>Ga0116231_10002355_pt1 | contig 39485 bp, 28 predicted proteins | sample S1TSphgellanicum_2_FD_89695 | JGI IMG/M metagenome (GOLD analysis project Ga0116231, IMG submission 89695) | Host-associated microbial communities from peat moss isolated from Minnesota, USA - S1T2_Fd - Sphagnum magellanicum MG | ecosystem: Host-associated > Plants > Peat moss > Unclassified...
TCCTGATCCGATCCTCCTTTCGCCGACTTGCCATCTCCCTTCATCAATACAAGCCGCCATACCCAATCCAATGCATAGCTCAAAGGAAAAGCCATGCAATTCTATGCAGTCCATTATGGAGCGTCGCCACACTGAGTCGCTTGACGCAAAACCCAGGATTCGATCAGATTTTATACTACCTCTTTTCACACCACATTAGGTCTTTTTTTTACTTATGTTTTGTAACTTCAAAATTAAAATGGATCAAACGTTTTAGTTATCAAGTCATGTTCTTACAAAAAATATTGGGCTTGTGTCCCTTTTTGTGAAATGTTTGTTTTTTATTTTGGTTCAACATGCTTGTTTTTTCTTGTTTAATATCAACCTCCATTAGGTCTTACAAGTTTGAGTGAAATAATTTCCACCTTTATTTCAAATTGCTTGTGAACTTTAACATAGTTTAGGTAGTTCAAGTGGTCTCTATTCAAAGTTGAAATTCACATTTTTATGGTTGTAAATTTTTTTTCATTAAATTACTTAGAGGTCAAAGGCAGGTGTTCACATAAGAAAATGAGAAGAAAAAGGCCCAATAGTAACACATATTAGGATGAATGAACCCATGGAAGCTTGCACAAATATACATTAAGGATATTATTACAAAAGCATCAACTTGAATTGAAAAAACTTTTCAATATTACCGTTTCTTGGACACAAGAGATGGCTTTCTATAGTTATCGACGTATCAATTAACAATGTCAGACTAAGTGAAGAAGTTACGCTTAAATTGGAATGATGATGATTTTTTATTTCAACAAAAATAATAATTACAAGGATAGATGTTTTTTATTGTAATTAAAACTTTATTACAAGCTTTAATTTCAACATTATTACAATTATGCGTTGAGTTCAAAAGAATTATTGCCTTTCAAAACCCATTGACGTTCCATCAAGTATGCATGTAACATATGATAAATCTCAATATTTTGAAGTTTTTTTGCACCTTGAATGAACGTAAGGAAGGTTAAGTTCCTCTTCAATGAAACCCCATTATGAGGTTCAAGTAAACTTTCAAGGTCACAATCCAATTCATCTCTTATGATTGTGTTGTGAAGGATAATGCATGTGAACATCATGTCAAAAATTATATCAAGATACCATTGTCTTGAAGGTTTTTCAATAATTGTCCATTTTTTTTATAGTATGCCAAAATATTGCTCCACATCTTTCCTTGTTGATTCTTGAAACATGGCAAAGTGCAACCCTTTTTTATACTAAAGGGTGAAAGCATGATTATGTGGACTATTTGGATTATCACAATTGTAATTTTTCTAGATTATAAATGAACTTAAAATGTAAAATCATATCAAACGTTAAAATTTTTATTTTTTTCAATTATCCATGTTGTAATAGACTTTAGTGAGAATCTTATTTAAAATTATGAATGAGTTTTAAGAAAATAATGGACTTATTGTGAACTTTTGAAATGATGACATTATGTTTATCACACACGAAAAATGAAAAATGTGGACTCAAAAAATATGTCATAATAATATCAAATTTTTAATTAAAAAAACAGGCCACCATAAAATGAATAATTTAATTATAAAATGCATTGAATTTTTCATATATATATATATTTCATATTTAAAAATTGATCTTGTTGTGATTTTTGTCATTTTTTACAATTGATATTCCATTTCATATTCGAATCTTTAAAAAAAATTCTAAATTTTTTGACCAATCACATGTTTATGGATATTTATAAAGTGATCTATTAATATTTGTGACTAAAACCATTGGGAATAATTATAGGATTTATAGCTTGAATTATTTTAAATGCAAGAATTGTACGATGAATGATGTGGATTTTTCAATATGTCAAATGTGAGCCACATAACAATTCTTACAACTACACATTTGATAAATCCCTTCCATTAAGAGATAATAGTGACCAAAGATGTTGTCATTGACAACAAAGTTCACATCATGTGCTTCAGCTCCCAACAAATTTTGAATCAAGAAAAACCTATCTAGCACATTAACATTGTTATTAACCTTAAGAGCACATTAAAAAATGCCAAATCCATAAACTTTGATTAGTAAATGTTTCAAAAATGATGTTTTGATCTTCACTTTTGTCACCAAAGTGACCATGCCATGCAATTGATGTTATAAATATATCACATCATCCTTTATCTTCATTGATCTTCATTTTTTTTGCAATGTCAATTATGTAATTGGCCCTTGCAAGTACTCATCATGAAAGCAAACACGAATTGCAACAACAAAGTGTTTCATGGACTCGATAATCGTGTTATCTCACAACTACAATATTTGTTAGTGGCATATGCAAACATTCCAAGTGTTACAATGTGTTTTTGAATGTTCGACAATCCAAAAAAACCTTTCTTTTGTTCAAAGTATGCATCATAATCAACAACCTTAGCCATAAATTTAAGAAATACCTTTTAAACACCTTTTCATCTTAGAACACCTCGTAAACATCTTGGGATCATAAAGAGGTATTTCATTAAAATATTCTTTCTAGATCTGTTCATGACCCACTTGCTTTTCTATTTTTTGGTTTGAAAATTTCCTTAATTTAAAACCTCTACCTTTTGCAAGCTATTCATTTTGCAAAATGATTAAAGTCATGGATAAATCTTTTACATCATTTTCAACCATCTTAGCTGCAAAGGCAATTTTGAAACTCAAGATGCCTTCACCACGCAACCATTCTTAGTTGTGGGAATTTGCAAAGTGCAAATAAAATTGCAAGAACCTTTTATTGAACTACAAATCCAAGGAATTCACACCCTTGTATCTATTAAGAAACATTTGAAATAAAATGATATTTTTTAATATGCTATGAAATAATGATATATTTTATGTATATTCTAAAAAAAATTCTTAATGAATTATAGGCACCCTATTTTTATTTAAATGAATTATAATTCTTTTTCAATAAGTTGCACAATATATTTTGTTGCACATCTTTTGGAATACAATGGAAGAGACTTCTTTGATATTACAAAAGGAAAAACACTAATGGAAATTACAAAAAAGGAAATAAAAGAAAACATTTATGGGGGGTTGTGAAAGGAAAAACTAATGGAAAAAAAATATTAATCCACCAATTGTGCAAAAAGACAGATGTAATGGCGAAAGAGATTTTGGTAGGTTGAAAAAGGAAAGAGACATATGAAAAGAAAAAAAACAATGGCAAGGTGCATCACAAACTTATTAGGTTTCATAAGTTTGTATAAATTTTGTGCAAAATTCATTTTTCATATGTTCATACAAAAATTGCATGAATTTTATGTTATAGTCAATATGAATGATATTTGTATGTATTCAATATCTTAAATATTCAAATAGATGCAATATAAATTTTAAATGGAATACATGAATGTTCATGTTTAATACTCAAAAATTGCATAGTTTTATGCAAAATTATGTTGTAAAAAACTGCACAAATTTTATTTAAAATGAAAATCATATGTATTTCACATTAAGACATCATTTATATAAGAAAAATAATTAATTTTTTAATAACATTTTTACATTTTGAAACACACAAATTTTTCATGGACATATTATTTTATGATTTTCACATTAATTTTATTAAAATTTTGCAATGTGGTTAACTATGCTACCCAACATAAGTTAGGTTTAAGTTGTTAACTAGGTTATTTACTTAAGTAGGTAAGCATATAATTAGATGGGTTGATAAGTTAGGTTAGGTAGGTAAAAAACCATATATAGATAGGTAGGTAGTTAATTTACTTAAATACAAACAAAATACAACTTTATAAATACACCAATGGAAACATACCCCCATTATACCCTTAATAAAACTTAACAAAAATACACATACTTTTCAAAAGTTTTGTAATACAACTACATATACCACTAGGGGTTATCTTAACACCTTAGTGGTGTAATTAAATTTGGTTCCACTTGCAACTAATGGGACATATGGGCATCACCATGGATGAAAAAAGTTCTAATGTGTAGGATGAAAAAGTCATTAGTTGCAAATGTAGTTGTAACATAGTTGTAAGAATGGTCAAAGGTGCAAAATAGTTGTAAAAATAATTAAAGTTAGTTGCCAATGATAATTAGATGCATGTGATTACAAATGCATTGGTTGCATTTTGGGGGATTTTTTCTAGTGCGAACCACAAAAAGAAAAACAAAAAACCCTAAAAATGCACTTTAAATCTTCACTTTGGAATTAGAACAATAACCAAGTTTTTATCAAAAACTTAATTCAATTTCATTTTAAATCATGACTTGGAATTGGACCATGAATTTAGTTTCGATTTTAAAACCTTTTAAAATCGAAGGTCTATTCAACTCCAGGTCCAAAACCTCAATGAAACTAGTTGGTTTTGGTTATATCTAATTTTCAAAAATGAATTTAGGTCCAGGTAGGTTCCAAGTACTCATATTTGGAACTGTTGGTTCCTACTTGACAATCTAGGTATTTAGCCAACATTGGTAATGATATTAAAATTTTCAAGAGGAAGCTTTAGTGAGACATGCCAAGGGAACATATGCAAAAAAGTGATGGGAGTTTGTTTACACTTGCGACTAAGTGAATTGAAAATGGGAGGAATAACCTTTGATGGTGAACTCCTCCCCTCCCATGTCCAAAGTGCGATGAACTTTAACCTCAATGGTTAAGATCCTTACAAAATTGATAATTGAGATTTTATTTTATTCAGGGGGTGTCATAAGGTAACTTTCCAAATGGCACATTGGTAAAATTTTGCCAAAAAAAAAATGTTGTTGCACCTTTTACTAGCCACCACACTTTGTGGAATTATGTTGAACCAACCCCATTTTCCTAAGGCAAACCTGAATATGCAACTAATTCATATTTTTGCCATTATGTAATTATACACCAATAATTTAATAAAATTTATTTAAAACACCTTGGTTGACATCAAAATTTCACTTTACTTTTGTAGAATGATTAAAAAACATTTTACCCAATTACGTCTTTAATGGGAAAACATTTTATAACTTAAAAAGGTCATAATCATCCACATTATCATAACATAATGTACTATTGAAAATTTATTTATCATTTAATATGAACATCATTACTTTAAAACAAACTTAAAATTTCCATAAAAGGAAATTTCATTATGGTTGTCTTTTTGTATGTGCAAAATTTCATGGACAAATTTTTTTTAAAACTAATATTTCTCAATCCTTTTGTTAAATTATAATCTTTGTGACAAGGTCTTGCAAGTTAAAAATGTATTTTAATCAATCATTGAATTGTTCAAATGTGCACTAATGTCATAACATAATGAAAGTTTATGATGTGATCCACCTTTAATTCCACATTTCTACCATAAAATATATATTTTAATACCTAGAAAGTCAACTTAAAAATGTGTTGTAATGAAAATTATAACATTGTTATTCCTTTTTGTTTACACCATACCATGGAAACATCTTTTTTAAAAAGGAAAATTCCTAAATATTTTGAAAGAATCTATATTCTCCTTCACAAACAAATTATCTTCGAGTTTTTTGAAAAATCAATGTTTTTGAAATAATATAATTAATGCTGAAGTGGCCAAGGAATTGCAATATTACAAAATGTGGCAAGTACATTGCTTGTGAGGAATTTGGGTGAGGTTAATAAAGCAATTTTTATGAATGGTGAGTGAAATGGGCACAATGGCATACACCTAGCATATTCCATAAATGTAATGGTTTTCATGAATTGTGCATAAATGGGCATGTGGGTTTATAAAGTGAAAATGTCAATTTTGAATAATGGGCATGTGGATTTTGAACAACGATTAAGTCAAGTAGACCCAAGAAGATTTTTTCATTATGCCTTGTAAGGGACTAAAATGAGGAAAATAAAGGCCATATGAAAACCATGATGTTGAAAGAAAAACTAAAGAAGGAAAGAAACATATAAAGGAATAAAAACAAACAAAAGTAATTAAACGTGCAAAATTTGTGCAATTTTAGTGGTGTCTTTTAGGAATTTGTATGTGTTTTTGATTGTTTGTATTGTGATAGGGTTTATTCAAGTGTGTCTCTAAGTAATATTTTATACAATGGAGTAACTTGGCACCTTTGACAATTATGCTATTTGTAAAAGTGTTGAATTCTTTTAAATTCAAAATATAAAATTGTGTGAAGGAAAATAAAAAATATTTTGGAATGTTCATGAATATTTCATTTTTCAACATGGAATGTTTAGAATTATTTAGTTATTTGACAAACCTATGTTGAAGTTGCCTTTGTATTATGTTATAATTAAACAAATGGATTCCAATATCAACATTCGCAAAGTTGAATCAACCTGCAAAACTTTTCAATTGCATGTTTTTGTTTGACAATTGAACAATGTGTTGCAAAATTGTTGCTTGCTCCAAAAGTTATGTTTTTGCAAAGGACATAATGTTGTTAGACTTCAAGAAGCTTTGACTAGACTTGCAAACTTCATACACCTAAGAGAATTGGACCTTGAATTTTTATTTGATGTTAATTCTCAACATACCATGTAGTTTTACTCAATAATTTGATTATCCATTAGTTTCATTTGACATAAGATTTCATTGCAAACTAATTGTCTAAGTATCACATGTGACTTCCAAAGTTTGTGAATCCAAAGGTTGCATCAATGTAAACACACACTTGTTTTGGACGTGATATTTTTTTATTCTAGCACAAGCTTCAAATTGAGTTTCATTCTTGGTATGCAAGAATAAATTTGGGGGCTAGGTGGAATTGATTAAGTTTTATTTTTTGCATCATTAAAACAAAGGATTTAGGTGGGTAATGCTTTCAATCATGGAGTGGTGTTATTTGTTATCTATGGGATGTAAGAAATATTAGAATTAGTGGTTCTGTTTTTTTTAGAAGTATGGTGCTATATGGGTTACATATGTAATTGTTTAACATCTTGAAAGGTTGTTGTTATTTAATATTTTAAATGTCTTTTCAATGGAACTCAAGATGTAATGAAAAAATGTTCAATATATTAGGGTTGAGGTTAACGATCTCACTTGAACTTCACAAAATTTCACTTGAATGAGTTATACACATGGTTTATATTGATGATCAAGTTGACAACAAAAGGATACATAATGCAAACATAATACAAATTAAACATTTATTGGGGGTTTTGTGCTTGTCATATGTGCCCATTAGATATATTTACTCATTTGTAGTCCAACTTCTTGTGTTTTAAATATGGCCATTCAAAAGACCCAACTAATTGGTGGGTGGCCTTGAGCTAATTTTAACCAATGGCAATCATTTGACAAAAATAAAACACTTGGTTCCTAATTATTAGACATCATTAGAAACCATGTAAACTATTTGTTAGACCTCACAATGTTTTACATGCTAATGCATGTATTTGAAAATAAACAAATAAAGCTTAAAGCGGAAGGTGGAATCATGAAACTTGTGTCTTATGTATAATGTTGTTCACAAAATAATTAAAGACACAAAGTTCATGTAATAGTTCAAAAAATATTATGTGATAGGAAGCAATAAGAGCAAACAATTCCCTTGCATTGTTTTAAGTTTTATTTTTCCTCACAAAATCCCACATGAGCCTTCATAGCCATGTCGTAACATTTTATGAACTAAACTATGCAAGAAATAAAACCTCTTCAATAATCAATGTATAAAGATGATCCTTTGGTGTTTGTATAATAATCTATAAACAACAAATATTCATATAAATAAATGGATAAACATGTATTTGGGCATTTACAATGTTATTAGATATGCATGTAATATAGATTGAATATTACAAATATTACAATAATTTTGCCATACTTTTTTGAACCTTCTAACACCTTGGATGAACTTTCATAATACCACCACCTATATCACAATTCAGTAATATTTGTATTTAAAGCACCATTAAATTTATGAACCTCGACTTAGTGATTTATTTGGTTGCAAATTTTCACCATTTTGTGAAAAAGGGTCCCAATGACTTGGTTAAAGGCTTTTTTTGAAAAAAATACAAAACTTTTGCTATGTTTTTAAGAAGAAAGCTATGAAATTGTAAACAAATGGTAGATTTTGACATATTTTAAATATTCTTCCTAAAAAGTTGCTATGTTTAGATAGTAGGTTCTAGTAAGTCAACAAAATGTAACAAGATTACTTTTTTTTTCTAAGAATCTATTTATCTTATAACCAAATATAATTAAATCCTCTTGTGATTGATCACCACTTTGGGTGCAACATCAAAAATACTTTAGAAAAAACATTGTTTCAACTTAATCAAAAGCTCAATCTTTAATATCTTTTTCATTTCTTGCTAGAATTTTATTATGTTAATTGTTAATATGTACTTTCAAAATGGCAACTATGATTTATTGGTTAAGAAATCATGCACATAAATCATTCATTAAAATGTTTGATTCATTTTGAAAAACCTTGTGATTTAATAATTTCATTCTTAATAATTTCACATTATTATTATTATTAATTATTATGATTATTATTTATTTTAATTATTTTTTCCAGTTGGAAGCATAATACTGTAATACCTTGGTAGTTTTGATACTAATTATTTTATTTGTCAACTATTGAATTTTTTGAATTTTTTTAAGAATAAATTTTTGTGAAGGAAAAAATATTTTTAAAATCTATTTTTCACATGGATGATACTTCAATTATGGCATTCAACCAAAATAATTTATTTTGAACCAATGCCTATTTTGTGAAACGATTTGATCACAATCATTAAACATTCCAACTCCCATTGTATAACTTAGGGATCAACTTATTAAAAATTCTTACTTGCATGCCATTTCCATGGTAGAGTCTTGCGAGTTCAACATGAATAAAGGTTGTTTGTGGTTTCAATTATTTAGCTAGAATACATTTACTTTATCTTATGTCTTTTGTAAACCTTAAAAAAATCCAAATAGTTTTTTGATGAATTTCAATAATTAATTATCCAAATTTTCCCCAACCCCAACAAAATAGTGATAAATTCACAACCATGAACTAAAATGGGACAAATTATTCCCTCCTATATTTGTATTGTTTTTGAAATCCTCTTGCTTTCTAATAGGTTAATAAATTGTTGATTCTTTTAATTTAACATATAATTTTGGTGTTAATGTTGCATTCAACAAGTAATTCATCATGTAATGATTCAATTATTTATTGTAAGTTCAAAGTTCAAACTATAAACTTCCTTTGTTGGATTTAACACTTCTCATTTAAATGCATGAGCCTTTATTGAACATGCCCATCCATCAAATGTATGCACAATATTTTGCATGTCACTCACACATTGGGTCAAGTTTGAATCAAAAACTTATTCCCAAATCCTACACCAATGCATATTTCGTCCTTATAGACATAGCCAATAAATAAGTTGAAAATTTGAGATAGAATAACGATGTCATAAGTCATAACATCGGCATGTGAAATAATGTGGAGCAAAATAATGAAAACGAATATTACTATGCATACCCTTATTACATTAACAAGAAAAATTCCCATTGCATAAGAGGGAAAAAGAAATATTTGTATCTTAGTTGCAATTGACAAGAGATTTTATAGTTGATAATTTAGATAATGTTTTAAATAATTATTTTTAAATTCATTTTATATTGCAAGATTCAAGTTTGTAAAGACATTTTTGCCTTTGTCCAAACCCCAATAATCAAGAATAAACCAAAGAAAATTCTATTGGCTTCATGTTTAGTCTACATAATAGTTTTGGGTGAACTTGATTGGTAGGTGGGATCTTGATGACAAAGCAATGACCAATGTTGATAATTTGACAAAAGCAAATAATTTTGTGCTTTCTTTATCTACTTATTTCCAAGGTGGGCTCACTAGAATAATCAACATAAAATTAAACATTATAATTCATTTTTCCCATTTAAAAATTTATTTCATTTCCTCTTTCCATTTACAATTGTATAATTTTATTTATATAGACATGGCAAATTTGTGGCCACTCCGTGGACTTATTTTTTTCATAGTTCATCACATAATGAAAACAAGCTTTGCAAATTCATCATGTCTGACTTGCTCATGACCAAAACACACACAATAGGCTTTATAAGACATCTTTGCCAACAAATAGGTACATTTGATAACTAGCTTGGTTTGATTGGTTTGAAACCAAACATGTTATTGGAACTCAATCCTTCAACTATTTTTGATAGTTGATATCCTTTGATTGATACTTATTTTAATCTATTTTTATAAACTAAAATTCTCATTAATCAAATTCCTTTTCATTCATGCCTTTTTAGGTTCTCCTTCCTTACACTTAATTTATTTTTGATAATATACAAACACAAAAAGTTCAAGGTAATGAAGACAAGTTGGATACCAAACTTTCATTGCAATTGTTCATTATGAAAGAGGTTGACCCTTCAATTTTCACAAGCCCAAGATGGTCACTAACTAAACTTCACACTAAAATATTTTTTATTTTGTTTATAATGAAAATTGCATCATCTTGTTTTTCTAAATCATTTGTAATGTGAATGGCTTGAAATTGACCTCCTGTAGTATTTACATAAGGTTTATTTGATCGATGAACAACATAACATCAATTTTAATCTTATAATTTAAAATTCAAAATTATTGTGAAAACACTTGATTTAAATCCGACATTTAGTTTTGACAAATCTCATGACACAATAATTAAATGCACATAAGCATTGGACGTGGTTGCACATATCTACAATTGATGCCACCTTATGAAATTACAACTTTTTTGACTTTGTAAGTGAACATATTTTCTTAGTCTTCAATCCAATGTGGTGTACTTTTAGGGAATGCAATACTATTATTAAACTACACAAAACTTCAAGATAATGATATAAAAAATTATGGATGGTAAGTTTGGATTTTGAAATATTTTATAGTTTAGTTCAACCCATTAGTTTCAAAGTTGGAAAAATATTGATTAACCTTATAGTGGCATATAATATGATTATTTTAATATTTTAAAAAATTACTTGAAAAGGTGAAAGCCTAATGTGTGGTTGGTTTTCTTAGACCTTAATCACAAGTCAAAATGAGACAATTTCAAATGGGTGACATACTTGAAAAAAAACCAACCATTTGAAAAGTTTGCTTAAACTGATTTTGGTTAATATACAATGAAGGGATGATTAAACAATGTTTAAACAATTCCATCTCTAACACAAAAAGAACAACAACATAAACATTCTTTAAATATTTTTTAAAAACAATGAAAAGACAAAAGATGACAAAATTGGTGATTTTTTTTTGGTAACACAATGAAGGAAATGTCAACTTAATAATTCATTGTAGAATTTTTTTGGAACACTTACATTAAAACGTTGCCAAGGCCTGAATTTCAAAGTGAATTATGTTAAAAATAAAAATCAAGAATTACATTTTCCAATACTAGGTGGATAACATAAATGGAGATTCCTTCTATCATGAGGTGTTCAAAAGTGGATACAACAAAACAATTTGAACTTGTGACACTTTAAAAGAACAATGGTGCAAAGAAAAAGCTTATTATGCAAAGTAGAAAAATATTGGGAAGATGACGGAATTGCATGTCATAAGTTGTAGAATGCATGGATGGTCACTAGATTGATCGTTGACCAATAGATTAGTGGGCCTCACCTTAACCTTTTTTTTCCCTCTCTCTTCCACATTTTCGTTTACTTGGTAGTTGTACCATTATAGACTTTGAAAGATTTGGCCATCCATGAATGTCAATAGCAAGTGACATACACAATCCAAATTCCCATGGACTTTTGCCAACTTGTAAGTAAACATTGAAATTAATAACACATTTTATGTTTGCATGCCAAGCAACTTGCAAGTGAACCACTTCTTTTAGTCTTTTTGGGGATGGTGGGGGCAAACAAAGTCCCCCACTAGTATGGAACATGGATTTTGTTGCCATAAAGTTTTGAACTATTTGAATTGGCATTATTGTTATGGACCTTGTTCCCAAATCCTTCAAAGTTGTGATCAAAGCCATATATTACACTTTTCTTTTTGGTGCACAATTTTGGGAAGTTATGGTGGTCAACATCCTACAATGGAATTGCAACTTCCTTGCAAGATGTCATCAAAACTGTACATTACACTTTTTTGGGGGGAGGTTGTTGCACAACTTTGGGAGTTGTTGTAATCAAGAGAGTGCAACGGAACCACACCTTTCCATAAGATCTATGGGAATGTTTTCAAAGTGTAATGACCATCAACAAGAGTAATTAGACCCAACCTCTATGTTCTCCCAATTAGGTTTAAGAAAAAGTACGATGATAAACACCTCGCATGGTGTATTTCAATTCCATTACACAATTGCTAAACAATATCTAGGTCTTCAATTCCTTACAAATCTATGTCACTATCCTCAAGCTCTTAGTAATATCACTCACTTGATGGTGAAACGGCCTCTTTGGCATATCGCCTAACGTGCATGAGCATTTGCACAACATGGGGACTTGAGCTTGACAACATCACACACTTTTTTTGTTTTCGTTGCACAATTTTGGCCCACACATTGCATTGAAGATTTGAATATTAGTTTGCCAACAAATTATGGCAAGTATTCTACACATGGATCGTGTTGTTTATTTCTTTGATTGTATAATATTTTAGAAGAAAGATTCGTAACCCAAAAAGAAAAAGGAATGACAATCAAAGACACAAGAAGAAGCGTTTGGAAGTCCCACATGACAAATTTTGTTACCCCTAGCTTTCCTTTTTTGTGGTAGCCAAAGCTTTGTTAAAACAACACGCACGGGCATGCTTCTAAAACGTTTCCAAACCAAAAAGGTGGGTTGACAAGTTGCTACTTTTATTTTGAAAGTCTTTGTAGATGCGGTAGGCATAGTATAAAGTGAAAGATGCTACATCATTACCCTTTCAAAAAATCACTCATATGCAGCAATTGGCTACCATTGCTGCTCAAGGAATAATCAAATCCAATTCGCCCATATCTTACTTCCAAAAATATGATCCTCTAGTGTGTGTGTTGTGCCTTTTCCAGTATCAAACAGCCATGTGGAGAGAGAAAGAGAGAGAGAGAGAGAGAGAGTGAGCAAAAGCTGCACGAATAAAGGAGCCAACACAAGAGAGAAAAACAAAAATCCCCTTCCCTTCTGCACTTTGGAATAAAGTGGAATAAAGTGGAAGAAAGTGCACTCATACTGGGGATGATAAAACGAAGATGAAAAAAATCAAAACAAAGCAAAGAAAAAGAAGAAGAAGAAGAAGAAGAAGAATGTTGTTTAAGAGGGAGGGGAACCATTTTTCCTTTAAAAAATGATCATCATAACTTGGGTCACTTTGTTGAACAAAAAGAAAAACATTTATGAGATGAGCCTATATAACAGAGAAACAAGCAGCAAAGGAAAAAGAAAAAAAAAAGGAAGAGAGAGAAAGAGAAAGACACCTGAAGACACAATCAAAGGAAGAACTAAATCCAAGTCATTCTACCTACTACAAGTAGGAGAATTGAAAGTAGATAAGGAGGGGAAATGATGTAGGTAGCAAAAATCAGAAGTAGTTAGGGGAAGATCTGTCTACAACATTCAAAGGAAGGAGGAGAAGGAAGAGGAAATGATATACAATGCAACTATCATTCCACACACATGTATGTACGCATGTATGTTGTAGCTGGCCAGAGCTTGGTGTATAAGTACCGATACATCATGACTCAGGTAGCTGAGGTATTCATTCAAATGAAATGATTATCTTTCCTAAGTGCAGAGAACTTCTTCTCCATTCTCAGGCTCATGATTGCTGTCAACCCAAAAACAAAGAATTGAGACACATGACAACCCAACAATAAGGTTATTACAGAGATTTCAGATCTACAAATACCCAAATGAGTCTCAGTGGCCAACATGAGTTCTGCAGATAAAACTTACAAGAATGAAGGAAGGACAGCTCCCATTTGTTTTTGGTAGTAGTGCACAGTTTGTTTGGCAATTTGCTCCCCACACCCATTGAAAGAAGTTGAGACCCAATAATCCACACCATAGGTGTGCTTGATGAAAACCAAACTCTGCTCCTGTTACTTGGTCATCAAGACTCAACTTAGTAGTCTGGAGGTACACAGCATTGTTGCATTACAAAATGCCACCAGAATCATCATCATCATCATCATCATCATCATCAAGAAGCAGCCATGTATTTCAGCTTTCTTTGTTGATCAACAAGTGGATTAACAATTCCCAAAATTGATCAACAAAAATACCCAAGGCCCTGGGCATGTCGTAGATTGATCTGAAAGTAGCAAATTTATATGACAATGGAGTTGAAAACCCTCTTGTGTGAAGAAGACATGAAGAGAAATGCAAGAAAAGAAAAGAAAAAAAGAATTTGCTTCAAAACTAAAATCCCATTCAATGCTGCAACTCTCTCTTTTTCCTGCACTCCACAAGCAAGCAATCAATTCCATCTATATCTACAGGAAAAGAGAGAGAGGGAGAGAGAGAGAGCATGCACGAATGATTCCGAAAAATGGATCCAGCAAACAACAAATCCCATTTACAACTCCCCTTTTCGCCCCTGCACACTCCACAGAAGAGCAAATCCCCATCTCCAGAAGAGAATGGCAGGAGCATCATACATTCCTGGACACCAAAAAAAGAAAATGGGAGACCAAACAGAAAAAAATCTCTGAAGAAACACAAAATGTGTTGTGGTGTTTCCATATGTGTTGTGGTGTTTTCCATAATTAGATCCAAAACATACCAACTGCTACCAAGAACAATAGAGACATAGTAGAGATAACAAAACTCAAGGTTAGGATATGGCATTAGGGTTTGGCTGAAGAAGAAGAAGAAGAAGAAGAAGAGTGCAAAAATCACAGCAGCTACGAGCAACAGAAGCAACAGAAATGCTTCACAGAGATCACAGTTTTCTCCATCAATCCAACAAGATGTTGTTGTTGTTGTTGTTGTTCTTCTTCTTCTTCTTCGCGAACATTGGAAATTTCTGGTCGATCTGCTGCCAGTTTCACATGGATGTTCGTTCTTTGACGGACTGGAGAGATGGACCGAGCGACCAAGCGGGCGACCGACCGACGACCACAGCAGCCGCGTAACGTGGTCTTGTGAAAGAAGGCAGGAGAAGAAGGCAGGTGGTGGACCTCGATCCGTTTCCTGGATGTCCGTGACTGAAGGGGAAAGCTCATGGGAAGTTCTAGGGTTTAAGGGATTTTTTTTTTCTGCTGCGACGCGGCAACTGTTGCGCGACGCGCATGGCGACAACGGGTTAGCACAAAGTTCCATTTTCTCGTCTCCTTCTCCTCCACCGTTTGAACGCGGTTGCGGATTTCCCGTGGGCCCATGCCGCGCCTCATTTCTCCTCCTCCACTTTGCAACTGGATTCTTTTTTCTTTTCTTTTCTTTTCTTTGCTTTTCTGGGTGTGGAGAAGGCGAAGAACGCGACTTTCGCGCCTATGTGCATGCTTGCATTCAGCAAGTGTTTTGTTTGTTTGTTTGTTTGTTTGTTTGTTCTGGCGTTCAATCCCGAGAAAGCGTGTCAAGCAAATCGTGGAAGGAAGATTTGTGCAATAATCAAACCAAATCAATCTTCTTCTTCTTCTTCTTCTTCTTCTTCTCCAGACTTTTCCTTCTGCACACGCTCACACTGTTTGTTCTACAACTCTTGTTTCTTGAGCAGCAATTCAAGGAGGAGCTGCCTCTTCTTGGAGCATGCATGCCATGCATTCCAGAGATGGATCTTGGAAGGCGACTTGCAGATTTCTCTGCAATTTCGTGGGGGATATGTGATGGAGCTTTTGACAGTGTAGCTGGCTGCTGAATCCTGATCTTCTTCCTCCAGACAGCCATTGTGCACTGAACCTCTTTCTTCTTTCTATTCGTAGCTGGGAGCGATGTCCTGTACAACAAAGATCACATGCTCTTCTGGGGTGTGAAGCTCACAATTGCCAAGGAGGTGCTGTAGAAAGATCACATGCTCTTCTGTGTGTGAAGCTCATAATTGCCAAGAAACAGTAGCAGAAAAAGGAAGGGGAAGGTGTGGGTATCTGTCTGTAGCTTCTTTCCTTCTGAGCTCAAGAGAGAGACCTCCTTTGTTTTGGCAGCATGGGCCAAAGAGGTCACTTGAAGAATCTTTGATGCGATTGGGAGAAAGCAGCAGCAACAACAGGAGCAGAGTAGTCTTTTAGTCCTCAATTGTTATACCCGGTTTACCATTCGATTGGCAGAGCATCAAGATGCTCGAGGAAGTCAAAACCCCTCTTGTTTGACACCACACACCTTGTGTACAGGATTGATCAGGAGCACCATCCAGAGAGGTAACCTGTAAAAGCCTTTCAGTTCTCATTGCTTTTGAAGCTGGTGGAACTCACTAATCAATCCATCATCTCAGACATGTGATCTTGACATGTTTGTTACCACAACATGCTGAGGGAAAGTCATGTGATCCTCTTTTGCAGAGTCCCATAGTAAGGACACAGCCAAGGGAATTCATTGCTGGAGACATTTCAAGGGCAAGGTTATTGATTGATTGAGAAAGGCAATTCATTCAGCATCTTGAAGAGGCTGTGAGTGGTGACAGAGAAAAAACTTGGATTGAGCAAGCAACCATGGTGATGAAGGTGATGCAATGGCCACATCGGCCATCGGTTTCAAAGAAGTTTCAAGTCAATCTTGCCTTGAATAGGCTTGAGGGTGTGTCCATTGTGCAGGGCAGTAGTGAGCTCAGTGAGACAAAGTTGCATGTTGATGTGAAATGGAAGGGTCCAAAGGGAGCATTGGGTTCACGGTTTCGGAGCATGAAAAGGGTGAAGACAACTGCTGTATCTCTGGGGTCAGGTGGTAAAGTTGTATGGGAGGAGGAGTTTGAAAGCATCTGTGTACTTACGACCGGAAAAACTGGCACATTTCAGCCATGGCATGTCTACCTTGTCCTTTGCAAGGTAAAACCGCAAATCTACCTTTGGGCACACCTTCCCACCTTAGACCAGGTGTTTTTCTTCTGTTTCCCAGTCATTTCAAGTTTGTTCAAGAGCTTCATGTTATCATCAATTAGCTTGAGGTTGCATCATTTTTTAGGATTTCATAAATCAAAGACAAGATTCATAGCCAGTCAGAGAACCCACAAGTTCCATCCCATATCAGACAATCCTCTTGTCCAAAAAGTCTAAAAATTTGTACTTTGGTAGCAGCAGTTCTCAGCCAGAAGATGCTCTCAGCATGACTCACATGCCCAATGATGATTCTTAATAATTTCAGATGTTGCTGTATTCAGAGTTGTCAACGGTCACTTTGTGTTATCTCTACTCTTCCATCATCTTTGTCTTTTTTTTCTTTGTGATCACTTCTCTTCACTGGGCTTTGTGTGCAACCAGGTGTCATGGCTGAATTTTTTTCCATCATTTCCAGATTTTCAAGTCTTGTGGTCACTGCTTCTAATTCTTTTGTTATGTTGATGGTTGTAGGCTGTGCAAGATGGTGCAAAGAGCAAGCTGTCAGTAGCAGGCACAGCAGTTCTTGATGTTGGATTACTTGCTCCTATTGGAGGCAATAACAAACAGTCTGTGAGCGTACCTCTAAGGTGCAACATGGGAGGCTCTGAGTTGGAAGCTACTTTCTGGGTGAGTTTTCCCCTCTTCTGTTCGCTTTTATGTTTCTCTGTTTATGCACTTGGTTATGAGCATTCTTGTTTTGATAGCTGTGTCCACGTGCAATCTGTGTAGTTAGGAGTTGTGGAAAGGTAGTGATCCTTGCTATTGCCTATAGCTGTTGATCTTGTTGAACACTTTTGACAGTGTAAATTTGTGTTGTCTCAGGTCACGTTGAGTTTTGTGGAACTCCGCACAATGCACCAGGCAGGTTTTGAGAGTGTGCACAGGTTCATGGCACCAGCAATGGCATGCATTGGAGACCCGCGGGCATGGGAGGCTGAGGATCATGCAGAAAGAATTATCCATGTGGTGGCAGGAAAGAAAGAAAAAACTTCTAAGGAGCTCTCAAGAGAACAGGTTCTGGGTTGGGGAGGGAGGAAAAGTCCACAAGTTGAGGATAGTGATGTCACAGATGATGGGAAGTTTTCTCCCAGAAGCGATGAAAGTTTGCAGGATGCTTCGGATCTGTTTGACTCAGATTTTGCTTTTGACTTTGATGTGGAGGATTATGAAGATGAAGTTGAAGATGACCATTGTGAGAGGTCCTTAAGCTATGGAACATTGGTAGGGGTGAACCTTGTTGTGGAAGGAGCTCTTCCCCATGACAGAGATGCAGAGGAAAATGAGACAGACAAGAATTTGACAATCCACAGCCGGTCCAAATCAACAAGCCCCCCACAAGTTGCTGCTTCTTCAGAGGAGTTCTCAATATCTGAGTCTGGAGAGCTGGTACCACAGGGATCTCTGCTTAGAATGTTATCCTGGAGAAAACGAAAGCTCAACTACAGGTCTACTCGATCCCGTGGAGAGCCTTTGTTGAACAAAGCGTATGGAGAAGAAGGTGGTGATGAAATAGACTGGGATCGTCGTCAGTCTTCTCCATCATACCAACCAGAGCTTACGGTGTGTTCATTGTTCTTACATTATTTGCTTCACTATTCATATGATTTGGCCACTCTGTTGTCTGCCATGTGCCATGACAATAGTCGTGGCTACTAGAAGACAAAGAGTTTCTTGGCTTCACCTAAGCAATGCTTAATTTTTGTCCCCAGTTATATGCTGAAAGCTTCAAGAGTTGAAGGATCCTAGGCCATTGCTTTCAGTTGTGTGGAAAACTATGTTCTGACAATGTTCTGTGTTCTGCAGCGCCAGAAAAGTGAGCACAAGTCTCTTGCAGTTGTTGCCGGACTGCTTGATTTTGGAGAGGAGCTCTTTACAGTTGGGTCATGGGAAAGGAAAGATTTTGTAAGTCGTGATGGACAGACCAAGCTGTCTGCTGAAGTTTTTTTTGCCTCCTTGGACCAGCGTAGTGCGAGTGCAGCAGGTGAAAGTGCATGCACTGCACTGGTGGCAGTCATTGCAGACTGGCTTCATAAGCACCCTACGTTGATGCCAAGCAAGGCAGAATTTGATATGCTGATTCGTGACGGCTCTGCTGAATGGAGGAACATGTGCAGTATTGAAGCTTATAAAGGTCGATTTCCAGACCAGCACTTTGATTTGGATACTGTCATTGAGGCAGCCATACGCCCTTTAAGCGTGGTGTCCGAAAAGTCCTTCATTGGTTTTTTCCAGCCTGAGGGTGTGAGTGATTCTTGCAATTTCCTGCAAGATGCCATGTCCTTTGATAGTATTTGGGAGGAGGTGGAGCGAGCTGGTCCTGCCATATACATTGTGAGCTGGAATGACCACTTTTTTGTCCTGAAAGTTGAGGATGAAGGTTGTTACATTATTGACACATTGGGAGAGCGGCTTTCTGAAGGGGGTAGTCAGGCCTACATTTTGCGGTTTGATGCAGAGACCTCATTACACAGATCCCCAGTCATGGAAAGCTTGCCCCAGGCCGAGCCCCAGACTAAGGTGGAAGCTGTGTCCCCTGAGTCTCTTGCTATTGTTGAGGTCTGCAAAGAAGGCGACGAAAAGACTTCAGAATGTGAAGCAGCTCCCCTGGATGGAGTCTCTTCGGAAGTTGTACTGCCAACTGACCTAACTTACATAGGGAGAAGTGCCTGCTGTCAGTTTGTGAAGGAGTTTTTTGCTGCACTTCCTCTTCGAGAGCTCCAGAGTGACATCGAGAAGGGGTTGCTCGGCAAGGTTCCCCTACACCAGCGCCTACAGATTGAGTTCCACTTTACCAAATCGTAATCCACCAGTCCTTGCAATGGGTTTGGTTGTAATCTATAAATGTTGCTTACATTTTGAGACTTTTTGCCTGTCACAGTTTTCACAGCAGTCTCTGTTAGTTTCTTTACTCATAGAATTTGGGGGTTCCTTGTCTTGAGGCTTACCTCTCTATTTGCAATAACTGCAGATGAAATAGAGCAGTAGGAGTTGCACCTGATGGTAGTTAACTCTTCAACAGGGCACTCTGCTGAGGCACATAAGAGGAGGTGCATAGTGGTTAAATGACATCTTTCTGTTCCTACCCACCGAAAGAAGGTTACCAGATCTGTCAATGGGTATGCAGTATCTCAATTCTTGCTTCTGTCCCATCACTGCTACCCTCTTAACACTAATTGTGTTAAACTTTGTGGTAAGCACAAGTATATGGAAAAAAGGTTATCCCTTAATTGGTAGAAGACTAATAATGCCAGGGTTTTCTGCAGTACTTTTTCTCATCACACCACACAATGTTCACTTGCTTTTTGTTTCATGTTTTGGTTGATTTCATAAAAGTTCTGTTCATGTTTTGTGAAATGCTTACATAGAAGACCCAACGTTTTTGACAGTGTACAAATTGCAAGTGCTTTCAGAAGGATTGTTTGAAACTGTTATTAGTTTGAATGGGATTAAGTAACATATTACACACTCCCCAAGATTAGATATAAGTTGTATAAGCATGGAGTTTTACAATGAATTAAATTGAGGATTGTTTAGGTACGGTTAATGAAAATCAATTAATTATTTATGAAGTTCAACTTACTTACTTCAAGTTTTCCAAAAAAATTCAATTGCTTTCCTAAAGAATATGAACATGTGTTCAAAATTTTGTTTTTCAAAGCTTCCATTTCAATTCCAATTCTAACAAAAGGTTAGTTCCATGGTATGGTTCTCATGGCAAGACATCAAATACCCTCATCAAGTTCTATGCGCAATTGTGCTATCATGGCAAGTATGCACGTGAATGATTAGTGGTTAGTATAGAGCTAACCGCCTTGGTTAGCGTAGAGACAAGAATATAATTTTAAAGTATTTCCTATCAAAACACCATCATCAAAACATCATCATCTCGCATAGGCACATCGTTCACAATGCCGAGCTTGAAGAGAAATTGTTTGCAATCTCTTGTAGTTTGGAAGTAGTCACATTTGCTTTCATCTGTCAAACCAGGTGAGCTTCTCAACCAGTCTGGAACCAAACCCACCTAAAAAACATGATGATGGCACCAATTGGGGAATCAACAATCAACCCCTAATTCCAATATCGGTTTTAGGAAGAATCAAAATTGTCATTGTCATGAGTGCTAACAGACAAGTTTCATGAGTTGCAAAATTGCAATTCATTACAACTCAATTGCAATTTTGTCAAAACAACTCATTTTCAACTATTATGCAATTCCGTTATAACTACACTCCTAATGTCATGCAAATGTTATTGATTGTTAACTATTTATTAAAATTTGACACATGACACTATGAAAATTTTTAGACATAAAAACTATTGTCTTTTCTAAATATTGATCTCCATTGTTTGTTATGATTGTTATTGATGGTCTAAGATTGTGACATGTGGCACAATAATTTTTTTGCCACATGGAGTTTTAATTATATTTTGAAATATATATAGGTGGGTCATAATAACCATAAATAGGTAAATTGGTAGGTTTTAAACCTACATACCTATGTATATACCTAAGACCTACCTACCTACCTACCTACATAAGTATATAAATAAATAGGTAAGAAAGCACAAGATTGAATGAACTAAAAAATAGCCTTGAAATTTTATTTTTTATTTGATATTTTGCCTTTAAGTTAAGCTTTTTTGAACTCATCACAAAATGACACTTATATAACAATGTGAAAATATAAAAGAACAAATTTTTTTAATATAGTTTGTAACATAAGATTCAAAGATAAAGACAAAACATATGGGTTAAATATTTGAATTGTTTTTTAGTTGTAAATTAAATTGCAAATTAAATTAAATTAAAATTGCACCTTTCACATTTAAATGTTCAGGGAAAATTAGATCCAAGGGGAAAGCTCCATTGTTTTTGGTGTCCAAACAAAATTTGAACCTTTCTTGTTGGAGCCTTTGGGCCACTAAAAGTTGTAAAAAATGGAATATAATTGAAAAAATTATGGCCCCCCAAAGTAGAAGGGCTCAAAAACTCAAAAAACAAACCACTGAACACTACAAAAGCCAATTTCCAAACACCTTTAAAAATCCTTGTATGTTTTATTGTTATTAGAGTTAAAAAATGATTTATAAAACTTTAGGTGGCATTCCTATAACATTTTAAGTCGTTTAAAATGAATAAGAAATAAGAAAATTATGAGGTTTGAAAGTAGGAAAGGTCCAAAGAGGAAAAGAAAAAAGTTTTATAAGTTGGAAAAATTATTTCTCTTCTTGTTATTTTTTCATTATTCCTTTTCCTTTGCACTTCAAATATGATTTCTAAAACTTGAGGTAGAAGCTGAATAAAAAGCTCATAAGATTAATTAATTTTAAAATATTTTTCTATTTTTAATAGAAACCTATTCAAATTTAGCTTCCATGTAGACTATTAGGGCAATAGGTGTCATTAAGGCATTAGATAACAACCAATGACCCCTTGATCAGTTCATCACACAAGTTGTGGCAACATGGTTTACAACATTTGTGATTGCTTCTATAGCTTCCCACACTTTAACCTTATGAACTCTTTGTTGTAAAACATTTTTTTTGTTGCCCATAACATAAGACAATGGCCTTTTTGAATTCCCATGTCTTTTTTAACATGATCAATTTATACAATTTAATTTACTAATTTATTTTGTTTAAGTGCTATAGTTGTTTTCAACACATTCATTTTCCCACACATGTCTCTTGTTTCCTAATTTTTTTTGTCAATGTGATTCTTTTTGCAAACTAGCTTGAACATTTTTCACATTAACATGCTTCAATCCTATAGCAACCTTGTCATCATTTGTAGCATATTGGCATGCTTTGGACATGACATGACCAAAACAAGTACCTTCATAAACTTGCTAAAGTTTCAAAGGATGACAATCAACAATAAAACATATTGTTACGACCATAGATATTAAGTTGTTGATTTCATCTTTCACAAAAGCAACCACATGAAACATTAAATTGAACTTTTGAAATAAAGCTTGCAATTGCCTAACCATGGAAAATCTTGTTGTCATTCACCTCAAACAAACCAACATTAACATGCATAGGGATCCAAGATTCATTTAGATAGTTTATTACCAAAGCAAATGTGCCCATTCCACCTTGAAACATCTAAAGATCAAAACTTATTGTCACAATTGTTGTAGATGCAAGATTGGGCAACATATGCAAATCCATAGTCTTTTTTACCATCACATGAATCATTTTTTCTACCAAAGTATAGTGAAAAAGAAACACAACATTGGGGCATTGGTGTAATATTAACCTTCATAGCCAAATATTTTTGCAAGTTAAATGTGGCATGTAGCCCTTATATATATAACATTATATCTTTTTAAAAATATTTATTGCACCTCATCGCCTTTATTGTAAGGATTTGTGGCCCAAAAAATGATATGATTACATGTCCACTTTGCTTAAACCTTTTTCTTTTCCAATTGTCAACTAGGATTTGCTTCAACAATATAATTAACAAGGACCAACTTCCTCTAAACAAACAACATAGGTTGTGCAAAGTCAACATGGGTTCTGATAGGAATGATCCCATTATCTTTGTATTTTATGAAACCTTTCCTTAGAATAAAACATTGAGATAAAACATCATTAACAACTTGCTATGATTTGTAGATAATGCACTACAACATTTGTGGGTTTACAAGATCCACTAGTTAATCCATCATTGACATGAAAAAACCCCAACAAATAAATGTCCACCAATGTGGTTTCCATAATGTAACGGAGCTTGTATAGTTACAAGTTGAAGGAACTTCAAGATCAATAGAATTAACTTGTAGATGCACACTCTCAACATCTAACATGTTGCCTTGCACATTATAAGTTTCTACAATGTAGATATATACTCCAACCCCACCAACAATTTAACCATGCAAATATTTGCTTCAACCATAACAAAATATAATGATTTGAACATGTATGAAAAACACAAGAACTTTATAAGAAAACATAAAATCATGACAATGAATAACATTATAAAGATAACTATAAATGAGCACAATGAGAAGGCAATGGCACTCAAGTGTTGGAATTTTGAATAATAGGAATATACAAAGGTGATGTGTAACCATATATAAGACATTGCAATAAGTTAGATCAAGGCAAAGACCCAAGACCTTGGTGATGCACAATAGGGGAACATGACATGAAGATGTTTTACTTGCACAATTAAGAATCTTCCCATCATGTTGGACATAGCAATAAATTAAATCAAGACAAAGACCCAAGATCATGGTGATGCACAATAGAAAACCATGATAGGAAGAGGTTTTACTTGCACAAGTAAGAAGTTTCCCATCATGTTGGACATCACAATAAGCTAAAACAAAACAAAGACCCAAGACCATGGTGATGCACAATAAAAGAAACAACATGAAAATATTTTAATTTGCATAATAGATTAACAAGACAAGTTAGAATTTTGTGCATTAGGAGAAAATGAAGGCGATGCATAAGAACACATCACCAAAAAAACACCATGGTGCGTATGCATAACAAAACAAAACTATGGGAAAAAAAGATGGCTAGATAGTAATGCACAACAAAAGGTCATGAGAAGAACACCATGATGCACTTGAGCAACAAAACAACACCACATGAAGAGGAGTGGTAATGCACAATTAAGGATTATGGTGAAAAGTCCTCTTACCTATGCAATAAGGGAGCATGAGAGGTAAGTGATTGCTAGGTGAGAAGATTCTAATGATGCACATCCGCATTTCATAACATGTACTGCACAACAAAACAACACGGGGGGAAAAAAGGAAAAAAACCACCATGGTGATGGAAAATAGAAAAACACAAAAATGTCAAACACTTCATGATGGACTACCAAATGAACACCAAGACAATGATGGTGAATGATTGTTGCACTCTTTTGTCATCTTAAGTCCTTAAACCCTAACAAACTTGAATGTATTGAGTTGTGCCTTTAAACCTTAGTTATGATATTCGAATAACCAATAACAACTCCTAGCATATATATATAAATCCACTATCTATATCTAGAAAACATAATATCACTAAAAAATGAATATGAATAGATGGATGTTAAGGATATTTATCAAATATCCATAGAGATTAATTAGCATATGTAGTAAGCTTGATCGAATATGGATACATTGATATTTGAATTCACATACGGATTTAAAGGTATAAATGGACAACATTGGTTTGAATTAAACTTTTTATTGTTCTCCATCACATTACAACATGTTAATTTTCAAGTGTATCCAATATTTTCAACATACCCAACACACACACAACTACTTTTCAATTAAACAAAATGTGACATAACAAATAAGATACTTGATATTTTAGTAGGTTTTATTGTCTCCTTATCATCATTAAATCTAGGAGTTGATTAATTAAGTTCATACACATGTATAATTAAAAATGCAATCAACCCAAGGTTTTTTTTTGGACATTTTTAAAAAGTAGGTGAAATAACTATCATGTAATAAAGAAATGAACCAAAGTTGCCTAGAGGTCAAACATGATATAGTATAAACATTTGAAAATCTTGCCTAGTTGTGACGACCTACATGATTTAAACCTATTCAACGTAGTCAAACAACCTGCTTTAGGCAATTCTTAGTATTCCCAACATTCATATGTGTTGTGGAATGCTACAAACTTGGAAAATATTTAGACTAGTTCAAATTAATTGGAATCTAACCTAGAGATTACTTGAAACCTATCCAATACTAACCGTTAACTAAAATCAGCCAAACATACAAAATAAAAAAAACTTGACTTTGAAAATCACTTGGCATTTGTGATTCTAGATCTGAAATAAGGTTTAATTCTTTTAATAAATTAAAAAAAAAAACTACAACTAGGATGATCTTTAATAGTAAAACTAAAATTGGAGGTTATGTTTAAAATGCTAGAAGTTTTAACATTTCAAGTTTGAAGCTCTATCATCATCACTTGAGGGGTTAATTATATATTTATATAATCAATTTTGTGGTTTTGAAAGTTTGATGATTTTGTTCATTTTCACAATATTTTTCAAATTTACACTAAAAAACGAAAATTTTCAAAAAAATTTAAAACATTTTATCACCATAGTGCAAAAATTCACCCAAAAAAACATTGTTCATCACAAATATAGCCCAAACCCTATTTAGGGTTACAAGTTTTCACAATTGGTGATGTTACAACAACTTTTCTTCATGTTCTAGGACAAGGGCAATTTTAACACATGTTTGTTGAAAAAATTAACTAATTTTGATATTTTAATTTTGAAAATAAAAGACTCCAAAATATTTCAAAAATATTTTTCCTTTTCCTTCATAAAAAAAATTTCTTTAAAAAAAGGGGGATTGAAAATTTTAGGATTTCTAAAGATAATATAATTTGTGCCAAGGTTGCCAAGGTACTATGGTAGTGAGAAAAAGGTTTATTGTGAATCACCTTCAATATCTCAATATTTCAATGAGGATTTAGCAACAAAATGTTTTGGGGAGATTTTAGTAGACAATTTCGAGAATGAAATTTAATTTCTTAGAAAATTCACTGGAATCTATGTTACGTTTCCAAGTAGATAACTAAGAAATTATAGAAGGATTAAAATTTTTTTTTTAAAAAAGTTTTGAATTTTTATAGCCAAATCTGGCTAAATTATATTATGGATGATCACCACTTCAACTATATCACATAATTGGGAAGGAAAAAAAAAAAAACTGCAAATTTGACTAGGTTCACAGCATCGGTAGGGTGGTTTGTTTTTCCAATTTTGTGGGATAAAAAAACTGGCAATTCTTTCTGTTGAATTTACACTGGTAAAAAAACACTTGATTTTAGCACTTTTAATTTTCAATTTTTCTTTCTGGCTATATATATATATATAGCCATTAAATTAAAAAAAGGCTGCTCAGCAGGTATATAGTGTCTTAGATGGTGGGGTTTGAAGTTTGAACCAGAGAGGGGCGGGTATTAGAAATGGGCACCAAACAAATCCGGGTATCAGACCGGACATTAAAGCCAATCACTGTGGTTATCAAAGAGATCATGAAAGTGCCCCGGTTTTGATATCTAACCGTAGTTATAAAAATAATCAGATACCTGGTTATTATATGTTACCGTGGTTGTCAATTTGAGGGGGGGAAAAAAAAAAGAAGAGTAAAATGGGTTGGTTGCCATAAGAACTGCCGGGTCGTTGCCAGTTCTTTCGAGGAACCCGGCGGTTCCGTGAACAGCTTGAATACCCGGGTACGGCGGTTCTTTGGTGAGCGTGGGCGTCGAGTATCCGGACGCGGCGGTTCTTTGGTCCCGTTTTATTTTTCGAATGACCGGAACAGGCGGGTATTGAAAACAATCAAGTACCCGCCCCCGCCCGGGTTTGAAACCGCGACCAGTTGCGTCGGACTCCATAAGCCGTAGCCGTTGGGCTACCTTAAGAAACAGCTTGCTCCAGCGCGCATTCATTCTGCGCTCGCTCGCGCGCGGGTGCCAACTTCCATGCGGTAAATTGCGCTCACAAAATCCACCCTCGCTCAAAACTTGTTATGGTCGTCGCAAACCCATTTGAGCTTTTCTCACATTTCTCCAAAAAAACTTCCATCACAGTTTATCATCATCGTCATCACTAACATCACCATAAGTGGGCGCCAGTGAAACCCAAGTTTTGTGTACATTTGAAGCAGTTCTTGAACAAAAAGCCTTTTGAAAATTTAATCTGTCTTGTCTTCTGTGTATTGGAAACGCTAGTTAGATTCTGTTTTGGCGTGAATGCATCCGAATCATGAGTCGCAGCAGCTAGTTATTGTTTTTCTTTTCTTTTCTTTTGGCGTTTAGGTGTGTGTGTGTGTTTAATTGTTGCAAGATGATTTCTTTTCTCTTGAGCAATCTTTTTGAGAACTTTGTTACAGTTGTGGTTTTTTGAAACCCTAAATTCTGTTGCCGTTGGTTTTGTGGATGGGGGTGGGTGGGGTTGACGCTCTGATGATGAAGGTGCGTGCGTTTTGTTTGTGTATGTGATCATGCTTTCTTCTTGGGTGATGGATTCTTCTTGGCTCTGAATCTGCTTCATCTCTTTACATGTGTGTCATCATCTCCCTGCCCTTGAAGAAGAAGAAGAAGAAGAAGGGTTTCATGCCGTGTTGAGGACTTTGGAGGAGAGGGAGAATCGAAGGAGAAAGGAGGATTCAAGCAAAGCAATTCAGCCATGGGAAAAGGCGAGGTATTTAAGGGTCACCCATTTATTTATTTTTGCTCCATCCCACCTCCTCTTTCCCCATGACGTGTGCTGTGGAGTTTTGATTGGAGAAGAGGGTTTTGCAATCTGTCCCAGAATTGCATGAATGAACAGGTGAAAGGAAGTGAGCAAATGTTATCCAGAGGAAGAAGAAGTAATGCATTTTTTTTTTGGTGTGTGTGGAGGAGATACATATCAAAACTAGGGCTCAGGATTTTCTTTCAGGGATTTGGAAAATACACAAGGACTTGAGAGTGCATAAGACAATGATAGCATTTGTGAGGTAGTTATTGGAAGATGAATACCATCAAGACTCAACAGGATCAGATTGAAGACTAGGTCAAAAAGTTTGAGCAGTAGAAGGATTTGAGTGTATTCATCAGGTCTTCAGCCTGGGAAAGTCTCATGGTAGAAGCTTTGCTGAGCAATTTTTGCTTTGGAGTCTGTTTGAGGTTGGAAAGTTATTTCTCTGCCATGCCATGGATCACCTTTGCCATGTCTATTCATCACAAATGTTCCATACTGTGCTTGTTTGGTGTTGGGTACCCATGGGTCGTCTGTGTCTCCAGGAGTCGGGATACATGCACTATTGGGTTGCATTACTGATACATTCAGTCTTCCTGACAGTGCTCGTTGGGATTGAGAGTGTGAAACAGAAGATAAGAACCACAATTTATGAGACATGGTTACCAAATGAGAGACAAACTTGGGATGACATATTGAATCATGGGCATGGATAACAAACAGATAGCATGGCAAAAATCTTTTTGACAGTCTGATCATGCTTTCAAGTTTTCAGAGAAGGAAGGATAGTGATGTGGATTGATGTTGAGCAGGCAGGCACTAATGTTTCTGTGTGTGTGCCCAGTCGTCATCAAAGAAGGTCATTACAAAGGAAGAATGGGAAAAGAAACTGAGTGAGGTCAAGATTATGAAAGAAGACATGAACAAATTGGTGATGAACTTCTTGGTCACTGAGGGCTATGTAGAGGCTGCTGAAAAGTTTCAGATGGAGTCAGGAACTCAACGTATCCTTTCATTTTATTTTTCTGCACTTGTTGGCTAAACTACTGTGGACACTGAGCCTGGTATTCTTGGTAGGCCCTCAGATTCTTTCATACTGAATGTGGCATGATCTGCTCATCATAATTAGTCATGATATCAAGGAGAAAATATATGATACCCTGTTTCCTGAGCAATAAACAGCAGACATAGATTTGGGAACAATCACTGATCGGATGGCAGTGCGGAAAGCTGTACAGTGTGGCCAGGTGGAAGATGCCATTGAGAAAGTGAATGACCTGAATCCAGAGGTTTGTCTCTGATCTCATCTGTGTTTGACATGACATGTGGTGATCATCACCCTCTCTGAATGTACCACTCTGTATCCTTGGGTCCCTCTTTTTGTTCCAGTGCTTACTACATATCCAGTCAATACAGTGGGCTGATTGTCGACTTCCTATTTGTTGATTGTGTGCCTCTTTTCCTGAGGTGACTTACTTGCTGTGATCCCATTCCTTTGGAATTGCTCTGTTTCAAATATGCTCCAACAATATGGTGGGGCATGACAGATACTGGATACGAATCCCCAGTTATTTTTCCACTTGCAGCAGCAACGCCTCATTGAGCTTATCCGTAGTGGCCAAGTTGAAGAGGCTCTGGAGTTTGCCCAGGAAGAACTTGCACCTCGTGGAGAAGAAAATGTATGTTGGGACACAGAGAGGATGACGAGGGGGCATATTTGTGGTTTGTTGAATTGAAAGGTCATTTGGAAAAGCTTTTGTGCAAAGGCTGTTTGTGCCTGCCACACCCATGTTATGTGCATCTGTTTGGTCATGGAACAGAGATTTAGATCTGAGGCAGTGATATAACATGCTTGCACTAAAGAGAAAAAAGTGGCATTGTGCTTTGAAAACTGTTTTCTCTTGTGAGCTCTTTTTTTGTGTGTGTCAGTCTCTCTCCCATGGCCCTTGATGCTTTTCAACCCTTAGCAACCTGGGGGGCTGTCCAATATGCTGCAGCATGCATTTCTGGAGGAATTGGAGCGCACAGTGGCCTTGTTGGCCTTTGAAGATACCGTGAATTGTCCAGTAGGAGAGCTCCTTGACATCTCACAACGTCAAAAGACTGCTAGTGAACTGAATGCTGCCATCCTCACCAGTCAAAGCCATGAGAAAGGTCTCTACCTTGACATTTTTTTTTTTCAGTATGCCCAATATTTTCTCTCCTTTTGAACATGTGCAAACAGTCTGCAAATGTAAACTTGTCTATTGGTTGCACTGTGTGCAGATCCAAAGCTACCAAGTCTTCTTAAGATGTTGATATGGGCACAGAACCAGCTGGATGAGAAAGCATCATACCCACGCATCAATGATCTTGTAAATGCTACTCTAGAGGAGCCTGTCACATGACTTTTGTACGCCTTTTTCTTCACTGGTGCTTTCTCCATCCTCAAATTTTGTGAAATGCTCTTTGCTTGATGTGCTGTGGCCAACAATTGTAAAACAGAAAAGTTGCTTTCCCTATTGGATTCTGGAAGAGTTACAAGAGTTTGGTGACTGTCAGGTGTTGGGTTGGAAGCTTGGCACATAGTCAGTTCTGACTTGCATGTACTGGTGCACAAGGAGTGCAAGGGCATTAAGGTTGTCAGCATGCACTTCCCAGGGTATCATCTCACAGTCCGAAGGGATGGTGTTTGGAGTGTAGTTAGTTGGAAGAGGGAAGATCCAACTGAAGCCCCCATATATGTGGATTTGGGAAGGGATCTCAGGGTTTGAGTACCAGGGGGATTCAAGTTTCCTAATGAGAGAAAAGTGTCTTCATTAGTGTGTTTTTGGGCATTGTTGCAAGGGGGAGAGGAGGGATTTAGGAGAAATGCCAACTGCAGTTGCCAGAGAGGAAGGGTGTGGCAGGAAGGGTGCAGGTTACTGTGGAGAGAGAAAGAGGAATATGTCCTACAGAGCATAGTGTCCCATCTGTGATGTGTTGGGGGGAGGGGGTGAGATGAGGACTCTATAAATATTGTGGAAGCTATGGAGAAAAGAGCCCAGGTGTCACATAACCCAGAGAGGTATTGTGTGACTGTTTTGAGACAATGTTTTCAGAGCAAACAACACATACAACAGCATCCAAGATTGAACACCCCTATATAATTGGCCTCAGTGTGGATGGTGGACTTGTTGACTGGTGAAGATAACTGGAGGCATGACACTCCTCAGTACTTATGAATCAGCTCATCGCCCTGGCTGTCTCTGATCTTGCACTAATTCACAGAACAGATCTGTTGAATATACTTTGCTTCACCACCCAATTAACATAGCTTTTAGCTTCATATGTGTAGTTAAGGTTCAGTGAGACTATGGTTTGCAAACACACCTTGTGGTGTTCAAAACTGTTCACTTTCATTTAATACTTGGTGCATATTGTTGGTTTAGGATAGAATATCCAGTTCTCTACGTGTCTTTTTGCTACTTTTCTTGAACCCTTTCCATAGGCATGTCTGTTTTTGTTGTAGAAGAAAGGGTTTTCCTTGAGCTGATTCGTGCTTCATTTCCTGTTTGTATTTCCATGCTAGAAGAAAGGTGAAAAAAATTCTCAAGGTAGAGATTGTGGTGAGATTTATTGGTTAGATAAACTCATCCTCGTCCAACCAAAGCTTATAGAAGAGAGAGGGTCCCAGAAGGGTATTCCTTCTTGCACAGTGGGAAAAGTGGCACATTTCATTGCAAAATAGGGTTCCCTTGATGATGATCTACATTAGAGGATGTCATCAGTATTCAATTGTTTGAACTTGAAAGCATCAACCCCTCTCAAGTGCAGAAGGATAAGGTGGATCTCTTGGTTTTTGGACTTTGTGTTGTCAGTGATCAAACCAGCCTCAAGTCTCCTATCACTGACACTGTGATTCTTGAGCTGGAGAGCCAGGTGGGTGATTGTTGAATGTCCACTTGGATGATCATGGCCTCATGCTGTAACTGGATACAGAATATGCCACAAACAGGGGAATGCTATGTTTTCAACATGATGTTTTGAACAATTCACTGTGTAGAATCTCATATCCCATACATGATTGTACTGTGCTGTGAGGATCATGTATTGACCTTCACTGAGGTAATGCAGACCAAAAACTTTGTGGAATTGCAGCCAATCCTAGACCCTGGATTTGTTTAGATTTGTAATAAAGCTCAATCACCTGCTTCAGTGCATGAAATGAAACTGATTGGTGTTATGAAATGCATCCACATTGAAGTTTTTCCCACTTCAATCATCAATCACTAAGCCAAGACTTAAATGTCTGCACCTGTTCTCTCAATGTTATGTTCTCTCATAGGACCTAGGTAACAAGACAATGTTGGTTCAGCACTCTTCAAATGCTTTGCCACCCAAATCATGCTAGACCAAGAGAGGATCAAGATGGCACAGGAAAAATAAGGACTGAACTTCAATGGATCTTGTGCAACTGCCTTGTACCAACAATTCAGTTGGAAATCCCCAAAGGTATTCCTCCTCAGACGTGCACTTGCAAGCTGAGAGTACTGCCAAAATCAAGGATCAAACTTCAAGAGACCTTGTGTCATGGCATTGTACCAACCCTTCAACTTCAAAATTCCCAACAGCGTTCCTCCCCAGTTGTGCACTTCATTGCTCATGATACTCCCATGATCCATCAACATCTTGAGGGAGGGCAAACTCAAAGGACTAATGAACATCTAGAACTATGCAATGAGAGTTCCTCAAAGGTTCCACCTTCAGAGCTAGACAAGATTGGAAAGATAATTGAGCTTTCAAATTCAAGCAGCAGATTCAGCATATTGGCAAAAATGAGGAACATTACAAAATCAAGAACTGTCCAGGGAATCTTTCTCCTTGCTACATACACCTGGCAAGTGCCAGATGAGTAGCAAAAACATTTCAACAACATTTCAGCAACTGAGAAATCCCCAGAATGTAGTGCCTAAGAAACAATGCATGTATTATCATCCCCTCTTGCAGTGGAAAGCAAGCAAGAAGCCAAATGGAACAGTTTTATGACAGACATGACTACATTAGTCTTCACAACTCAAATGTAGCTTTTGCTAAGGTGTTTCATTGTACATCAGTGTAGTTGATTTGGTCCCTCTGTAGAAATGGCCAGTTGACAAATCAATTTCACGGTATCTCTGTGAACCTCTCCTCCACCTTGGACAGAAGTACAGGAGATTTGATGAGGACCTCCCTTGGTATATTTCCTGCTCACCTTTCAACAATGGGCTCCATCTCTGCAATGGCACTAGGAGATAAGGCCACATAAGAAGAAGGGATTACTCCCACAATGCAGCAGGAAATAATGAAGAAGTCAAGAATTTCACATCTGAATTTTCATCATGGACAAGCTGGAATCAGATAGATACTCAGATTGAAAATTGCAGAGAGCATTCAGATGAAGGCAGCATACCTTCAATCACATGTCTAGCATTTGAACACATGGATGAGAGTTGAACGCACAATGTTGCAACATGAACTCATAACCATATTCAGGGCACATGTGAACTGGAACCATCAGCCTCAAGGCTTACTGTTGGGATGCACATGGGAGAAGTTTTTTGGCACATCCTTGAACCCTAAACTTTCCAAAAGCATTTCTTCATCATCAATTCTTGCTCAAAGCCTTTCGCACTGCCATGCCACCTCCTCCTTTGAAGGTTGATTTTCCACATAAGACAAAGATGCATATTATAATTCACCATCTCATGAATGAAAGATCACAGTCGCAACTGCTGCAGCCTATTAACAATCAACTGCAGGTTGCAAAATTCCTCTGCATCTCTGACTAATTCCCTAAATTCATCCACTTATCAAGTTGGTTTGAACCATCTTCAATAAAAACAAGGGAACTCACTGGTGAACAATGCAACACTAATAGCCTGAAATTTGAGATGACTTGGAACTGTTGACCTCTAACATTTACTATTGTTGATGGTCAGAAGATTGTGCAAGACATCATCACATTATCAGAATTGATTTTATGAACCTTCCTGATGAACCAAAACACTTCCCTGCCTGGAATGATCTGCAAATATGTACAACCTATAAACCTTCTGGGATCCTCACACAGGACAATCCTGACATAATTTGCATTATTGTCGCTAAACTTAGCACCATGGCAGCCAGTAACAGTAACCATTGGTTGCTCATTTTGGGGCCATCATTGTTTCACTATCTTTTGACCTTAGTGGCTGTGTTTCTAAATAGTCCGAAAGAATTGTGTGAGAATGTATGCATCCTTTCGCAGGGGCCCCTCCACACACACAATAACAATTCTTGGATAGTCTAGTCTGGATCACAGCCAATAAAGTCAAAATGGGTGACCTTCAGTATGACCACAACTAAGACTTACAGTTACTGGTTATCATGGTGATAATTACAGTAACACCTACCTGGACTAATGTCATAGAAAGTGGTGAAATGGTGTACATACATCAAGAAAGTTTCTGTTTTCCTGCTACAGAAAAAATGACACACATATACAGGGCCTAGAAAGTAGTGACCACATAAGAAAGAATCGTGATATACCAAAAGAGACACCCAATGAATTACACTGCACCACTTTTCCAGTAGGGTGTAGAGTTGTACAAACAAACTACGAGTGTGTTGATGACAACACTGCGATCTCTCACCAGGACTCCTTAAAACTCCTGGCCATCAATGTCTGATCTTAGTGGGTATTCAAGACCTTGCAATACAATCATCCGTCTCAAATCATCTTGTGTGTACAGTGGGAGAAACCAATATAGTTTCTTCATCCCAAACACCTGCCACAAATTTTCTCCCTCCACAACCAATATTAGCATTGGCAAAAAGAACAAAAGCTACATGTGACAATCCTGCAGTCGGTCAAAAAGAAATCTCTACAATAGATCACATAAATATCATAACATGAGTGACTTAGGGTGAAGTTTTCAGTGACAGTAATTAAGTCTGCCACAAAGCCATGTGACAGAAGGGCCTGAAGTACCTGCTCAAAGTTTCTCTTCCATCCCAAATCAAATCTCCACCTTGCAGATGCCTTCTTTTCATATGCCTAACACACCAACGAAACAACAGAGACAATCAACATCTGCCACCAAAAGTAGAAGCTATTCCTGATTTTATATTTTTCCATCCCTCTCATAGAAAGTCCATCTAGAGGCACCCTCCAAATGAACAACTACGATAGAAAAGAAAAAACCAAAAGTAGAAAAGACAAGAAAAGAAAGACACCTCAATAGTGGTAGTGTTGCCAGCAACCAGAGACATGTGCATAATGAGGAAGCCAAGCACACTGAGTGCAAATGCCAGATTCAGAACTGTGCTCAACATCATACTCATCAGGTTCAGTACTGTGCCAATGAAGTACATACGAGTCATTAAATACACCAACCATTAAAACAGAACTCATGAATCTGAGACATATGACCAGCCATCCATGCTAGGAATGCTTTAATTTCTCCTGTATGAAGACGTCTATGGGCGTTGAGATCCAAAGGATTTGACATCCAGTTCAGAAAGTGATCAAGCTGACTTAGGTGCAGATGTGCTAAGAAAACGTTGCATTTTCTGTCATGCTCATTATAAGGGAAGAGAAAAGTGTGGTGTAATCTGACAAAACCACCAATATGGTAACACATGTAACATAGGTGGCAGGAGTATCTGTGCAGGATTGGGCTCATTGAACCTGAAGAGATAGTTCAATCTCTTAAGGTGATAGACTCTCATCACTCTTTGTCAATCTCCTGAAGTGGTGACGAGACCTTTCATTGAGAATTTTTCTACAATTGGATTTATTTTCATTTCAAAATGGTTTGCTTGAAGTGTTCTACATTTCTGAAGCAGATCATGCAAGCTTCTTTAAGTAGGATTCAAATCTGAGGGTGACTTGCAATTGGATTTTGTAACCAAGCCTGACTCAAGGCTTGCAAAACATGCACTATAGTATATTATACCATGATCAATTGCTGACCATAAGGACAAGCACACAAGAAATGAATGCAATGTAATCTGGAAATCCTCACCAAAGCCAAGAAAGGTGGTTGCAAGAGTGCTTGGGAAAGAAGAATCCTCCTCAAGATCACCAAAAAAGCTTATGAATTGTGGCAAAAGGGCCACCGTCACCAACGTAGTCTCAAAAAATGTGTACAGCTGCATAATCCCTTCAGAGAAATAAGAAGTTTGTAAAAGAAAGCTGCATATTGATTATTGATTCATTTGACTCCTGCATTCCAATGACCTTGGAACAGAATTTGGCTTCATAGATCTGTGAGGGGTAAAACCAGAGCAGACTAGGAATAAGAGTCTCCACACAAAGGGCATCAAATATGACCTTGTACACAGCTAATATTTTGGCAGCGCCATGATCCCTCTCAAAGTTTGAACATGGAAATTGCACCAAGGTTTGGATATGGGCAGTACTTACAAGAAAGAGAAGGAAGAACTTGTAGTTATGAGCTCCAACACAGTTCACCACCCAGATACAGTGGTGGTCCATTTTCAATATGCAGCGCCCACCTGTCCAACAATACCTTAAGACAATACCAGATAAAGAGCTCCAAAAAAAGAACAACTATACAATGAAAAATGCCAACAAAAATGGCACAGTTGCACATAATAATACAAAGAATGGAGAGCAGTTCTTACAAACAGAGCAATGGTGAGACCGTGGGGGTTTATATTGAGAGCATTTCCGGCAATAACGGATCCTTGCACTCTGAGCCATGGTTGGCACACTCACAGCTATAGTCATTGTTTCAGGTGTTTGATCTAGTGGTGATGATTGAACCTCAAGATCATCCTCTGATGAAGATGGCCTCCATCCTTGTGGCACACGCCCTGGATCTGTGAAAACCACTGCAAAGTAGCACCACAGGAGCATTGCCAACTGCACAACATTTTGTTGATGATGAAGGAGGGATCAGCTATTAAACTCTCAAGTAAAGCATACCTTGACAATCTAGCATGTTGGAACATAGAGATGATCCTCCCTTGTGCCACTTACTAAACATGAAGAGCCCTCCGAAGAGACTATAGAGTGGAAAACAAACAACAAGAAGTGAAATGCACATAGTAAAATCACTAAGGGTCTGTGCAACCTGAACAGCAATTGAGATGTTGTAGAAGACATAATCCAAAGAGAGACTTTGAATATCAGTCCAGATGTGCATGTTAGTCTGTATGATTCAACCAGAATCGATTGGGAGCAAAACCCTAGGGTTCAAAGTTCAAACTTATTCCCTCTGAATCAAGCTTGCCCTAATCTTGCCCCATAGGTGAGAACTAGTGTACCTCGATTGTTGCACATATGATTTGTTGCACACAACAAATCCTTAACCTAAATAGGCCGAACAGAAAAAAGCAGAAAGTCATGAGAGATCACGTGAAGCAGTCAAAGAGAGAGAGAGAGAGAGAGCATTGTACCAGAACATGGAAGAGGATAAGAACAAGAAGAGAAGTCGCTGTGGCTGATCCGCCTTTCATTACTTGAGGCATGTAATTGGTGATTACAACAGCGTAGTACGATACTCCCACAACTGACAAAACCACCAATATCATAACCGATCCCAACACCTTCAGGCCCGTGCACAGCTTGAACACATTCCAAGCCATGTTGAAGCGAGGACGGTGTACTATCACTCCCAGCAAAGCTCCCCAATTCCTCCCACCCCCGGTCCCGAACCCTCTCTTCAGCGATGTCCACGCCTGCATTGCTTGAATTCCCTCCACCTCCTCCTCTTCTTCTTCTCTACCAAATTCTTGCAGAAAACCCTAGAATTGCTGCTGCTGCTGCTGTTTGGCCATTTTGTTCTTAGCTTTCAATCCAAATACTCTCCATCAAAAATGCATTCAAGCCTCAACACTGATGCTCCTTTGAAGCTCATCAAATTTTCGACAACAAAATTTTCCCTTCCGTTCAAATGCTCGTCGTGTAGGATCGATCGAGCTTCAAACTGCCCAGAGAATTCGATGCCAAACTCGCAAGCTCCATTAGTCCTCTTCGACCAAAACCATGAAGCAAAGAAGAGTGGTTTCTTTTATTAAAATAATTATTGTTGAAAAATAAATAAATAAATAAATAAATTTGTATTAAAAACAATTATGGAAATTTTGCCACTTGGCGACCAAAAAGGCGAGGCTGCAGCCTGCGACTTGTACAAAGGATATTTTTGGGAAGAAATCCTCCAAACTCGCGAGGGGAAAAAAAGAAGAAGTTGAAATCGCCATATTTACACCATAGGTTCTTACATGTTGTCAGTATATGTAATAGGGTTTCCAAAAATTTCTACTTTTCTTTAAACCTATAGCCAAATTTGACTAAATCCTCTTATGGACGATCACCAATCCACCTACCTCATAAAATTGAATTTAAAAAACAAAAAAAACAAAAAAACCAAAGGCCTGAACAGAAAACCCCAGAAAAAAGAAAAGAAAATTTAAAATCGTGCAAAAATGGCTAATACAAAATAGTGTGTCTGTTTTATTTTTGCCGCATTTTTACACATGTGCTGACCAAAAAAAAACACCCAGTGAGAATTGCAAAAAAGGCTATCTCTTTGGGAAAAAACTGCAAAACTCGCCATATTTTGAGGGAAAAAAAGTCACATGTCGCTATATTTAGACAATGAGTTGGTACTGGTCGCCAGAACTAGGCAGGAATGTTTTAAAAATCTACTTTAGTGTCGGATCTCTGGCCAAATGTGGCACAGCCCACAAAACTCAAAAACTAGAATGTTTTAAACTCAGCAAAAATTGTAAATGAAACCCCCCCCCCATGGCCCAGCAATTATTTTCTTCCACGAAAGGCACCTAATTTTTTGGCTTCTTTACCATTTTTATTAAATTACATTTGGGTTTCTTTTGCTTGGAAATCTCTTTTCATGGAGTGCACAAAAATTGCATAATTTTATATAACCATGGGTGATACTATAAATACATATTAACTAGTGTGAATCCGGTGCATAATGCACCCGTGCCCCCCCCCTCGCCGTTACTTACTTCGGACCGGAAGGACGGCCACCACACATAACCTCTCCTCCTGCACGATTGTTGTGAATGCTCCCCGGAGCTGCTGGCCAGACGTCATTCAAAAAAAAAAAGATAAAAAAAGAAGCAAATACGTAGCCTTAGATTTTTTCGAAAAAACAAATCCAAAAAAAAGATAAAAAAAAAGCAAATACCTAACCTTAGATTTTTCTGCCCATTTTTTATTTTTTATTTTTTATTTTGTTTCTTCATTTTTGTTAATTTAAGAGAAGGGGAGAAAAATCCGAAAAAACAAATCCAAAAAAAAAAGATAAAAAAAGA
>Ga0116231_10002357_pt1 | contig 39480 bp, 29 predicted proteins | sample S1TSphgellanicum_2_FD_89695 | JGI IMG/M metagenome (GOLD analysis project Ga0116231, IMG submission 89695) | Host-associated microbial communities from peat moss isolated from Minnesota, USA - S1T2_Fd - Sphagnum magellanicum MG | ecosystem: Host-associated > Plants > Peat moss > Unclassified...
TAATTAAAGTGAAATGGGGAAATTAATTTTTTTTTATAATTAAAATGGAACTAAAAAGGGGGGCATTTTCCTTTTTGATAAAAAATTAAAAAAAAAGATAAAAAAAATATTTCCACAAAAAAAAAAAAAAAAAAGGAAAAAAAAAGTTGATACTACTTTTTATGCAATAATTATTTTTAATTGATTATTCATAATCCTTAAGATGTGTGGATTAGTTGAATAAATTAATATTACACAATTTTTAAATATATTTAGTGCATAAAAGGACTACAAGTCATAGAGAAAAGTAGAATTTCTGCTACAAGTCATTGGAAGCCCTCTATATTTTGGCACATTGATTTTATTTTCTTTTGTGTAGTGAATTTTTGACATTTTATGGAAAATAGTTTTGGAAAAAGAATATTCTGTCACAAATTCCCTGTTTAAAAAAAAAATCTCCAAAAACGAATTGAAAAAGAATTGCTGAAAATTGCCATAATTGCCTTCAATATCAAAGGGTGCTTAAGATTTTTCTACTTTCATATTTTTGAATATTGCAGAACTTGGCTAAATATAGTATATTTATGGATGATCACTACTTGAGCAACATTGCAAAGTTGAAAAATAAAAACCCCACTATTCTGGCGATATCCTAGGAGCAGGCTATGGTCTAAATTTGGCGATTTCAACTTGTTTTTCCTCCAAATAAGTCGGCTTTGTGCCATTTTTTTCCGGAAAAAAACTTTGTAGGATTCGCAGCCTTTTTTTTGGGTCGCCAAGTTGGGTAATTTCGCTTCAAAAAGGAACCAAAAAAAAAACTCTGCATCTAAGTTGTAAGGGGCATAGATGGATGGTGTGCTAGTGGGTGCTGGTTGTCTCTGGCCGTTGGATGAGATTTGCGAATCTTCGCCGAAATTTGTTATGCAGGAGCCAAAGCGCATGGACAGAAAACGTGACCGAAACATGGACAGAAAAGAAGCATGGACAGAAGAGAAAGTGACACAGACTACCGAAACATGGACAGAAGAAAAATTGACAGACACGACCGAAACATGGACAGAAAAGAAGCGTGGATAGAACGACCGAAACACGGACAGAAAAGAAGCATGGACAGAAAAAGTGGCAAACACGACCGAAACATGGACATAACAGAAGCACGGACAGAAAAAGTGAAAAGACCCCGACCCAAAATATGGACAGAAAAGGCGGAAAAAAGTGAGAAACACCACAGAAACACGGACAGAAAACGTGGCAAACACGACAGAAATATGGACAGAAAACTTGACAACCACGATCTGTTGCGAAAGAAATTGGGTAGTTTCTTTCCTCCTCAAGGAACAAAACAAACAAACAAACAAAACACAGAAAGACAAGCAGCGAGAAAGTCTCAATGCTTTCTTTTCTTTGTTGCTTGCGATGTCTCCAACCCCCGCCTTCCTGCTGCTGCAGCTGCGTCCATCGCTGGCGGGCGGAGGATTCGATTCACGAGCCTTTGCGGGAGTGCATGCATATTCTACGATCGCGTTCCCTACGGCCGTTAAACAGATTTGAGCATCGCTCAATTTGCAGGGCTTTGGTTGAAGATCGGTCGTTTATTTCTGGCTGACTGGATTGCAAGCGAGGGTTGGTGAGCTTCTGTCAGGTAGCAGGGAAGTCGGGGGAGCGGGGATCTAGATATCGCCTCAACATGTCGATGTATGGCTTCGAAGCTCTCTACTTCAATGTCGACGGTGGATACTTAGAGGCGATAGTTCGTGGCTACAGAGCCGGTCTCCTTACTGCTGCAGATTACAACAATCTGTGCCAGTGTGAAAGCTTGGACGATGTCAAGATGCATCTTGCCGCTACTGATTATGGTCCTTATCTCGCAAACGGTGAGTAGTAGTGGTAGTTGTTGTTCTTTTTTTTTTCCCTCGATCGAGCTTTTCTCCATACATTCTTTTTTGGAATCATTAGAGATCCTTAGATTTAGGCTGTGGCGGATTTGTGTTTGAAGTAATGCGCTACCTTCGACCCCACCCCCGGGTTGTTATGATATCGACTCTTGCTTTAGGGTTTTGAAAAGGAATGGTCATGCCCTATTCCTTTGGTTTTCGCAATGGATGTGTACAATAGTGATGGCAACTGGTCAAGAGGGTTCCAAATTCCAATAATCCAGAGTTTGAGAAGACATCCAGGGAATTTGATTTTGTCGTGTCCAAGTGTTTGAATCACTTGAACAAGGAACTATTTTGACTTCCTGCATGGTAAGCACCTTTCAATTTGGAAAGCTCAGATCCACCATGATTGAGGAGCAGAATTTTTGCACAATTCATACCACCCTGTTGTATGCAGCTGATGTTGCATCTTAATAGTCACCTAAAAACTTGTGCACACAAACTGTGGCTTTTGGATCTTTGGTGAGGAGACCCTCAAGTTAATTTTGAAAATTCTGCTCTCCTTTCTTATGCCATGTCTCGAGGTCCAATCAAGAATCTGGAAACAAGTTCTGAAGGTGGTTGCTTGCCCACAACTGTCATTGCTTGCAGTTGCATTTTTGAAAATTTTATCATCATGTCACTTGCAAACTTTAGATTTTCTTCTGTCTTCAAGTTTTGTGATGCTTCTTTCTTTCACATAGATGTCTAGGGTTTCAACTGACAATTTCAGTTTAAAGTGAGTCATGCGGATAAATTGATGCTGTCCATGTTGCTGCCAAGTTTGATTTGCAAATGAAATGATTTGGTTCTTGAACTGGCAGAACCATCACCACTGCACACAACAACAATTGTGGAAAAATGCACTCGGAAGCTGGTGGATGATTACAATCACATGCTAACTCAGGCTACAGAACCTCTGTCAACCTTTCTTGAGTATATCTCGTAAGTGTTTGGCTTGATTGCTCTAGCTGTTTGTTGACATTATTAACTATGTGACATTTCTTTGTGTATCATTCGTGTTTTTTGGGCATGGACCACAAAATGTCTGCTGTTTTTTCAAAAGATCATCAGCATAATTGTCTTTTACTTGTGGCTCCATATTTGTGTTTGCAGGTATGGCCACATGATAGACAATGTGGTGCTAATAGTGACAGGTACTCTGCATGAGAGGGATGTTCACGAGCTTCTTGAAAAATGCCATCCACTAGGCATGTTTGACAGGTATTGGCTGTTGGGTTGAAGCAGAAATCAAAGCAATTCATGAAGAGGAACACCTCTGTTGAGCTTTTGCACTGTCAGCATCCCTGTACTTATCTAGCATATTACATGTGAATCCAAGCCAACCATTGGATCTCCAGAACTGAATTAGTGGCCAAATGCTATCTGCACCCAGAAGTCATATGCTGCTTAAGTCGGAATTATGTTTAGATTTCAGGTTGCATCATACTGCTTGGTTCATCTATGTTGAAGTAAGTGCTCTGGTGTGTTTGCATGTCACAACTGACTGCAACTAGGAAAGGACCTGAAATGCTGAAGATTTTTTTCAGTCAGGCATTTTACTATTGAGAACATCTAATAGCCACATGTACATGATGCAGCATTGCAACACTAGCAGTGGCCCAAAACTTGCGGGAGTTGTATCGCCTGGTCCTCGTGGACACTCCCTTGGCCCCTTACTTTTCTGAGTGTATCACTTCTGAAGTAAGTCTTCTGTTTATTTGTTATGTTGCAAGTAGGCTGCATAATATAGTTTTCCTGGAGATCCAGGAATGTAATCTGTATTTATCTTTAGCAGCATCTTGTATGGTTTGATTGTTTGTGCACTTTATACATATTCTTGGTTTCCTTGTGTTCTCATATCTATTTGTGTACTGACTTGAGTTGGTATTGCCAATACATGGAATGGTGATCCCAGGACCTGGATGACATGAACATAGAAATCATGCGTAATACCTTGTACAAAGCCTATTTGGAGGATTTCTACAAATTTTGTCAGGTATTTGCAGTCCACATGGTCTTTGCTATAGGTTCTGATTTCGTTGGTGTCTTTGTTCTCTTATGGTACTAGTGATGTCTTGTAGTGCAAATTTTCTGCATTGACCTGAGCCATGTGTCTCCATTTACAGATGACATCAACTAAGACCATGTAGATTCTGTTAATTTCTGGCTTGTAACAGAAACTTGGTGGGGCAACAGCTACAATCATGTGTGATTTGCTTGCTTTTGAGGCTGATCGCAGAGCTGTTGACATTACAATAAACAGGCAAATCCTGACAAATCCTTGAGCCTATTTAAGTAGAGCCCAGTTTGGCATCTCCATCATATTCTGCTTTTGTTACATTCTTTGACAGATGATGCAACTGTGAAAGCTGCAGTGGGGAGTATTGGGCTCCACTTTGAGTTAGTAACCACTCCTCAGTTTTTGTTTGAGTTAAAACTTTGAGTATGTCTTCACAGCATTGGTACAGAGCTCACGCGGGATGATCGACGAAAGCTGTACTCTAATTTTGGTCTTCTGTGAGTTTCTCCTCCTAAAATGTTGGAATGCCCAGCCTATATTCCTGGGATCATGTTCTTATGTGTGTTTTCCTGGTTTCTTTGGTTTGTGTTTGCAAACAATGTTTTGCAGGTTGTCATGTCCGCAATGCACGTGTTTGGATTTTGTTGATTGAATCTAATGTTTGATTGATTAGGTATCCCTATGGGCATGAGGAATTGGCAGTTTGTGATGATTTTGATCAGGTAAATCTCCCAGCTGGCATATTTTATCTTCATGTGCCTCTTTGAGTTTGACTTATGTGTTTCAGGCAAAAGATTTTTGAAGCCAACTAAGTTCCTGGTACAAGGTTGTCAATGGTTTTGCTAGGTTTGCAAAGGAGTGAAAAATCCTACATGGATACATTAGAGCAAGCATGTGTTTTGTTTTGGCTTGTTTTGATGCATATCAAAGTACCTCTTGCATCTTTTTAAATTGTGCGTGTGCAGGTTCGTGGAACCATGGACAAGTATCCTCCATATCAGTCTATTTTTGCAAAGTTGTCATTTGGGGAAAGCCAGATGCTTGACAAGGCATTTTATGAAGAGGAGGTCAAGAGGCTGTGTCAGGCATTTGAGCAGCAGGTTCTCTCATTTACTCCACATTTTGTATGTTCTGGTATTCTTTTGAGAGGTCATGGTTTTGGCAACTTAGTGTCATTCCAAGTTTTAAAATTAGTTTCAGTACAAGTTTTGTTTGGAGTCATCAATTATATTCTATACAATTCTGGTACTGATGCTGTCCTTGTGCATCTTTGCAGTTTCACTACGCTGTGTTTTTTGCCTACATCAGGCTGAGGGAGCAAGAGACCAGAAACCTGATGTGGATATCTGAATGTGTTGCCCAGAACCAAAAGTCTCGAATTCATGATGGCATTGTACTGATATTCTAGAGGGCAGTATATTGCTGGCTTATCTGACAATGGTGATAATTGAGTCTCAATGACTCAGGCAGCCAATGATTACTGCCCGTTGGGTGGCACTTGGCTTTTGCTGAAGGGGAGTGACATGAGCTCAACCAAGCAATGATTGAATGTCTCTTCACCCTTATAGCTATGGCTTCTCTTGGTTTACTTTCTGCTCACCATAGAAAACTGGGAATGTGGTCCTTTTTTCTTCTCTTAAGGACTTGGAAGCCCTGAGGTAGAGCAATTTGATGACTGGCTCACGCAGTGGCCTGTACTGTATTAATGCTGGGTTTTTAGGGGTGTTGCATCTCTCCTTACCCAGGAGTGGTTCAAACGTTCATCTACTTGCAAGTTGACCATGGTTCCTAGCCACAGGTCTATCAACTTGGTCTATCCTGCAGATGTGTTTTCAGCCGTATTTCAAAGGTTTTTCTGGGTCCACAATTATAGAGGATCAAGAGCTCCTTTGTTAGATACTAAAAAAATCAAGAACAGAGTCTTTATTTTTTTGAAAATTTTGGAAAAACTCTTCAAACAAACAACAGAAGGATTGTGCGTTCTAAGTGCAATCCCCTGAAAGAATTTTGTAAGAACAAAGTCTGTTTTCACATATGATTTATGTGGTTGGACGGTTCAGGGTGCTTTGGCTAAATTGGAGTGCTTTTAGTATCATGTGTTCATCTTGTTGAGTGTGGTGTGGAATTTTGTTCCCTTATACTCATAACCAACATTGTGCAAGTATTTAGATGTAGCAATCTAGTAATGTATGTAGGAAATGAAGGTAATGAAAGAAACTACCTAAATTTGTACCCCATTTAAGGACTTAAATTTATCAAAGTTTCCATGAAGAGCTTTCAGGTTCATCTTCTACAGAACTTTTCTGAAAACCTTTTCAAATACACATTATGCATGAAAATTAAACAATGGTAAATGAAATCATCCAATGGATGAAAATTGAACAATGCTGGATGAATTTCATCCATTGTAAATAAAAATGTATGATGATGCATGAGAATGATGATACTAGCAATGATATTGTTGATGATTTTCATGAACTATTTTTGATGAATTATTCTAAAACATTGTTTTGTTAACAAGCTAGTAGAATTTTACAATGTGGTGAAAGTTTGTTCGGAGAAAAGGAATATTTTGGCAAAAGGTTTTTGTTTTTAAAAAATAATTTGCCAAAAAAGGAGTAATTTTGGGTTGGGTTTGCCACATTTCTATTCTTGGTTGTAATAGGTAGCCAGCGTATAGAAGGGGGTATTCTGCTTCTGGGACAGGTCCTAACGACTAGTTGCCATTTAATGTTGCATCCCTTTTGAGATGCTCATTATTGATGCAAGAATAGGAACTTGAAAAAAAAACCATTGCTAGCAACGCTTTTTTTTCCCTCCCCAATGTTTTTTGCTTTTAAATATTAGGTGAAAATTTCCAAATTTGTATCCAATTTTTCCGAATTTACACTAAAAAAAAAAAAAACATTTTCCAAAGTTTTCCAAAACATTTGTCACCACAACGTGAAAATTTACCAAAAAAAAAAACAAACACAATACTTGTTAGGTGCCTACTGAACGACATTGGAATGTCATCCATGACAATTGTGCTAATAATTTGTGAATGAGTGATCTCAGATTTGTAAAAAACCTTACACAATCCAATCCTACAATCTGAAACAAAATTGATCATAATATAACTATGACATGAAAATAACCTAAAAGAAATCCATTACAACTTCTATTGGTAAACCTTTAAAAAACCATTACAATGTGGCATCACACATGAAGGAGTTGTCCAATTGATTTGTGGATGAGTGGTCTCAGATTTGTCAAAAACCTTACCTAGCATACAATTTTATAATTCAATAAAAATCCATCATGACATGGCTATTATAAATCTGGAAATAATGCAAGGAAAATTACATTATAAAGTTTCATGTAAACATGCCAATAAATTTTCCAAGCAATGTTATAAACTAAGCTAATGAAGTTTAATGTGACTTTTTTTTGTCTCAATTAAAATTGCATGATTAATATGACAAGAATCTAGCATAAAAATATTGGAATCTCATGTTTATTTTTTACAACATTATATGAAAGATGACAAAATGGAGGAATAAGAAAGAGTGGAAAGTCACACAATATGGAAAATAAGTTTGTGTGACAAACTTGTTGCACATGTGTCAAGATTAAAACAATTTGTTGGAAATTTATAAATATACATTTTATAAATGCATATTTTATAATGATGAGTTCTCATTAAAAATATATATATTGCATGAAATGATCATGAGCTATTCACTTTTTGATGTATTTCATTTCAAATCAATGTCAACATGGATTATAATATCATGTGATGGATTTTCATGTTTGAACACATGTTTTAAAAATGTTAATCATTGTCAAAAAAAAAATTAATATCTATTTATTGTCTTAAAGTGTATTGTGGAAGCATAACGAACCATTCACCATTCAAAATACATGGAGGTGCACTATGTTTCCTAGTTTGACACATGTCATTTTCATTTTTTTACACAATTTTACATGATAGTCAACCATTGTAGCATGATGCACAAGTGTCATGAATTTTCATGGGTTTGCATACATAAGTTATTTATAAGGTTTCAACTTGTTAATGGTAACCAAGATTAAATTAGGATTAAATTTATCAATTGTTTCCAACAAAGTGATGTTAGAAGATAATATTGGATTCAAGGGATTTCGTATGGGCCAAATTGTCAACTCTTAGATTTATCATTATGGGCTTTCACTCTTTTTGGAAACCATAACATTTAATTCATAGTGATGTTGTTGAGACCACATTGATCAATTCCATTAATTGGCATTGGGAGTATCTTGTACCTCCATCCAGTTTCCTTTGAATTGTTCCAAATCTATGAGTCAACTTGTAAGTGCTTGAATTGGATTGATATATTTGTGTAGGCATTAGAGGATGTAATTTATCAAGAGTCAAAATGGTGTGTGAGTGGTTATTACATCATATATTTCCTAGTATGAAAAATAAAATTGTGGAAAGATGTTTATTCCAATTTGTTCGTTTTTCATTGACTAGTTTGGTCAAATATTTTCAATTTTCTTGTTTGTGGACTCAACTTGTCAATTACCTTGCAAGAAATAAATTGTAGAACTAGTATGGCGTAATAGAAAATATTCAACATTATATCAAATTACTTGATTTATGACATGCATTTCTAATTAGTAATGATTTTCTAAGGACAATTGCACCAATTGAATTTGTACTCATAACAAAACTTGATTGTAATTACAATAATGTTAGTGCATTACACCTTCACTTCAACTCATTTGCTTGCATGCATTTACATTTCAACATGGTTGAATATAAACATTATAAAAACATTTTCACCACATCATTTTGTTAGGGCCTTGAATAACAATTTGAAAAAAGAATGTTGTTGAACTTCGCATTATAACCTTGATATCACAAAATTTTGATTGGGCCCACCATTCCAGGCTCCTCACTCTAGCAATGAGGCATTTGTTTGTTGTCATCGCCAAGAGGCTTGCTACAAAAAATTGTTTGTTTTTGTTTGTGTTTGTTTGTTTTCTTTGACATTTTGTTTGTTTGTGTTGTGTTTGTGTTTTTGAAAGTGTAACTTGTGGGGTGACAAAGCTCCAAAACTATAATGCACAATTCCACTTTTGTTGCTAATTCTTGAAAAGAAAGCAACAAAGAGATGAAGAGAGAAGAAAAAATTTAAGATTGTGTTACAAATCTTTCATAAAATAATAATATTTGAACTAGTTATAGTGATAAGAGAGAAAACATCTTTTGTTTTATTGATGACTTTGTATAAGGTGCTTTTGTGGATAGGGAAAACTCATTAAATCTATTAGCAAATGTCTTGGAGGATAAGATCATTGTCAATGTGACCAATGTGTTATATTTTCTCAATAAGATCAAGTAGGGTTAGACATCTTCAACTTTTTTTAACTAGAAGGCATTAGAAGTTTTTGTTTGTTGACCACTACTTTTGATAACATCTTTCAAATATGATCAATCTCTTTCTTGCATTGTGCATTCTGTCAAAACATGGTATTCATGACTTGACCATTTTATTACTAATGCCCAAACCTAATCATGTAATTGTATGTGACATGTAAAATGCATTGTAATAATCAAATTATGATTACATGATTATAGTTGTTTCCTCCATTGATCATATTTACAACTTGGGATGCAATTGACATCAATTAATCCTTCAAACCAAATGAATTGTGAGTGATTTTTCATCCACCTAGTCCATCACATATCACATTAGTTACAAATATAACGAATATTGGTTACAATGCAATGATGATATGGACCTAGAATTCTTAGATGTATGGGTGAAAACACACTACGGTGATTCCTTTTGGGGCACTTTTGGGTTTAGTATTATTATCCACATAGTATAATTGTTCCAAAAGCATAGTACATTTAATTTTGGGTAGCAATTTTGGTTCTTAGGGCCTAAACAAATTACTTTTACAAAATTAATGTTATGTAGTTTTATTTTTAAAATAATAATAAAATTTATCATCTATATCAAAGGATCAATAAGTATATTTATAATATACATTGGTATAATAGGGCCATAGTCTCGTTTTGATTACACTAACTTTAAGGTTTCATTAGTCATTAAAATAATCAATTTTAATGAATTAGAAAAATGGCCCATCTAGCTATGCTTGTCATTTTCTATATGGATGTGATTTCTTGTCAAAATTTTAATTTATCACACATTTATCACATCTTTGCTAAAAAAACTCATTTTTTGAGATGAAAATTTTCAAATTAGTCACATGGTTTCTAAACATGATTCATATTATGTGAAATGACATGGTTCAATATACCTTCAACTTTCATAAAGACTACAAATCATTTAAATTATTTTTGGAGTATATTTGTGTTTTTGAATACATAAGTACATTACATTCGTTTTCACAAATATACTTCACTCTCTCACTTTATAAAATGAAATGAGATAGTTTATATTCTAATTTATTGCCTAGGTTATATTCAAACATAATATGCAAAAATATTATGAATTTTTTTCGAAAGTTTGAAGTGGGATACATTCAAACATGCACATCCCTAGAAAGTAGTATAATGTGACACCCCAAAGGGGTCACTGTAATGTGTTTCGCCCGTATATTTGGGTTTACTATGTATTATTTAAGTAGCATCAAGAGAACACAAAGAACAAAACAAAGCTTAAGCAACACACTACAAGAGAATTTGAGCAATAAAATTAGAAAGCATATACAACAAATCAAGAGATCATGAATAGAGTAAGACAAACAACAAATCAAAATAAACAAGTGCATAAAAGGAATTAATGAAAAAATAAAAATAATAACAACACAATATAACAATGCAAAAAAATTAATTAATTAAAAGACAAAGGGAGAGGTATATCCCCCCCATGTTTGTCAATGCCCAAATTTAAAAGCGTAACTACTTCTTCCACACTTAAAATTCTTACCTAAGCAACCTTCCCCAAACTTAAGCCCCCAACCTACATACAAAAAATCAAAGTTAAAGTTCTTTTGGTATGAGAATCGAAGTTCAAAACTCATGATTTTCATTTTTAGGGGGCAATTATCTGCATATGGCAATTCTCATTAATAATTAAACCACCAAATTGTTCTTTGAACAACTAGTAAATATATTTTCACCTCATTGATTTTCCCTAAAAGGACAAGTTAAAAAATTGATGGAGTATGCGATGTTTTTAATACATGCACAACATTAATCATAACTAATGTTGATTGGTTTTTACTTTTTTTCAATATCTAATGGGGAAGATTATATGTAAAATTTCCCCTACACATAGGATATTAAATAATTGGAATTTTCCAATGTGTTGGGACCCACCTAGTATCAACTTTCTAGTCTATGCAATTGATCCAATTACTTATCAATTTGATTTTTATTTTAAATTTTTATTTTGGTATGCATAATTCGAGGTTGGGTTAATTTTGCAATAACATGTTTGAGAAACACCCAATACAATCTTTAGGTTGGTTTTTGGCATAAAACTTATACCATTATTTTCATTTTCATTCAATGTGTAAATCAATTTATATCAATTGATTCACAAGGGTAGGGTGTGTACTATTTGTCATTGTTGATGACCCATAAGCCCATTTGTCAAAATATGGAATCAAACCACCAACAATTGGGCTCATTCATGGTTGGGGTTCCAAGAACAAGACTAATGACTATAGGACTTTTTAAAAATTACTTTTCACAAATATCATTTACATAGAACACATTTGAGTGAGAACAAATAAATAATTCAAAATAAGGTGATTCGTGGTGTGGTGGTGGTTTTTCACTTACATACATAATTGTGCATTAATATTTTATTTACAAGAATTTTCTTTTAAATGCCAAAATAAACTTTTATGGACAACCAAAATTTTTTTTTTGCATGATTATTTCCTATACATGTGACATTCGCATGGAGCTAAACTTTTGAACCTAATGGATATCAATAAGCATCCAAATGGTTCAAAAAAATGTCCTTTCACTTGTAACCTTTTGGTTTAAAATTTCTAACTTTTGAACTTTTCATATGATTTGTTTTTCCATCAAGTTCACCCAATGAACATGTATTTGCATAAAGGGAAATATTTTTTTCCTATACAAAAAGTTTAAATCAATTGCATGGTTTTATACATTCCATTTGATTACTTTTTAAAGAAAATGCAATTAAAACACTTCATATAATTAAAAAGACATTTACATAGTTTCCAAATTATTTTAAAATATTTGTATTAATTTAACAAGTCATCATTATATCTATTGGCATACAACAATTCACTAAAGATAACAAAATTGAAAGTTGGATTTTGGAGTCTTTTAAAAGTTAAATGTGCATGTTTTTTTTGGCACTTCAATCATGAATGAGCTCAACACCATATACATACATTAGTTAACATGGAAGACTTTAACATTCACAATCCCTAATGGCTCAAGTTCAAAACTTTGGCAAAGAGGTTTCCGGTAATAATTTCTATATTGAATTACAAGTTGAGCACAAAGTTGCTAATCCTTGTAGGACTTGCCAATCAACAATTCTTTTTGTCAAAGTGCTTTTGGTTTAAAATACATGGGGGGTGAACTACAAGTAAAACTTGAAACCTTAGTTGGAAACATATTGTCAAGGATTTCTTAGTGTTCACTCTTTGTGCTTTGAAATTTTGATTATGTCTCCATGTCGACTACATAGTCATGTAATCATTAGTGGCATATATGACTACAAACCCTATCATGGATGTAGACATATTTGCCATGTTTTAGCATAATGTATATTTTGCCAACAAGATTTTGTGGACTAAGGAGCAATTAGCATACATTTTTTTACAAGTATGTGTGATCTTATGGTGATTGTCTTGTGTTACTATGACAATAGTAGGAAAACTTTTGGTGGTTGTTTATTGATGAAGGATTTAAGATTTGCAACATGTTTGAGCTCAATATCTATGTTATTATTTTGAATAAGATTTGCCAAATAGTAGTTAGGTGTTGAGTATGCATGTGAAGGGATGATGTTTGTGCCCTCCTTAATATTATGTATTGGTGAAGTAATGCTTTTAGGTCACCATGTTTTTCACTACACCTCAATTGATGTAGAGGCATATTATGGCCATAAATTTTTTAATAGAAATGGATTATAAATGGTTGTGTGGGGTGATGAAAATTACTAGGAGAACAAGAACACAATGATGAAATGGTATGTCATAGATGTGCATTGGTCAACCTAGTTAATAAATTCATGCCTTAAACAACTAAATATGTTTAAGGTTGGGAGTTAATTTGTCTTGGGTGGCTTTAAATACAAGGTTTGATCATCAAACTAAATTATTAATTTTGTGGAAAATGGTATTGTTGTGATTGTCAAGAAGAAAATGTACATATGAATGTTAGTAATCATAATCATATCCAAGTCTACAAGGGTTGGGGACAAGGTTGTCACTGTGCATGTGCGTCCATCATGATGCGACAAATGCATCTAGACGTAAATGCAACCCTATGTCATGTTAATATAAGGTCGGTTTAGGTCAACCTAGGTCAAAGGCCATTTTGATTGCTTGGGGCAGGCTTATGGGCAATAAAAATGAAGCAATTTTGGTCATTGTAAACCTTGTGGTGATTGAAATGTCTTTCAATCACCATAAAACTTTGGTCACCAAATAGTTGGTGATTGAAACCTTTTTTTGATCGCCAACAACTACAATTTTCACCAATGATTGAATTTTTAGTCACCTTTGGTTATTAAGTGTAACATTCATTGGAAAAATTCCAAAAACATATTACATGTCACCTTTCCAAATTTAGTTTCCAATGACCAAAAAAAATTTGATCGCCATCCAACAATCAAACCTTCTTAAATAGTGACCAAAACCCATTTTTGGTTGCCATACATAATGCGAGTGAAAGTTTTGGTCAGCAACAACTTGGTGATTGAAACATTTTTTTAGTTGCCAACAATTGCATTTTTTTTTGTCATTGGCAATTGAATTTTTGGTTGCCTTTGGTCATTGAGTGTAGTGCTCATCAAGAGCTTTCCAAAAACATATTACATGTTCCCTTTCCAAATTTTGTTGCCAATGGCTAAAAAATTTCATCAATCTTGGAAAGGGGGCATGTAATATGTTTTTGGAAAGCTCTTAACAAGCTCTACACTAGGCAATGGAAGGAGATCGAAAATTCAATCACTAGTGACAAAATAGTGTAGTCGTTGATGACTGAAAATTGGTGACTAAAAATAAGTGATTGAAAGTTGGTGATTGAAACTATGGTGATTAAAGGTTGGCAATTGAAAATTTTCACTCTCCAAGTTCAGTACCAAGAAAATTAAAAATTTGATTACGACACCAAATTCGTTTTCGGTTACCAATCATGTGGTGATCGAATCCATTTTTGATTACCATATGTAACAAGGGTAGCCTAGGTGTAGTTTAAAATATTTGTGTGTCAATCTTGATAGACTCAACAAATGCATTAGGGCAAATGTTGATGTGATGCCTAATGCAAGATGGTTGCATCATGTTGGTTTTGACAACCTTGGTTGGGGATATGGTTCATGAATTGTTGTCTTAATGTTGGATGTCAAAAACTTGGGATTTGAGGCTTGGGAGTGGGCAATATGGACATAAACATATGCAAAATCAGTAGAGAGAAATCAACTAGGACATTGAGAACATGTAGTTTAAATAGCAAAGGTTAAAATGTTTCATGTGGGAAGCAAATATGGAAATGTAGATGAAGTGTAGTAATTCATTTCGTAATATCCCAAAATGTTCGGGTATTAGGGAATTTAAATGTGTGATGTGTATGTTGAGGCCCATGAAATTCAAAAAATGTTCAACCAAGAGTTCCAAAGGGATTTGATCCCAAAAAACGACTAGATGTTGTCATGTTTATGTGATTGATAAGTCTATGCAAGAATTCCATTAAGACATTTTTGCAAGTTGAAAGATTCTTCAATTGTTCAATGTATTGACACAGAAATGAAATCTTAATGAAGTTGTTACGTTGTCTTTAATTTGTTTTAAATATATGTTATCAATAGCATGATACATGAATATTTCTTTGTGATGATTTAATTCTACATATTAGTTTGTTGTCTATGAATAAAAATAATTCAACAATTTTGATTATAATAGAACCATGTTTGTCCATCTTGTAATAATTTTTTTTGCAATCATGTAAGGCAAGGATGTTGGAGGCATATTCACTAGAGAAGAAATGCAAAATCTCCCTAATTATATGCTTTGACTATTTCAACCAAATAATTTGCATCGATTACTTAAAAAATGGGAATTGTTTAAACCATGAAGGTGAGAGCAAATTGACTAGTTAACATCTAAAGTGCAATTGTGGTAATATGTACCATAACAAAGTAACCAATGTTCAAATTTTCATGCTTTTAGTGTGAAATTTTGTATTAATGTTGCAAGTTTTGAATATTTTTATATGATAACTTCTTTAATATATTATGGGGGAAAAAAACATGTGGAATATTTTGAATTGAATAAATACATTACATCACAAACTTTTTACATCACAATTTGGCAATAATAGTTGTGGAATTTTTTTGTATTTTCTTAAGTTATACAATCTAAACACAATTGTCATCTAAAACATGTATGAAACATGTATAAATAGGATAAAAAATATACTAACAACTCTAAGCCTTGCAATAATTAATCATATGTCTTTGTTTTCTTTGTTGTTTCAAGATATTCCTCATGTTTTTAAATAACAGATGCATAAGTTTTCATAGGTTTGTTTGTATTGCCAATCCAAATGAATCATTTGGGGAGGGTATTTAATTTAACTTTGTTGTCGTTGCAATCAATATCTTGTAAACCAAGTAAATCACAATGAATATTAGTTTTAAATTTTGTTAGCAATACCCAGATATGTGAGCATGTGATCAGCTTTGTGAAGCATGTAATTCAAGTGACGAATAACCGAATTCGGCACATTTGGTGTCCATATGGTCGTCCATGGACCATTCCATGAATTTTTTTGAAAAAAGCTCCGCATTTTCAAACCCACGTATTTCATTTATTTCTTCATAACAACTTCCATTTCATAATAAATATCTCCCACCTTTTCTAATTGCTACCTTTCTACTAAAATTATTTTATTATTTTTTCCTCTCCACCAACATGGATATGACAATACAAATTATAATGTGTCTTTCCCTTTTCGTGAAATTTATATAAATTTGAATTAATTCTAACATTCACATAAATAATGATGAATTTTTTGAAACCGTACAAAAACATAAAAAAAAACAAATATGGTGCAATAAGGGTGTCTAGTATTCTGATGATTTTTGTTGAGATATGAATGTTGTTGTGAATATTGTTTCTTCAAGAAACTGTAGTTTGTTTTGTGGAAAATATTTCCCATAATTCCTGATGCCCAACGACATCTAATATTACAAACACTAATTAGATCATTTTGGCAACCTATTCCAATTGTGCCTAATAATTATTGCTTGCGGCTTCCATTTTTTTAATTAAATGTTCAAGTAAATCTAACACTTTGGAGCCCAACTTTCACATTTAAAAAAAAATTGTCACTTGCCTTCTTTTGTTCGTTCCAACGCCTCAAATTATTTGGCCTAGCTGCAACCAAAATCTTGTGATCCAAAGCCATTCGAAACACCTCCTTATGCTAGTCCACATCTCCAACATTCAACAAAGTTTGAGCAATGCTCTATGCAACAAATATGCTATGGCACCTTGATGTCTACCTTGATAGTTTAGGCTTTTTATAGCCTCCTTTGCAAATATGGGCAGCCTGCTTCAAGCCATTCCAATTTGTTTTTTTCTTCCTTGAAGCACATTCCTTCCATTGCATTTTTTCCTCATGGGCTTGCTTTTCTTGGGCTCTTTTCTAGTCATTAACTTACAACTCTAGTACATTGGTAACATCTACCATTGATTTGGCCCTCTAACTTTGATTAGGTCTAACACCCCCTCGCTTGTAACTATTTTTCCAATTTCCCATAAACAGTAGTTCAAAATCAATGACAACTGCAGACAAGGCATTTCATGTAATTCAATCCTTCAATAATTCAAACTTGCCTAGGGCTTAATATACATAGTTACATGTGTATTGGACTTGAATTGTACTAATAACAAGTACTACAAAATTTTATGATGCCGTAGAGGGACTTGAATACCAACTTACATTTGAATTGTTGCACCACAAGGCCTATCCTCTAAGGACCATTTGCAAAATGCACTATATGTAATGGACAAAAGGGTTTAGACCATTCCTTTAAGTCATTTTTGCAAAAACTTGCACAATGCAAATTGGTAATTAGTTCCTAATGTGCAAATTTTAGGTCTAATGCAAAGTTTGGGACTCACCAGAATAATTTTCACTAATTTTGGTGCAACCAAATAAAAAATTATAGGGGCATAGCCTATTCATGCATTAGAAGGAATTCATGATTTAACTATATTAAAATTGTAATAACCTTGATTCAAGAACAAACAAGTACAATGACAAGTCATATAGTTTGGACATAATGGAAAACTTAACTTGGTCAAGTCATATAGTTTGGGCAAAATGGAGAATTGAACTTGGTTTGAAAAGGAAGCTTCCATGGAATTAAAGGAAGAAATTAAAAGTAGGATGAATTGGAGATCAAAAGGAGCCCCCACGAAAAACCCCATGCAAAACTTATTGTTGTAAACAACCTGAACTTGTTAATTCAATCGAAAACAAAATTGTTGCAAAACTTATTGATGCCCATGTTACATCTCAAGATGAATATTTCACGTGCACACCACAAATTTCAATTAATGAGTGAATCCTTCCATCAAACATACTTGAATTTAGGGTTTAATCCAATCTACTAATGCACTAATAATGCATCAATAATATTGGACTTAGAATGCACTCACAAATAGGCCACAAATCATTAATTGTAAACCTACAACCCTAGAATATGTACCCATAAAGAACACAATGACTTTGGGATTAATCATTAGATAGGGAATGGAACTTTTCTTTGTGTTTTTTTCTTTGTGTCTTCGACCTTTCTTAGAAAATTGCAACTAGATACATGGTGAAAGTATGGTAAAGTAGATAATTTTTTATCCTTGTCACCAAAAAAAACAACCATAAACAAATTTTAATGTATTGAAAGTGTAAAAAAAAATTTATTTAATAATCAACATGAGGATAAACTTTAATTTTATCACAATGATGTTGATTAGTCGAATATTTAATATGCATTCAAGTAGATTTTTAAAAAATAACTATTATTATTTTTTGGTTGTCCAAACTTGTACAAGCAGGTGAAAGTAAATGAATTATTGGATATTCTCAATTTTCAACACGATGTAGCTCTAAAATGTACTTGTAAGTTTTCAACATTTAAATATTATAGTAGAATACATCAAACTTCTAATGGGAAAGTAGGTTTGAAACTCAATTTGACCAATCATTTTCAAACAAATTTGTTATCTATTTTTATTGTGCCAAAGTTTTTCAAATTTTATAATCACCTCATTATAAACTCAAAGAAAAGCACCATGCTTTTATTATGTTATTTTCAATTATTTTCAATCTACTTTCTTATACTTTTGTCAAAAACTGAACCATTTTTTGATTGCTTTGAAAATAACTACTTTTTATGTATCCTTTACCATGTTTTCACCCCACAATTCCTCTTCACGAACTTCATGTTCACATATGTTCGTTTGGACTAACACTACTTTCTAATGGGCACCCTAAACAACATTTTGCTATAGAATACATTGTCTCTAGACCCCAATGTTGCTTTCCATAGTTCTGCACACCCAAATTGATCATAATCTACAAATCTCTTGATAAAACACTTAATGGTTTTGGATAGAAATAAAAAGTTTACTTAAAAATCAATTGCATCTCTAATTACCTACCTGCAATATTTTAAACTTTTAACCCCCATGATCAATTTCAATCCACCATCCTTAAATGCACACATACGTTACCATACCTAAACCAACTTTGCCTAGACACAACATCCAATTGTAGAACTAGGTATTTTCAACTTCTATAATCCACAATGTTATGTTTACTCCCCATAAATGTTGCATGAAAGGAATTTTAAACAACAAGTTGCTAGTTTCTAAATGATTTATATAATATTCTAAAAATAGGTCAAACTCCTAGTGGGTTGATATAGTGTCTAGAGGTACATATTGACAATTGAATCTACTATTGACACACAACTTCCTAAAAACACTTGACAAAGACTACCATCATAAAAATTTGGCCCAAGCAAATGCATTGTTATGCTTGGTCAAACCCGTTGAATGCACAACTCAAACCCTAATAGTTTAATGTTGTAGAATTCAATATGCAAACAAAACTTGCACACCTCAAACCCTACCAACTCACAATTCTACTATTCTAGATGAGCGAACAACCTTTAGAAAATGCATGTACACATCAACTCTACCTCCATGGAAGAACCCAACAAATTTTATTCATATGTTTCGATTATCATCATCATTGCAACAACATTTTCCAACGGGTCTTGTCCATCACCTTTTCATGGAGCTCTAGGTGCAAAAAGCTAGAGAACAATGAGGAGACACAAGGGTGCTCCAAAATGTCCATGGGGTGAGATCACAATTAAAGGAGCCAAAGGACTTGTTGACAATCTATTTTTTATGTACCATGTCTACTTTGAAAATATATCACATATAACATTTAAATTATATAAATATATATTTTTACATTATGTTCATTTACTCATGAAGTTACCATCATCTGAATTTGTTGTGCCCCAATCAACGATCAAAATTAAACTTTGAACTATAAATCCAACCGTCATGATCTACTTAAATCAATGGATGATTAAAATGTGATCGATTGAGTCATTTATTACATTATAAAACCCTAAAACTTTTGAGTGGTCTAAATTGAACCTTATCAAATCCAACTATCATAGTTTGCAAGAAGAAATGGACAACTTAGATGTGATTTATCAACTTGGGCTTACATCAAATGGCCCAAACCCATTCAACAGATTTAGCCATGTCTACTTTTGTAGGTTTTTAATTTGCCCATTAAATGTAATGCATTGTCCACTAGAAACCTAATAGGATGGGGGAAAGCAAAAAAATGTAACTCAAAAACAGCCACATCACATGTGCCATTTTACTAAATCTGTAGGTCTTCCAAGAATATTTAAGAAATATGAAAGAAAAAACACAACAAAAGTGGGCCTAGTGACTTTTTACCATCTACATATTAATAAAAGTTATTTATTTTACTTTAACAAATTATGTTGCTCTAATACACATGATTATGAACACATATATAGTAAAATCAACTTGTTGCTTTGAAAAAAAGGGTATTTCATGATGTGGACAAATTTTAAAGGGGTCCAAATGTAAACATCCTAGAAGGTTGTTTATAATCTTAATGGGGCCGATACACATATCATACCATGCACATAAGAGTTAGCTATCAATGCCATAATTTGTTGCACAAAATGGTGCAAGTAACATGATATTTTTGGGTGTGGACAAAAAGGTGTGCTATTGGGGACAAATTGTAATACCCGTATAGTACCATTGAAATACCATCCTCCACTAATCACATAGACTCCACCTTTTGGAATTATGATGGATTTGTTATGTTCAAAAACATTTCTTATTCAAAATCATTCTATTATCATTTGAAAATTTACATATGTAGTATTTTCCATTAGAAAAACTACTAAAAGTTGCTTGGGAGAAAATTTTGTTTATCACCCTAAAGAATCAACACCTTGGCATAATGAAGAACAATTTTTTTGAAATTACAATACCTCTTGAAAAATGATAATTTTGTTGGAAAATTTGAAAAAGAGAAAAAATTTGTTGGAACTTAATTATTATATTTTTTTCATTGCAATAATACATCAAATTAAAAAATTACCTTATTTGCACTAAAGTATTCAACTTCCTTGGGGTTAAACTAAATTCAAAATGTGTCTTGTTCCACTATTGTTGACCTTTTTTTAAAATTTTGGGCTAGGTTATACACTTTTGTAGATCTTTTTGTGTAGTTTAATAAAATAATATGTCAAGTTTTTACAAAAAAAAATTCATTGTAACATATTGATAGACCTTGGAAAATGCATGCCCAAAAACAAATGCCTTGACAACTTTCTTCCAAACCTAAAATGTCACAACTTACAACTATTTTTAATGCACCATTCATTGTGTTAAGTTAGATCCCTTGTCTTTCACATAAGCAATAATTTTTTTCTCAAGTTATATTTTTTAATAATTCAATCAAGTTTTTGGCCAAAATCTTCCCTTGAAATATCTATAGCTTCAAAAAGACCAAGTGTAACATGTTTTGCTTGCCAATTAGCTCCCAAAAAATTAATCACAAGGGCAAATATGTTATGAACACCCTTTGACATCCAAAGGTCAAAGCTTGTTATTGTGGAATAACATTCTACCAAGTTTGGTAAAACTCACAATTGTTTATTTTTTTCCATTAACTTAGGGACCATCTCTTGTGAAAACTACTTTTTAAAAGGAAAAACAAGTCTTTGACACAAATGTAAACATAAGTGCTTCATCTGCAGACTTTCCACAAATTGCATGGAAAGATGATTTTTAATAATCAACAAACCCATATCCTCAAGAAATGTTTTTGGCCACATATGATCTATTTGGAAAGGATCTTTGGTAACAAAAAAATTAACAATTGCACTCCCAGATGAACTTGATTTCTTTTTAGCAAATAGTTTATCCACTTTTCCTCTCAATGGATTGTTCACTTCCTCTTCAAACATTTTTGAATAATAAAATGGTTTACATTCACATTGTTTCTTTCATTATTTTTTTTACTTTTTGGATTTTGGTTTCTTTTTGTTTAAAGATTGGAAACAATTGTGCAAACATTCTTCATCCATTATATCATTCATGAACACTTTACATGTATTTTCATTTATCATATTTTCATTTTCAAAAGATTAGGCAATTTTCAATTTTCACAAGGGAATGCAACACTAAAATGAAAAAAAAAACCCAAATAGATGTATGATAAACCAAAACGCCAAAACCTACCCTACAACCTAAAATGCAAGTATTTAGAAAAAATTACAAATTATTCAATTTTTTTTCCATTTTTTTTGCAAGCATATGCAAATAAAATATGATTATGTTTGTATTAATGTTGGATTCCTTTAAAAATTTCTGCAAAAATAACAACAAAATCCTTTGTTATGAACTTTATATATAAATCAAAAAAAGAAAGGAAAAATAAATAAATAAATAACAAAAAAATGAAAAGACTCACCTTTTTTTTCCTTTGTTTCTGATCATAGAAGAGCTCCACCAGCTACACAAGGCAATGGGTGAATGTAATATATGTGTGAAAACCATTAAAATGTAACACTTTGACGCACATACAGAAGTCCATAATTGCTTAAATTAACACCATAGGGGTAGTGTAAAAACAAAATGCCTTGAATCACATAAGTCATTTTGCAAGTTATCATTAAAAATTCATTATTAAAAATAATTCAACCCTGATATAGATTATGGAAAATTTTAATTTGAAATATGAGCTTTTAACTTATTATTTTCATTTAAGAAAGGACTTAATGGGGAAAAAACCATAATTCAAGGTAAATAGAAAAATTTGGTTATCTCTCAAAAAGTTTTCCTTAATATCAATGTTATCACATTGTATTATCATTGAGTATTTTATTCACTATAAAAATTATATGAAGGTGCATGAAGTCCATATTCATTGATTATGGATTGTTGCAAGCTTTTAGGTACTTCTTAAAAATTCATGATATTATGAGAATTCAAAAAAAAATTTTAAAAATCATACAATGTGATTATAATATACATAACATTCTAATGTTAAGTCCTTTATCAACTTAATCATTTTTATTTAATCACATGGCCAAGTGAAAATCTCAAAATCTTGCAAGAACTACATTGTGATGACATTTTATGAATGATGTAATGTGTTTTCACCCATATCACCATGGCACATGCAACATAACATACTAACAATATCAACAATGTGACAACAACAATAGCATCACCAACAAAGGGGGGAAATGGCAATGGTGGTTACTTGGTAATATGAAGCGAACATCAACGTGACGGACCACCAATGCCCCACTTGCAAGGTGATGACGATGGGGGTAATACTTCACCAAAACATATGTAGTGCAATGGGAATAGCAATTGACAACGCGAAGGAACAACAAGAACATAGGGGGAATGGCTTAGGTGGGTACTTGGGAACACGATAGATAAGTAAGACCAACGCCAACAACACAATAAACAAGTAGCATCATTAGCAACATGACGAACCAATAGCATCAATAACAACAGACCAACACCAACAACATGACAAACTAGTAGGATCATTAGCAATGCAATGGACCTAGTAATAGCATTAACAACATGACGAATCAATAATAACACCTGGTAGCAATGCAATGGACTTAGTAGCAACACAACAGATCAATATCAACAATAATAATGCAATAGAGCAATGCAAAAGAAGAATCCCAATCATGATTAGGAAACACTAACCCCAAAGGGGTTTTTTACATTTGGGCACCGCTTGGGCTTCACAGCTAAACTAACAACTAACCTAATCTACCTACTGTTCTAAGAACCTAAGATCCAAATTCTAATTCTCTCATAGAACTGATCTGGTTCTCCAAAAAATTTTAAAGGTAACCTGTTGTCAATAACCCGGTTCTCACTTGGGTGAGAACCATTGGTCCCCTTTTCAAACTGATTATCACAAAATGTGATACTAGGCGGGTTTCATTGTAAGAACCCAGGGTCCCAGTGGGAACTGCCCAACACTGGTTTGGACGTTGGACTCTTTAATCCTGGTGTTTTTAGGGGGGAAAATCTTGCATTCCAGTCAACCCTGAGAATCTGGACTGATGTTTTTAACATTGATTCTGGTTGGATCCTTTTGGAGGGAGCCAACTATGGTGGTTGCCAAATATAAACTGACAATGAAAGCCGTAAAGCTATAGAAGACAAAACGGCCAGATAAGTGGTCAAGGTGACTCTAATGATCATAAATGACTGGAACTCGTTACCAATAACTTAATATTCCAGATTCTTCACAACAAAAAGGAGTGGACCTTTCAACAATGTTCTGCAATGCTATTCATAATGTGGTAATCTGCTTGTTCCCAATGTCCAGAAAACCATTAGCCCATTATTCCCAAAAGTCCAAGAGAAAATATTGTCCTTTATAACATGAAGACAACAACTAGAAACAGAGTTCGAAATGCTGCAGGTCAATAATTACATCGTCCATGAGTTGCCACTTTTCATTTAGGAGGTGCATTGGACACAAAATTAGGAGATTCGTTTTGGACTGGAACTAATTAACCAGGTCAACTTGTCTTTTAGCTAAGGGTTATTTTGGTGAGGATGCTTACTCTCACAAATGGGTAGCAAAGCAAAATGCTTTGCTATTCTTTAGCAATTTGTCCTACTCAAATCTCACTATCTTCATTCTTCAGATGCCACAGCGTGATACACGAATATATCCCATTTTCCAAGAATGGTCTCCAGGTCTCTAAGTAGTCTATTTATGTAATATCAGAATATGCCATATCTATGGCTTTGAATATCATCGGAATCATACCATTTACTGTTTACTGTAACCCTCTGCTCTGGCGGAAGAGGGAATTGAATTAATCTTAAAATTGTTGGGTAGAACACAAAATTAATCAAACAAACAGATGGGAATTCCATACACCAGTGGTGATGATGTGAATATTCACCTTGCAGAGTCTACTTTTGGCCACAAGTGCAATTTGTGTGGGATTGGACAACTGTACCCACCACACAAAATGGGCAGAAATTGTTTAAAACATTGGTTTTCTCAGCAAAACGGGGTTGGCAGCCCCGTTTTTAATATACTAGAATTTGAATAAACTAGAAAACAAGGTAGGTATACAAGTTTATGAAAGAAAACGTGATTATAAGTTGGTGATTGGATCTTGGAAAACACTCCTTGGCAAGAAATTAAGAGTTTGCTTCTCCAAAAACTTGACAGAAGATCTTGTAATGTTTTATCTGTTAGACATTCGCTTTTGGGAATTAATTAGTGCCAAACCATAGTGGCTGGCAAGTACCATATCTTGTGCAATTTGAGTTATGTACTAGCTTGAACAGGATTCACTCAAGCCCTTGAAAACTCGATCACTTTGGCCCCTGAAAACACATGTCTCTAATGTTTTGTTTATTCTAAATCTCTTATTGTGAAAGCTACATATTCTGTTTGCAATAAGATATAAGTTTTTCTCTGGATTACATATGCAGGTCATGATACATGATGGTACTGAGTGCATTGTACATAGTTCTACAATTGAGGAGTGCCTCAACATTCAAAACTCTTTGGATATTTGGGGGGAGTGTCCAACATTGTCAAAACCTCTTTGAAAGTACAGTGATATTTTATTGACAACATTTAGCAATTTTTTGCTTGAAAAACCTGATTTTAATTTTTGACCTACACAAATTTATTTTTCTATCTAAAAGAAAAATATGTTTCAAATTCTCCAGACGTTGAAAAAATGAAATACAAATCACCAAATTTCTCCAACTTATGTTCCAGCAGGTAGCCAAAAATATGGAAGGATGCTTTAAATTGTTTTGAACATCCAAGTCTAGTGTATAGCCAATTATTTTATTTAAATATTCTCATAGATGATCACCACCAAGCGGGTTTTTCTTTTCTAAATATTGAAATTTTTGTGAAATTTTCCAACCAAATAAAAAAACTAGTAGAATTTACACTTTTTATAAAAAAATTCCCATTTTTCCACATTTTCAGTTGGAAAAAATTGTCTACTACCCTCTCCCCCTGCGCCCCCTCGGGGGCCCCCAAAAAAAAGAAACCAAAGAGAAAAACGGGTTGAACTTGGAATCACCCAAAAGAGAGTCGGTACCAAAACTGATGGTGCGGCAGCTAGCTGGTAATTAAACCAAAAGGGACTTAAGAGGTGATGCCTTTAGAGGCATGGAATAAATTTAGAGGAACTTAACTTAAGCCTGCAAGCCTACATCGCGCCGTTACTCAGCGCTAAATATGGCGTTGTCACGACTATACAAACTGCAGTTAAATCGCATATATAGCCGCTCACTTGGTTCACTAAATGCTCAATTTCGTCAGTCATCAGCAACCGCTTCCCATCGCTCCCCTTGATTTCATTTCTGTGGACCAGCTCCTGCTTTGTTTCAGCCTTCAAGTTTACAACCAAATTGCAAGTACTAGTCGCAGCGATTCAGACCGCAAGTCATCAAGAGCACAAACTAAGTTCTAGTCATCAGTGTTTGAGATCAGTTACACGCTAACTGGTCATCAGTTAGAGATCAGTTACAGGCTAACTGGTCGTCAGTTTGTGGAGAACTAGGTGCGAAAGAGAGCAGGATGGGTTTGGAGACCGAGTTTCCTTCCGAGTTTCAGACCCCAGCGGCTCCCCCCACAGTGTATGTGGACGAGAAGGAGCAGCCATGGGATGTGAAGGAAGGTGGCGAGCTCAAGGTCCCCGAGAGCTTCGTGTGGCCCGATGCGATGCAGCCCAAGGTGGCGTTCAACGAGTATGTGGACGTGCCGCTCATCGATCTGGCGCCTTGTCACACTGGGGACGAGATCGGGATCCAGAAAGTGGTGGCGGAGGTGGACGCGGCGTGCCGTGAATGGGGTGCGTTTCAGGTGATTAACCATGGCATTCCCGACGACGTCGTGTTGCGTGCCCGTGAGGCTATGAAGCGCGTGTTTCACTTGCCACCCGAGATCAAGCTCAAGGCACAGCGGGATTACATCAAGAATTACAACGGGTTTGGCGCTGGCTCCATGCTTTGCCCTAGCAAGCAGTGGTCCGAGGCTTTCCAGTTCCTCATGACGGATGAGGCCGCTCCTGCTGTCATCGATGACTACGGCGAGAGGCTATTCGGCGACGACAAAGAGTTTTTCTGGTACCCATTATCCCTCCCCTGCTCCCCAGCTCTGCCCCCGAACCACAAACGAACTCGTTTGAGAGTACCCAAAGTTCGCGATTCTGTTGTTGAACAACCGTACAATAAGCTTCCTGACTGAGGGTCTCTTTCCATTAGGGTGCTGTGATCACAGGTACACACAGTGTGGCTTCTGTGTTCACAATTACACACAGTGTGCTGTGACCCCTAATGGAAACCCAGTGACATAGGGCCTTCCTTCTTGAAGCAGGACAGTCGCTTTCCGCTGGAGAGCTGCAACTGTAGTGAAAATAATTAATCATGTTAAGAACTCTGGGAACACATGTTCTCATATGACTATGAGCATAGCTGCTTGAGAAATCATATTGGAAAGATGTCCAAGTATATAATGCCTGTGTTTCAACATGTACAGCAATGCGATTAAGGAGTATTTGATCGGAAATGACAAGGTGCGGCTCCTGATTTGGGATCTTGTGATCAAGGGCTTGAAGGTAAAGAACGAGTCTTTCTTCAAGAAGTACTTGTCCGGATCAGTGAACAAGGGCTTCCGGTCCAACTACTATCCTCCCTGTCCAGATCCTTCCAAAGTCGTGGGTCTGGTGGTGCACACCGACTCTACCCTGGGATTGGTGCAACTGGGCGACGTGGGTGGCTATCAGCTGATGAAAGATGGTGTGTGGATGTCCGTGAACCCTCGCAAAGGCGAAAACACTTTGTGCATCAACATTGGAGATTACATTGAGGTGGATTTTCACTACGTGACTCTGATCATGATATAAAAATATATGTGCAGGCCTTTCACAACATTCTGTCCTCCTCATGAGAGAAGCCACTGCATGCGGGACCTGTAACCAGCTCTAGTAGATCAGTGAACGACTACACATTTATTTGCATGTTCTTTAGTTCTCTGGCTCATGATTGCGTTCGATGTTTGAATTTGGGAACAAAATGTGTGTCTACAGGTGATGAGCAACAACCAGTACAAGAGTGTGATCCATCGGGTAGTCACCAACACAGAGGAAGAGCGGATTTCAATCGATTGCGTTGCCCAGCCACCGTGGGATTTCCCACTGTGCACATGCCCGGAGCTCATCGACGAAGACCACCCCCAGATCTACAAGCCTATCATCGGCAAGGAATACCAGGCGGTGAAGCTGGAGGGTCATGTGTGCCGTCCCCAGAAATTCTTCACCGTCGCTGGTGATGCCCATCTGGAACTGCGTCATGCAGCTGGCAATGTGTTCACCAGCACTTCTGACCCCAGTGTCGTTGCAGCGCGGGCTTGATCTTGATGGCAACAAGACTTCTTCAAACTGATCACACAAACTAAAAATCCCCCCTCCCACCCAACAAAAAAAAAAAAAAAACCAAAAAAAATCACCAAATTGTTCTGAATGCGAAGTTTGTCTTGTGAATCTGCAGAAAGTTTGAGGAAGAAGACGTATTTTCCTCAGCCATATGCAGTCATTCAAATACGTATATAAGTACTTCCTCTGCTTCATCAAATTCACTAACTCAACGCACTCTTGTGTGTTACCCATCAACTGTATTTTTACTTCTGTGAGACTAAATAAAACACTTTGATCCACTTTCTGTTTGTTTGTGTGTTCTTCAGGCACAACTTGACCCTTTTGGGAGTCTTTTTTTCTTTGGGTGGTGTTTTTGTCTAAATAGGTCTAGTGTATTTTAGAGTCTTGGTAAAATTGTACATGTAACCTTGGAATTTTTTTGGTAATTTATAGGTGTGATGTAACTTGTAAGTTGTAACCCTCTTTTTCTCTAGTTCCTTGTTGGATTCAAGCTTGTTAATTTTTGTTCTTCATGATTACTTGTTTCTTGTTGGCTTGCCTAGTACAAGTTGCATCGTTTTCCATATTGGACCCTTTCCTAATAGTTTTCTAGTTCATCTCTTTGCATGTTGGGCCTTGAACAATTAGGTTGAAATCCTTGAAAGATTGGGAAATTTTTATTCATTTGACTCTTACAGTTTTTCAAGTCATTTGATCCATCTTTGGTCTTGTGATGATTTGTTTTGTTGTTGATATATTTGTTTCAAAAGTCTAGTAAAAAATAATGGGAGAGTTCATTATATTTTGCTATAAGTTTCAATTAAAAACTTCCAAGGTTTTGAACTTTTTTACTTAACAAAACAATTTCAAAAAATGTTCTAGATGTTTCACCTAGAATAAACCTTCGCAATATGTGTAAAATATTTGCCTAGGGATGAAGTGTAGTTGAAAACAATTTCAAAAATATGAAAGGAAAGGCACAATGCGCAAAATTTTAAAAATTAATGATTTACTCTTATGATCACCTCCCATCCATGGATTATAATTAAAATATCCACCGCAAGTGTTTCTCCCACCCGAACACATTAAATATTAGTGAAGGGTCACAACCTTTTCTAAGAGTTATGTCTCTACATTTTGTATTTATTCAATTTGTCTCGTCACCAAGAGTTGTTTTAGTCCTAATAACTAGGGACAACTTAATTACAAGTTATGTGTCCAACACTCTCATAAATTTTTAAAATTAAGTGTTATAACACTAAGTTGACTAATTTTTTTAATTAAGTTTTCATCTTTAGTTTCACCTGATTTAGGTGCAACTCCACAATCCATAGTAAAATCTTCATGTTTTTTTTGGATGGTATACTCTTGTTTAAAATGTTGGCAATCATAATTTCAGTGGGATAATAAGTGAACCAAACCTCATTATTTGCCACCTCATCTCAAATAAAATGAAATTGTAATTCTATATGTTTTGATCTTGAATGGAACTTCAGATTTTGAGTTAAGGCTATAATACTTTGGTCATCACAATATATTACAGTAGCTTCTTTTGATTCTTCACCCAAATCACACAATAAGAGTCTTAACCATGTTGCGTCTTTTGCTGCCAAAGTAGCTTCTTTTGATTCTTCACCCAAATCACACAATAAGAGTCTTAACCATTTTGCATCTTTTGCCACCAAAGTAGCTTCTTTTGATTCTTCACCCAAATCACACAATAAGAGTCTTAACCATTTTGCTTCTTTTGCTACCAGAGTTGTAGCCATGTATTCAGCCTCAGTTGAGGATAAAGCAATTGTTATTTGCTGTTTGCATCAACTGTCATCAAAACAGATTACTAGATATCCAAGACATCTTACAGTATTCCAGTTCAGTTTCTGATTGCCAGCAGTTCTGCTTGATTTCAGCAGGTAGAGAACCTACCTCACCCTGGCTCATGTTATTGGCACTAATTCATATAGTCATCATGCCACATAATCAGATGACGGCTCCAATGACACTGCCCAATATAGGCAAGATTAGACATGATCTCTCAACAAAGGAAAGAATGACCAAATCCCTACAACTGTCAACAAGCTTTTGACAAACAAAATTGAATCCCTCAAAACTTTCACTAGTGTCCATTGTAAAGTTAAAAGCCATATTTTACTGTTTATTACGAGCTAGAAATTGGTGAAGCTGCACGTGGAGCTGCTAGTTCTACACCATAGGAGTTTAATTCAAGCAGCACTCGACTTCTGCAATAGAATGAACTCTGCTGCCTGCTTTTCTGCACAACTGTGCCTTATCATTGGCTCCAAAAAACTAACAAAAAACATATAGATATTCCGGAGTGTATTCAGTCCATGCCATAGCCCCCAAACTCTATAACTCCATGTGAAACTCTAAACTATGTTGTGTTCAGAGCTAGCTTCCACTGTGTCTAAACTCAAAACCTGCCATCTACTCACCATCTTCAAAGAGATTTCTGAACATTCAAAAGCAGGCAGTTAGTTCACAAGAGTAGCTATTCTGGGAGGAATAGAGAACCAGGAGGCGCCAAAAGATCCACACCCCATGACAAACAGACTATATCTAATGCCTCTCCAATCAAGCAAACCAAGAACAGAGAGGACAGCATGTTGAATTGAAGCAGACAGATGAAGACAATCCTTAACACAAAGTGGATATACTTGTTGCTAAAGTGCAACCAAGTGCATATTCGCCCCGTGAAGATGAACCTCTATCAACTTGCTCAATTCCAACCAAGCCGAAATTTTCCCTGTATAGTCGGTGGCTGTTCATTGGCTCATTCTCTAGCCCATCCATGGTCAAGATACCATCTCTTTCCAACCAATCCAGGTCAAAGTAGTCATATTGTGTTGGCCCACTCCAGTGATTGAGCTCGCACTACATGTTCTCATAGTAGAAAGAGAGGGGCAAAGAATGTGCCGCAGTTCAGTTAGCTCCAAACAAGCTTGAAGTCCACCTTTGCTTTACTTTCTTTTAAGAGTACTCCAAATAATTCTGTAGCTTGCTGAGTTTCTGACTTCCACAGTTGCTGTCTGAAGCTAGAACCATGATATTTTCTCTTGAGAATCTCTTGGGTTGCATCCTTGGGGCAATCCATGCATTGACCAGCATTTGATTAACCCAAGCCACTGCCGATGGTCAAAACCAGGATAGGGGCCAAAAGCTTGTAGATGATGCACAATTTTTGTTGTATGCCAGACTGGTGAAAGTGCTGCAGACTTCTACCTTTCACCATGAAAGGATCTGCCTTGGGAAAAGCCACAATGCTGACCAGTTGCTTGTACTGTAAGCAGAATCATGTCACTCATAAAACAGGCCATTTTGTTCTGCACCCATGCTAATTGCTCCCCACAAAAAACACTCATTACAAGAGTGTCCTAGATACAAAATGGCTCAACTATTCAACCATAACATCTTACCACAGACAAGGATTCTTCTTCAATCCAAGGGCCAAAAGAAATCCTAGAATGCACCACAGCATAGTGCCAGTGAATTCAAAGTAAAAGGACATCTTACCAGATGTCGATTTCACCATTATGAACCTGTCACTGTCTTTTGAACAGCAACCCATACTTGCTTCTGCAACAAATGCATGTGGCCAGATGAAGTCAGGTAAGTTGGAATCCAGGCAGCTCCTAACTCACATTTGAGGGCCTTCACCAGAAAAGGATGAGAGCAGAGGATGCATCATTGACATACCTCATTGGCTCCCAACACTGGAGGAGCTCTCCCTCTTTTGGATGGTTTAGTTGCAAGCTCTGCTCCACTAATTGCTAATGCCCCCTCTTTAGGACCTTGTCCATTTCGCTCATGACGGCCCCCCTGTCTATGACCACCACCTAGCCCCCAAGAAACCTGCTGTTAAGTCTCCAACGTGTGTTTATTTGCACAGCATGCCAACAGAATATTAAAGATCTTGCCCCATATAATCGACCATTTGTTCCTACCTCCAATCAAAAAACCTACTCCTGTCTCACTCCACATTGTCTTTCAACTTGTGCCAACCACAGGAGGTAAATTATAATTTAAGAGATGAATACCTTGCTCATGCCAGTAGGGGCCCTCTTGCTTCTTTCTATCCTCCGTTACTGAAGGCTGTGGGAGCAAAGCATCAGGCTCCTCGTCTTCCTTGCTTTGTCTCCCACTGTGCAAGTTTCCATCAGTGCCTGCAGTGTCACTTTTCGGATCTCCTTGACTTTGCTGCAGATCCTGTGCTGTTGGCATTGCTCCTGTGGGTGGCCCTCCTCGCCCTCCGCGAGAACTTCGACTGCCCGTCTCTACATATCGTGCTTTTCCATAAACTCCACTGCCAACACCTGCCATGTCAACATAGAATTTGTTCAGCAGTTCATCAAACAACCTTATTGTCTCTTCCTTTTAGACATAATCGAGGAAAAGAAAGGGCTTGTGTACCTTATCCATTTTCAAACCAAGATTCAGCCATAAAAATAAACCTTTCAGAGACATCCCTATGTGCTGATGTATTAAGAGTAAAATAATCTTATCAACACCGAACTCTACCTAAGCATCCAATGCCAAACCATCATCTTGAAAAGTTCATCTTGAAACATCACCTGAGCCTTGCTGAGACTCTGAACCTCGTCCATCAGATCCTGATTTCCCACCATGCTTTTGATCATTCACTAGCTCTTCCTTCTCTGCCCTGGAAACAGTTTCAGTTCCTGAATGCAAATTTGCTTGTGAAGCCTCTGGTGATACCACAGATATTGGCAAGGGGACTACTGCAGAGGAAATACCAGATGACACTTCTGAACCAACAGCAACAGTCTCAGAACGACGTCGTGGGGTCCATACAGGCCGATCAGGCCTATCTTTGTTCCTCAAGCGCCTTGCATCCTGGCGGTCAGACATGGAAGCAGATAAACCTCCATCACTTGCAGCAATGTTGCTACCCTTCTCTTTGACATCTACTGAGCGACTGCTGTTATTGTTCTGAGATGCACCAGATTCCACCTCTGAAGCAGAAGATAGAGGCAGTACAAGAGAGACAGTCTGATCTTTGCCAGCCAGTCGAATAGCTTGTGGACGTGGTGGCCGTTTTCCACCTCTCTCCAACAGAGGCTGGGATATTCCCTTTGGTTCTGTGGGGATTTGTGTTGTAGTGACACCATGCTGAGATGAAGCAACCTGTGCTCGAGGAGAGGACTTCCCTGACTCCCTGTGATGGCTATGTTTGGGTGGTGTAGAACTGGCAGTGGCTGTGCTTCCTGCTGATGTGGCCCGATAAGCCACTGTATGCTGTGGCTGCATACTGCTTGATGTCCCTTTTGCAGCTGCTGGGGTGCGGATCTGTTGATTTAGAGCAAATCCCCCACTTGAATTGTCACTCAACTGAGCAATACTCACTTGTCCAATGTCCTGGATATAGCATACCATGCAAGAAGTTCTTAAGAACTGCAGAAGAAACTAATGAATAAATACTTTGCTTAATCAAAGGTGCTAATCAAGGGCAAGGATGCTTGTGAATTCCCCCTGAGAAGAAACACATCCAGTACATCAGCATGCCTCAGTAATGCCAGTAATAACAAAAACTGACCAAAAAACAAAAGATTCACAAGTGAGCAAACCAGTCAAAGTGCACACTGTGGCACAAAACTGCAAATTTGTGGCACTTACTGTTGAATATTCTTTATCCTTATCTTTAGCACTCAAAACTTGCTTCCGCTTGGATTCCCGCTTGCTTGCTTCTTTTGCATCTCCACCAGTTATAGCTATGTCACCTGAATTGGGAACCAAAGACAAACCCTTCCCAACCAATAACCCTCCAATCCCAGGTTGCTCCGCATCAGCTGCTAGACCAGGCAATGGTGCACCATCTGAACCTGCGAGGAAAGCAGATGAAGAGATCAAATGGCTGGCCATGTCCCAAGAATTCTGACTGCTCAATACTGTTCCTGGAGGTTTTGACACCTCCAGGAGTATACAACAGAAATGAAGGTACAATGGAATGCTTTTGGGGATGAGCCCATCCTTACATGCACCTACTGAAGCATGGATAGAATCAGACAATACTACAGTTACATACCAGTCGGTGTTTCTGAGGAATCCTTCAATAAGATGACATGCTCCTTGAAAGGATCAATGTGTGGATTTCCAGCATTGCCCCTGAAAGATGAGGGTGCACTAGCAGCAGAGTCCCGTGAAGGCTTCTTCTCTCTGCCTTCACTGGTGTCCCGTTTCTTCCTATCAACCAAGATCTCCTTTTCTCTACGTTGTTGCTCTTCTCTTCGGGGATTTACACCATGAGACACCTCCTTAAGAGGGACCATATTTTCTGAGATATACTGCACAGATAAAAGACCTCTCAACAGTATTTATCCAATCTCCTCAGAAATCATGCAGATGGAACCTATGTAACAAAGGAGGTCAAGTAACTCAATATCCCCAGGTAAAACCTAGCTATGAGCATGCAGTAGTGCTCCAAACGAATAAGCTTCCAGCTCAAGTATGACCAACCAGTTACTTGGTACAGTCATCAAGATGCTGTGGAAAAAGCCCTTGTGCGACATCATTGAATTCACACATGATTCAGATTGTGCGAGATGGTACTTACAGTTGGAGTGCCAGGTCTGCTTCTTTCTGAACTTCGTCTCTGAGAAGAGAGGTTATAAGTTCCAGATCCCAAATTGCTGGCTCGGGCAGCTATCTTGGTAGTTGCTGATGCACCCCTCTGTTTTCGCAGTTCATATGCAGCTTGTCATTCCATAATGCACCAGATTCTATTCCAAGTCCTCAAGCTACAACTGTTAAATGATTCTTTCTTCCCAGTTCCATCTCATTGGCCTAGATGTTAGGATAATGCCAAAACAACACAGGAAGAGGCCCAGTCCCATCCTAAAGTTGATCTAATCTGTGAGATTGCAGAGAAAACTACATAACACTTTGAAGGTAACTGTTGTGCCAGTTCCAGCAAAACCAAAACGAACATGACAAGAAAGAGCACAGTCATAACTTTACAAGCATCACTTGTAAAGCACCAGACCAAAACCTTCATCATGAATGGCAGTGACCAGTTGCCATTATTTCTTGCTGACTTCATCAGCTCCCCAGTAAGGGAGTCAATAAGTACACAACAATCTGCTCAAAATTTCAGGCAAACAATTATACAAAAATCTGCCTGGTGTTTCTGTTCCATCTCTGTAACAACAACAAGACACTCATAATGTTGGCTACCAATCAACACAAAAATGATCAGCCTATATATGTGGGTGTTAATTGCTGATAATGCTTGAAGCTATAGCCATTAAGACAGCTGCAAAATATTATGTGCTAGTCCATTATTCCTACAGTTTGCCTGCTGATTGAGAAGTAAATAAGCATAGCAAATGGGCAATGCCATCATCCTATTCCCCAAAAATAGGCCAGGGAAAATGGTGGAGAGGACATGCTGATGGCCAGCTGACTCAGTCCCTGTAAAGGAGGCAACATAAGAGCAAGTGAAGCAAACACCAAATGTCTGGGGAAACCTCTGTTTCTAGGCTCCCAAAGAATCATCAACATGTAAAGAGATTGTAAAGCAGGAAACCTGAGGTGAGAATCTGGCAGCCCTTCGCTGTCTCACAAACTCCATCAATGGGGTGACAATTACAGAGTCTTTAGCTGCCCCTGAAGCTGCAGATAAATCCAGAAGAGGCAGTAGGTCAGGACATCAACATATTCTTTGCATAGGAGTGTGCTGTGAGATTCCTAGAGTCAGCCATCACTATGACCAATATATGAGATTGCAAAATAAACTCCAGCATGACACTTTGAAGGTAAAATGACAATCGAAAAAAAACATAACCTTATGAGAGTCACTCATAAAGTGTCAGACCATCACCTTCATCACAAAAAGCAGTGACAAGCTGCTATGCTATCCTTGAGTCAACCCTCACTACAACCCTACAATTCAACCAAGGTGGAGGCAATACTGGACTAGCGAGCAGAAAACAACCTAACCTCAATTCATCAGGAATAATTGCAAATGCCAGGGACAACCAACACAAAATCACACAGAGATACCCAGCAAGCAAAAATCCTCAAAGTGTGACTAATTATGCAGGCAATTAGTACCATCATGAAACAGACGCACCTAAAGCAGCAGCCTTTTCAGCTTCTTTACGCTCCAGCTGGACTTCTGCACTGGGAAGATGCTCCATTGGTTTTTCTAGCAGCTCCAAAAACGCCAAATAGTCTGGATCTGTGGTGAATTATATCTTATCAGCAGGACAGAACAATCTTGGGAAATGAACAACACATCAGCATCAGTCAACACATTATCCAGTTCAAGATTTTTTGCATACTGGACACTTGCTAGGATTTACTCCTCTCACTACATCTCTAAAAATGAGGCTGAAGCCCAACATGTCAGGAAACAAAAACCAAGGCTCCATTTGGAGCTTGCCTTTTGTGATAGTACCCTCCCTGACATCCTTCTTCGACCGAGGCTTTGGCACCCGCTGATGGGGAGCATACTCCACCAGTGCCTTGTACTGAGCCCCTGCTGACAAAAAAAGGTCTCCTCAGTCAGACTTTACTTGAGCCAGTTTTACAAGCAAATTGTATGCACTTCTGAGTAGAGAATGTTCATCTGATACTTCTAACTGCAGGTCCACTGCATAAGCATTGAAAAGAAGAACCTGAAAACGCACCCTTCTCATTGACAAAGATATGGCCATTGAAAACCTCATAGAAGTCAATAACATCCTCTGGTTTCTTGAAGTTGATGTATGCCCGTGAATGCACCTGACGCTTATGGCTGCAGAAGCATTTCCATACACAGAGAGGCAAAACTGCATTAGTAAGCATCTCAGAGAGTATACTGCAAATCCAGTCAAGGATGGCACAAGATCCATATGAAACACCTGGATCACTAGATCAAGGGATTCAAACATTTTTCTATTCACATGTATCTTTCAAAGACATCCATGCTGCTACTCAAACAGAAAACATATCTACTAGATTGCAATGACACTTTGAATGCACTACAGAATGACTGCTACTTGAACACAAACAACATACTATCTATCTATCCCTAGCTTTCAATGTTCCCAACCCATTTGGTAAAAATCCATGAACAGACAGAGGTCTACATGAAACACCAAATTAGTCAACACATGACTTGAGAAGATGGATGTCCAATGTCAACAGTCACTCCAGAACCCTAACCACACAGAGAGAGATGTGTGTGTGTGTGTGTGTGTGTGAGAGAGAGAGAGAGAGAGAGAGAGAGATCAGTACATAAGGGGGCAGGAGAGACTGAGTGTTCCTTTCTGGTTATACAGCTTTCTGTGCATACACATGAGTTACCTTGCTGAGCAACTGTTGAAAATACAGAGTAAAGCTAAACATTGAAGATGCAAAAACTTGAAGAAAGACCATGAAGAACACCAAGCCATCATACACAAGAATTACACCTACTACACCGTACAGGAAAAATGAACCACAACTGCTGTATAACCTAGGTCAAATCTGGGCAACACTATTGCAGATTTCAAGGTGCTTTTGTTTTATCATTTGATACACTGTTTAAAAGCTCTGCAGTATGTCTGCAGTATGTCATTTTCTGCTATGACACACTTGCAAATTGATGACACTGCCACAACATTGCTCCTTGTAATTATTTGTCCATGTGAAAACCATGGAGGAAATTTCAAAGGAGAATGAAAAGCAGCAGAGACAGCACTTTGCTAGTGATGAAACTAAATACTGCACACTCTTCTACCACCTCTGAATGTGTTTGGATGTGTGCAGCGAAATCCGTGAAAGATTTCCCTGATGTTTCTAATCACAATACAAAACTTCCTGTTCATTCTATAGCCTCACTACACTTGGGAATAACCATTTCAAGCTGAAAATCTGCCGCCGGGAAACCAAAGACAGATGGGCGTGCAGTGAATGATCATGAAGAGGGTAGTGAAAGGTCAAAGATTTCACAAGAAAGGGCGTAAAAATAACCAGAAAACCCTAGACATGAAAACAATTCAACGGCCAAACAACGCAAGAGAAATGGGAATAACCAGGCTCACCTAGATTTTCCGGGGTGGAAAGCAAACCAGTTGATAGTCCCAGCATACTTGGATAAAATCTGTTCATGTAAAACCGAGGAAGTCAAAGAAGGAGGCAGATGCCGGAGCACCACTTTGGTGCGCGCCTGCGATTCCTTCATAGCACTTTCCAGGCTCCGTCTTCTCGCACTGCTTCCTTGCCATTCTTGTCCCATCCGCACCATCTCTCCTCCTCCATGTGCGCCCCTACAGCCGCCCCAAGTCCGATCCCCCTATAAGCCTTCTCCCCTCCGTTTCTTCTCTACTTCTTGTGCTTCTCTGTTTTCTGCCCTCTCTCCACTCTTCCCCCCATCGCCATGGATTCTCCACCTCCAAGCATCCTTCCGAACTTCTTCCAGACCTAACCCGAACCTAATCCCACGCCTTCCTTCTCCCACCAGACTCGCCTGGCCCCTCACGACTGATCCTTCAGCCTCCCCGAGCCTACATCCAAACCTGTCCTTAGTAGCCCTTTCCGAACCTCAAACCGGACGTGGCTCCATACTTGATAACTGCACAGTTTGACGCTCTACCCAATCCTCTTCCGTGGGGAGCTCACTCCGAACCACAGTCGCCCACCTTCCGAACCTAATAACGAACCAGGAGAGACCTAGTCACAAGTCCAAAGCTGGACACCTTGACACGAGATGCATAATTCTGCTAAGTTCTGTCTCCACGGGCATTCCTGAGCTGCCCGGCGTTCCTTGGCCCTGAATTAGGACCTTCATATAAGGGCCTTTGAGAGTAGGGTTTTTTAATTTTATTTATTTTCAAGCTAGACCAATTTTTGATTCTCAATTAAATAACCTTTGGTTTCAGCTAACCTATGGGTCCAGTTTCAACATCCAAAATATTAAAATGGAAAATATATAAATAAATAAATAAATAACTTAAATTTTTATTCCAAGAAAAAAAAAACTATGTCAAATATGAAATCAATGATGTTAGGAGCTTGAAGAGGTGCCTTGCAAAAAATTAAATTAAATTAAATTAAATGCAATTCAATCTTGACTTCAATAATGTCTTGTTTCTTGACCATGAAATTTTTTAAACAAAACTTGAATTGCATTAATTTCAGAAAACTCACCTTGTTTTGAACATGAAAGCTTGAGGAAACATGAAACACATAAGAAAGTAACAAAGACACTTAAGCTCCTTTTTTTTTTTTTTTTTTTTTTTTAAAAAAAAAAAATATTATATTTTTTTTATAAAAAAAACCAAAAAAATCTTTAAAAACCTAAAAAAAAAAA
>Ga0116231_10002358_pt1 | contig 39474 bp, 20 predicted proteins | sample S1TSphgellanicum_2_FD_89695 | JGI IMG/M metagenome (GOLD analysis project Ga0116231, IMG submission 89695) | Host-associated microbial communities from peat moss isolated from Minnesota, USA - S1T2_Fd - Sphagnum magellanicum MG | ecosystem: Host-associated > Plants > Peat moss > Unclassified...
CTTGCCGGCGGGGGTGCAGCGCGCCACCACGCGCAGCCTCGGCCACAGCTGCAGGACCTCATCTGGGGGGGGGGGGGGGGGTGTGGGGGAGGGGGGGGGCGGGGGGGGTGGGAGGGGGGTTGGGGGGGGGGGGGGCGGTGGGGGGGGGGGGTTTTCAAAGAAACTAGAAAGATACACACTGGCAAATTGGAATTGGGCGCGTTCCAGATCAACGATTGGAGAAAGAGTACTAATGTTACCTTATTTTCCGAGTTTACCATTTCATTGATGATTTACTGCTGACATCTCCAATTGCGTACTGCTTTCAGCTAAAACAGAGATGATTTTTAGAAGGGAATTGCTTCGGATTATCGGTTGTGTTTTTAGATTTGTGCAAAGCAGACAGTTGGCGACTCTGACACCCCACCCTGTACATTGGTAGAGGGGGTTCTAGGGGTTTTTTAAGGGTTTTTTGTTGTAGCAAAAGTGTCAATCATCTAGGAAATAATTTAACCAAATCTGGTTACATGTACCAGATATGAAAGTAAAAGAAAAAAATAGCATCCTTATATATTCTTGGCTACATGGCTACATGTAGTAGAACTTATTGTAAAAATCTGGTGGCAATTTGAGAAAATAAAAATCGAAATCTGGCGAAATTGAGCCAATCTTTCCTATGGGTTGAAATCATATTTTTCAGGTCTAAATTTGGCAAAAATATGCCAATGAAAAAATCACTGTTAGCGTCTTAGCCTTAGCTACTAGGGTAACTAAATGTCCTTAGTAAATAATGTTTTGCTGCGACTTCCATTAGTGGTTTGAATTTTGGACATGTGACCCTTGGTAAGAGTTCTGTCAGAATGTCAGCCATTGAGCAGCAGATTAATAATTTGTGTCAAGGCTTATTTGGTTGTAGAAGAGAACGCCCTTTTTGACCGGAATTCCACTCAGCACCTTTTTGTTAACTACTAACTTGCTCAGAGGTGCACCCTCTTGAGCCAACAATGGAGACTGGCTAATGTGTCGTTGCTTTTGAGGAAAGGACTTTCAGCATGTTGTGTAGGACCAAATTTATCACTGAAAGTGATGGTCCAGTGTTAATTTAGAAATGGGTCCTACATGTAAAGAGCTAGGTGCTGCAAGCCCTTTTTAATTGGGCTACGTTGAGTCATGCCTTTAGGCAAGGACTACGCATTCATTTTGGGTCTACAACACCCAAACACTAGAAGTAGCTTGCACCTTATGAATTTAAATAAATGACCATTAAATACAAAGGCATGTAAAATGTTCAGTAGGTAAACATAGTTGAAAAGACTAAGTATTTTGGATCTAAAGCTTTAGAAATATGTAAAGGGATGTAAATGATTGATATTCCACTCCCATCAAAGATGTATTCCATTAATATGCATTTTATTATTTTGTTCTTGTGCAATTTTGATTTAATTGTGTTATAATCTTACGTTAAAGGAATAATATCATCGTATGAAGCTAGTGAATTTCACACCTTTATTCCTCAAAGTCTGGCAACACAAGTCCTCCAGTTCTATTTACTTTGCATGCAAATGCAAAGGGATTTAGCTTTTTTTTTTGGCTTTCTTTCTTTCTTTTCTAAGACTGACCACAGAAGTACAGGTTTAGCAACCTCTTTAGAGAAAATTGCAAGGAAAGGAAAACCCAAAGGACCTCACAAAACCACAGGTTAAATGTAGAATAATGCATATACCTCATATCCTCCATTAATCCGCAATTTCATTTTTTTCAAAATACCAAGGTGTCTTGGCAGGTAAAATACAAACCCATATGCAATTATTCATGAATTATTCATGGCAATTTGAAAAGGTGAGGAGTAAGTGGCTGTGGCTACCTTTTATTTTAATTAGGCATATTCTCACTCCCTAGGAACTTAAGCACTCAAAATTAGGTGACAATCCAAGGCAGCATATGGTAAGTGTGTTGGCAAAATATTGTCCCTTCTTGCTCCTTAGAAACTTAAGCACTCAAAATTAGTTGATGATCCAAGGCAAAATATGATAAGTGTGTTGGCAAAACATTGTCCCTTTTCACTCCTTAGGAACTTAAGCACTCAAAATTAGATGTGATCCAAGGTAACATATGATAAGTGTGTTAGCAAAACATTGTTCCCAATGAAAGATTGTATGGTGATCAAGGAGATGGAAATGTAAGAAACATGATGATCATTTTCATTTTGTAGGCGACCAATTAGCAATCTTGGTTGTTTAATATTAGGACACAAAGAAACAAAATGAAAGAAATTGCAAAAACAAAATAACAAATGGATTTGGGGAAAAGAGGGGCGGGAGGTGGGGGGGGAGGGGGGGTTGAATCCCGATCCTTAAGGATCTTGCCCATTGCAACCCAACCCAAATCTACACAAGCCACACACATTAAAACCATACCTACATGCCCACATTAATAAGAAGTTGTTAATGCATCACAACAAAACCACTTGTACAACACCCACCCACAATGCAACAATAACATAAAATAAATAGCACACATGCAATGTACAGAAATTGAAAGAAACACAATTTGATTCAATGAAAAAGAACTGCGGTGGAAATCCAAACCTCCATTAATTTATATAATGCTTAGGAGCAACATACATCAAATACTAAGCTAAAATGTTGATCAACAATTATAATATTCATGCCAACAACCATAGCAAATAGCTTGCTACCATATAAGCTACAAGTGCAATAACCAATAAAACATTTGCACCATGAGCTATTAGTAGAAGACATAAAAAATCCAACAATGAACTACATATCTCACCTTATTAACATTCCAATCCTTCATGGCATCCCCAAAAGGAAAACTATCCAACGTGTAATGATCTTGTGCAAATGTTTTAACAACCAAATCTAGATGTTTAGTTAATTGGTTGCGCAACTTGGATTTTAGGAAAGACAAGGTGGAAAAACAACATTCATTTTTTAAACTACCTAAAATCATAGCTATAGACAACTCTACCAATGCAAAGTACTTTGATAGTCAGTGTTGCAAGATATTGTTGGATGCTAAAGTAGATTAAAGTTGGTTGATAGGGTTGCAAACCAATGGTGGTTCTAGAGCAACAACATGGTTGCTCTACATAGTGATTTAAAAAAAGGAAGTTCCAAGATCAAGCTTGGTTTCATTAAAAAAGGTTGAGATTTTCACCTAATGAATCATTGCACCAATGATCTTTTCAAAACAAAATTAAACCTTTGATAAGGCTAAATGTCCCTGAAATGTTTCCTTAGCAAGAAGTTTGAGCCAACACTGAGGATAGATGATCTACCTATTGCATTCATCAATTCCTAGCTGGGGAACCATCGCTTCAATTCCTTGATAAAAAATATGGCAACATGTGAACACTGCACCTTAATAACTTCAAAAGTTAATATCTAATCATCATGTGTAGCTTGAATAAACACCCTAGTAAGAGGACATTCTTTATGCAATTGGTATTACCTGCCCATAAAATAAAAAACCACAAACTGGATGTTTGTTGCAAAATTGGTCCACCAAGCTATCAACAATTGGTCATTGTTGCTTTCATGTAAGTCCAAGAACATTTTGAATTATTCTGCATTATACTTCTTTTGAGGATTTGAATCAAATTATCATTACTACAAAATGTGGGTGCAATTCACTAGTCCTATTCACTAGACCAATGAATTCACTACTTTCCAACTAATTTTTGTTTACTAAGACTAGTGAATTCACTCAAATCTAATGAAATCACTTGACATACAAGGACACCTTTTGTTGTAGTGTATACAATTCAACACAACACATTTTCACAACATTAACAAAATCACACAAATGTGTCACAAGCTTATGCAAACTTGATAAACACATTTTCATGGACCCATCGAACTTTGAAAAATCATAACTTTTAAATAAATATTTTCATAATTTTTTTTAAATGAATACATTTATTAGGTTCCATGGATTTTGAAATTTCAATAATATCAAGATTATTGTGTATTGTTTATGTTTCTAATCATTGGACTTAGAAAAAAATTCAAGAATGTAATGTTGGTTCTTTTCCTTGAACTTTTTGATCAAGAATACAAATTTGAACATAATTTGGGAATTTTTTTGAGAATATTTTTCCAAGGTAATTTGGAAATCATTTTATTTTCAATTTTTTATTAGGCAATTGATTAAGTAAATATAAATTTGTTATGAATTTTCAAAGTTAAGGTTATCAAATTTTTAAGGGGCCATTTTAATTTTAAATACAATTTTTTAACAATTTATAATTTTTTAATTCCGAAATAAATTTCAAGCCATATATTAGTGCATGCAATTGATAAACATGAGAAAAAAATAACTTATAGTTGTGAAAACATTTAAAGTAAATGTCCCCAAGAAAATGATTTGGTTATTTTTTGTTCCTTAACCATTCCTTGTGGTGGTTTTTAGTGATATCACCCAAGGATATTTTTCCCACAACTCCATCTTATCCAAAATAAATCAATTTGCTGCCAATATAATCAAATGTCAAGCCCCCATACTCCATGAAAGACCTTATAATCAATTGAGTTAAATTATTAACATTACCCACCAATCACCTTTTCCAAATTCAACAGTAATGGAATCCTTTTAAAATTGTCAACAACATAGGCATGAACATTTCACCAAGCTGAAAGCATCATCAATTAAACACAAAACGTTGTTGTTCATGCAATCATATTTTTGCACATAAATGCAAAAAAGAAAAGTCAAAATGTTTTTAATCATTATTAGTAAACCATCATGTTGTTCAATAATGGGTTTATAATTTGTTGTATACAAAGTTTGAAAAACTTTCACATAATAAAAGTAGGTTGAAAACATTTTTGAAACATATTAAACAAAATGTGTTCAAAAATATTTTTACATTAAAAAGCTTGATATATTATTACTTTTAAAGTAAAAATTAAAGCACATAAATACATTTTAGAGTAGTAATATCCAAGAAAGTAACCCCAAAAAACAAATCTCCTATTTTAAACCTATTTTATGAAACAAATGCCTCGAAAGTAGAAAAAAATCTACTTGTAGTTTTGAAAAATCTATTTAAATGGACATTAAACATGTTTTTTTATATTATCATTGGCATAAAATCAAAGAACATGCCCATATTGATCATTGGAATAAATAATATTTTAAAATTTATTATATGAAAGTGTATTTTATGGCTACTTTCCATTTATCCAAACAAGTATCACGAACTGTTTAATTGATCGTGCTTTCACCCACCAAGACTAGTTGTCAATTGTGGTAACCATCATAGCTGATAGCAAGCTATTTAATTTTTTGCACAACAACTATAGTGAATTCAATGACAATCTAATGCATGCTTTCAACCATTTACCAACCAATGGAATTAGATTAATGTTTATGCGAAGTGTTCTTCACCTTCAAAATATCAAAAAGTTCCTTCATATTTTCAAAATTTGTCATAGGCTAGCCAAGTTTCAAGAGCCAAAAGATGGCCACAAATTGAATGAACTTACACTTCTTTTCATTAGTTACACTAGAACCAATCACCATTTAAGCAATAGTATTCTAACCCCTACTAGCCCACATTCGTTCATTCTTGGCATGCTGATTATTAATAGACATAAAATATTGCCCCATAATAAGTCCAAGACATGCAACCTTACATTTCTTCCTACTTGCATGCTTCTACAAACTATCAAACTCAAGAATTAATAAATTTTCCCTCCCATTGAACTCATTGCAAATCTTGCAATGAACCATGTTAAGCTTCCCATCACACCCAACCACAACCTTAACCCAAGGTAAATTTGTAACCCGCTCCTCTTGGAAACCCAATTTAATTTACATTCCCTTTTTTATGTTTATTCTTTGAAGGTTCAAAAATTATAGCTAGAAGATCAAGATCAAAATTTTGAAACTAAACCAAATTATCATGAAGATGATGGTGATAAAGGAAAAACAAGGTTATGGATTTGAGTTTGAAATGATGAAGTTATGTTTATAGAAGACAAAGGCTTAACACTAAAAAACATCTTGTAGCCCACTTGTGGCTGCAATGGATTCATGATGAGATGAAGATGATAAGACAAAAAATGTAAGAAGAAAACTTAGAAGAGAAAAATGGATAGGAGAAAACACAAGAAATTAAATGAAGAAAAAATGAAATAGGTAGAATTTAGAACCTTAAACCTCGTAGCAATGTGATGGTAATGTGATGAATAAAGGGATGAACAAACAAGACTATACCTAAGAATTCAATTGTAACGTGAAGAACAAATAAAAACTCAAAGTAATGTGATGGCAATGTAATGAGCAAACACAATGAGCACACCAAAACAACCTCAGACATGATCATAGAAGATGAATAGATTAAAAAAGGCTTAGAGCTTCAAGATCCCTAAACCCTAATTAAATGTGATGAATAATCATGATGAACAAAGACCAAAAAAGCTTAAACACAATGAACAGATTAAAGAAAATTCCTAAAACACAATGAATAAATTGAATGAAACTTAAACATACGATGAGTAGAAACAAAGCTTAGAGCTTCAAGAACCCTAAACCTTAACCAACATGTCAATGAACATAAACAAATTTCAAAGCTTCAAAATCTTTAAACCCTAACCAACACAATGGAAACATTGAATAGACATGAAGCTCAAAGACAATCTAACCTAAAACACAATCTAAGCACACATGATAACAAATAAATAAAAAACTCAAAATTTCAAAATCCTTAAACCTTAATTTAGAATGGTGGTAGCACAGTGAACATACACATTACATAATGAACATAACAACAAAAGTTCACAAACAATGAATAACATGATGAACACACAATGCAAAACAAAATGCAACCCAATGAACAAAGAAATGAGCATAAAACAAAGTATCTCTAGAGCTTGTAATGTAAAAACTTAGAAAATCTCGAAATAAAGTTTGATTTGCAAATTAAATAGGTAAGGAGTAAGTTTAATTGGATGTTGAAACGCCCTTTATGCGTTCCAACCTCCTTTCCTTTTGTGCTCCATCTCTAAGTCCAATGGCCTTCTATCCAATTCCATGAAAGTGAAGATCTCCATATGTTGCCTTTTGCCATAAATTTACAAAACCATCAATTCTACAAACTGAATGCTTGCAACTCCAAGTTATGTCACCTTGTTAACAATGGCGCCAAAAAAATGTAACAACAACTCACTACAACATACTAAAAACAAAAAGACCAGGCAATTTTCTGTATAAACATGTAAAGGCAACTCATAGAAAGAAATGAGGGAATGTTTGTGATGAAAATGGACATCATGTGCAAATAAAGTGCGATGTCACCTCACAAAAAGTAGAACTAGGTTGGCTAAAAACCTTGGAAAAGAGGAGTAGCTATGGTGATGGAGGTGGGTGGGAGGTAATTGATTGTTGAAATTGACAAGATTAGCAATAAACATTGGTAACCTCAAGTGGTTCTAGATGGAGATGTCAACAATTTCTAAACCCTAATCAATCATACCCATGGTTAACCTTTGATCAAATGGTTAGGATTATGGCAAAATTGTAAAAAAGAACCATTTGATTTTACAAGGGTGGTAGAATGAACCATTGGGATATCACCACTTGGTGAAATTTTGCCCAAAAAAAATTGATCCAAAACAAGTGGATTTGTTGCAGAGTTTTGAATCAATTAATCTTTTTTTTCAATAATTACATGAAAAAAAAAAAAAAACCTATAATCTAGAGCTTTTATGTATTCTTAGTAAAAGAAAATGGTCTTACTTAAATGTCCACCTCACTAATTGCTTTATGTTCCTATGAAGGGTAGACAAGTTGGTAATAGGAACACTTAGGGCTTAGAAGGAAGGGTCATTCTATCATCAGTTTAGTTGGCAATGGAGTCTTAAAGAAAGATTGTAGAGTGCCTCTAAATGCCCCCAACATAGTTCAGAAATGAGGGAGATCTCATTGGTCAAAGGTGAGAACCCTTAGAGGTTGGAAAAAATCTTTAATAAACACATGTACTCCAACCCTATCACTAGACAACTTGCATCCTATGATCAACAATTGGATTGATGACAAATGGACAACATTTATCACATAAGAAAAACGAATGAAGATGAAAGCCAAACTTGTTTTGATGTAAAAATGTTCATCAACCAACAATGGCTGGGATCAAATCTTGGAAAAACATGTTTTCCCATCCATAGTGATAAGGTAAGTTGTGTTCTTCTAAACTATTTTTTTCACCTCATCAAAGACACCACCATGTTAAGCTTGACCTCCCCACTATGCATCATCTAATGGGACTTTCCCACTTCCTCTTTTGGTCTCTATTCTTCTTTAATGAAGTGTAGATAGTTTTGCCTTGACATTAGTTGCAGCTAATGGAGCAATCTTCATGTTCATGTTCCTTTTCTCATCCCAATCACTTCCAATTGCCTCATCCTTGCCTAGTTGATGGAGTTTTGTCCTTGCATTATTAATGCATCTTCATCTTTGATGCAATTTCAGATTCCTAGTGTTTTTTTCAATCAATTCCAAGCAAGCTCCTTTTAATGCTCTTTATTTGGTTTTGTGTGTGATTCAAGTTTGGAACACCACACTTTGTTGGTTAGGTGAATTCATATTGCTTGTGTTTGTGGGCATGTCATGCAATACAAGTGATGTTTATCATCCTTATTATTGGGTTTCCAATATCCCCCCTTTTAATTTTCCATCATTATGTTCTAGTCATGAACTTTTGTGCTCTTAGTTTTTATTCTTGTCCTTTTCAAATTTTCATCATTGTGTTTTGATCATAAATTTTTATGTCCTTAAGTTTGTGTATTAATTATGTTATTATGTTCTTGGTTTTTAAATATCCCACTCCTTTTCATGAACTATTCATTGTCATGTTTTAATCATGTTCCTTATGCTCCTATATTTTCAAGATCCCCCCTTCTTCAGTTATTCATCATTGTCTTTTAATCTTGTGTTCCTAGGTTCTAAAGATCCCCCATCTTTATAAGTTGTTCTTCATTATGTTCTTATGTTCTTGGATTTTCAAAATCTTGCTACTCCCAACTATTCATCATCATGTTCTAGTGGTTCTTAGTTTTTCAAGATCCCCCCAAGTGTAATTGTTCATCATCATGTTATGGTCAATTCTTGGTTTTTCAAGATCTTTCCCCTTCCTAACTATTCATTGTCAATTTTTAGTTTCTCAAGATCTCACCCATCCCCCCCCCCCCACAACTATATTTCTTGTTGTTGATGGCTTTTGGTTTCTCAAGATTTCAACCCCCTAACTATTCATAATTGTGTTTTTGATGGTTATTGGTTTTTCAAGTTTTCAACCTCCACATATTTTTGTCATTTTGTTATGACAATCTTGGTATCTCAAAATCCCTACCCTAGCTATTCATCATCATGTTCTAATCAATTCTTGTTTTTTCAAGATTTCACCCCCCTTTGAGCTATTCATCATATTCATGTTTTAGTCATGTTCCCATGTTCTTGGTTTCTCAAGATCCCATTCCCTTCTTGAACTTTTGATCTTTGTGTTTTATTTGTGCATTTGTTTTCTTAGATTTTCAAAAGCCCCCCTCTCAAGTTCTTCATTGTGGTGTGTTGGTCATGTTCCTTGTTTTTCAAAATCTCACCACTTTTCTTGAATTGTTCGTCATTGTGTTTTGGTTGTGTTATGATGTTCCTAATGTTTCAAATCCCCCTTTCTCAAACTCTTCATTATGGTGTTTTGTTCATACTTTTGGTTTTTCAAGGTCCCACCCTTGCTACGATCCCATTCCTTGCCCCTCCCCTCTTCTTTTGTTACTAAGTACTTAAAAATACAAAGTTGCAACTTCATTACAACATGTCCCTTTATAAGCATCCAAGATCTTGTCCTTGCTCTGCACTTTCTTTAGGTTTAAGTTATAATGCCAAAGTTGACACATGTATCCATTTTTGGATCAACTTTATAACTAGCTTAGATGTTGCAATGTACCCTTTTGCCTACTTCCTTGATTGTTGTTATAAACTAAGTTTTATTTAGATGTATTTTTGTTTTTCTACTACTTGCTTTTACCACATTAAGTGATTATGTTGCCCACTTCACCTTCATTTCTTCTCTTTCCTTTCTTTCGATAGTTTTTATTTGTTCAACAACCTTTTTTTTCCATGGTCCTTCATTGTAGGATCTCCAAGTATTCATTCGATGTTACAACATGAAATTTGTTATAATCTACTAATGGTTTTATCCCTCATATTCTCCTTGCCAAGGTTGTTTGGCAAGGACAACAAATGAACAAGATAACAACTTATGGAGTAGGGTTTTCAAAATGAAGGACATTAATTGAAAGTTCCTAAACACGATCAACTAGGTTTATAGCTATCCCATTACATTTAAATGTTATTTGTGGGCTAGAGTTGCAACTTGATTCATGGGTTGTTCCACGTAATACTTCAATCCTTGTTGTTTTAAATCATTAGCATGATCTCCTTCATCATGTTCAATTGTATTTGCCATTCATTAACCCAATAACAACTCCACCTTTCCCCCATTGTGGATTATCATTTGCTAGACCATCTAAGTTCCAAATCTCTTCATTTAAATTGTAGATGTTTAGTGTTATTATATACACATCATTGGGCCCAGTCTTGCCAATCCATGGCCCTCAAATTTAATGGCCAAATCCCTAAAGCCTTAAACCCACTTTTTATGTTTAGTTTGGACAATGACTAATCTAATTGCCTTAAACCCATTTAGCTAATGTTGCATTGTCCAATTCCATATGGTTATTTCTAATTACCAAATTGTTATTTTTTCTTTCTTAAAGGCTAATTTGAATGGCTGAAATAGCTCACATTTAAAGATTGTAATGCATGAAAGGTGTGCAAAGGTAAGGTGATCATGTCCAAACCACATTGTTACGGCAATTCTATTGTTTTTATAATTACATGTGAATCATGTCCATCTAAAGTTAATAGGTGGCAATTGGCTGGAAATATGCCACTAAATATTAACCTCATAAAAAAGGTGAGAAATTCTTTGAACAAAAAACATGTTGACCATTTTGGCATGTCATGCATGTTCTTGGTTTGTAGTTTCTAATGTAATCATCTCTAATCATCTCTTTTGAAGATGTAGAATCTTGGTAAAAAACCTCTTGCAATGTTTATGGCACAATTGATAGTCAATCATTCCCTAAGCTTAGGAATGGTATTGTACACCTATGTGAACCTCTCTTGACCAACATTCAAGCTCTTGATTTTTGCCCAACCTTGATGTTTACTTCATCACAATTCCATCATATATGATTTACAATGTATTTATGTTAATTGTGCAAAACTATTAGATTTTGATAAAATGAATTACATGATTTGCTTGTAAATTCTTATGCTCTACAAACTTGAAGCCCCTTTGCAATCTAATGGAAAGTCCTAGTCCTAAACCAATATCACCATGAGTTTCCAAGTATTCTATCCTTGAATGGCATTAGCTAAATCTAGGTTTACATTTAATTTGAACTATGGTAATGTGATTGATAGACCAAATATCTAGTCTATGATAATTGCCTCCTTTTATATTTAACACATAAGGTGGGCCATGTTTTTTTAATTTAGTCTTGTGATGAAGTGATTTAAGAATGGTTTGAGAGGTATATTCCAAAATTGGCTAACATTCCTCAATAATACGACCTTTGTTTTCATTGAATCCATAGCTTCTTCCAAGGCCTATGTTGTCCATTTGTTTTTTTGACTTATAGTTGTGTTCTTGTGCGTCCTATTAATTTTTGGCTTGTGTTTTGTGTAAGCAATGGTGGTACATTCTCCTTGTCAATTGGTTAGTCCAACAAACAACTTGTCATATGAAGCACATTGAACATCATGGTTCATTTGAGCCTCCTAGTCCTATCCTTCATTAAATTACGAGTTCATGTCTACCAAAGGTGTACACTTATTCTTCATAAAATTAAACGAAGATCACAAAAACTTAATTAGGTTAGTATATTTTTTAGCAGCATGTGCTTTTATTTTAAAACTTTTAAAATTGAAATTCCAAAATTGTTCATAATTTTCCCACATTATATTCTCATTTGCGATTGTTGTGCAAGCTATAAATGTAAATTTCAAGTTGCAATTCACATGGGCCCATGGAAGCTTATGAAATCACACTTTTCTAACTATTGTGTTGTTACTTATGGAATCGTTATGTGTTTAACCACCCAACAATAATAGATAAACTTGTTATATTTCTCATTGTAAATTCTATCCATGGTAATAAGACATTCTTAACTTGGTCTTCCAGTTTCACCTCTTTAGTTTCATATAATTTTGGTTTTTTATGTTCATTTCCACCTTTGATTCTAACAATTTTGCACTAGATCTACATAGCTTATCCTCTCTCTTCATCTTTTTGCTCTTTCTTATTTTTTATCTTAACATTTTTGCACTAAGCATTAAAAGGTCTAAAAAAACTCTAGAGTTTTTCTTCAACATATTCTAAAAGCTTAAACATGAGAAAAGACCAAAATTTGCAAAATGTGAATGGAATGAATTATTTTAGAATTAAAATTGTGTTGTTCATTTTTTGACAGGAAAGACAAGAAATAGGGTTTTCTTTTCTTTTCCTCTCCTATTTTTAACTTGCCTTGTAAGGTAGGTATCCCAAGTGGATACTTGTCCATTTATTTTTACCCTTAATTCTCACAAGGTTAATAAATCACCCCCTCACTAAATAGCTTTGATTCCACATGGGGGCCAAGTATGTAAATATGTCTAAGATCACTCCTTTAACCAAACATGTAAAGTCTCATGCATACAAAATTGAGGAGATTTTCCCACATCTTTTGTGCATTGTCTGTGTTCTGTAGTTCCCATAACTAAACAGTGACCTTTTAATAAGAGGAATTGTGTGTAATGGCAATGACACCCTTCTCCCATGTCGCCTCCTCTTTATTTTCATAAAAGAACATTTTTTTTATCGAGATAGGTGTAGCCCACACACATTTCAAAACACAACTACTCCAATACTAGTGGGGTGATGTAGTACCTAGTGTCCATTATCCATAAGAAATTTAGCCAAATTTTGTTATAAAATATGAAAATGAAAACATTTAAACATCCTTACAATCTTTTTGGCTGCTTAATTGAACCTGATGTAGAACAAGGCGATTTTTTAATAAATTTCGAAATTTGATGGTTATAAACCTTGAAAAAACCTCAATTTTTATATTTCTGAACTACAAATTCACCAAGAAAAAAAACGGTCTTGGACACACCCTAGAATGATGGTCTCCTTGGGGGCGGAGGTGGGACTATTTTGGGAATTCAGGATATCAGAGGACTCCACTGTTCTCTGCTTGAGAGTTCAAATTGTGCTCTCTTTAGGCCTCATAAGTTTTCATTTCCTTCAAGTTTTATTCTTCAAATGTGGATACGGCCCTGACAAGAAGAGGACGTATCCACTGCACTTGTGGGCAGTGACCCCACACCATCCAACCCCTGTTTTCTTTAGGAGAATTCAGAACTTGGGGCTTTTCAACTTGTGTGCTACTCTTGACCAAGGCCGTCAAATCTTTTCAACTTTCACGTTTCAAGTGTTGACACATTCCCTTTAAGCTTGGTGACAGACATACTCTAACTTTTAGTTTCGTTCTCTTGTCAACTTTCAAGCTTGGGCTTCAATTTTCCTGTATTGGAGCTCCAGCCGTCCTTTGCCACTTGCACTTTGTGGAAAGGCTAGCCTGTTGTCGTTCATGACCCATTCAGTAGAGCAAAGTACTAGTTTGTTCTCACAATAATAGAGGCTGTTGTGAATTGACAGATTTTAGTAAATACTATTATAAAATCGTAACCAGAATCCTTTTCCCTGGTTTTGATAACTGTCCAACACGGGTTCATTATTCAAACATTGACCTATTATTCATGGACTGTACCACACCAACTAATCTGTGAAATATATTGTCAAGGCTATGTGACAATCTTAAACAAAACTGCAACATGGGTGCCTTCCAGGCCAACCATCTCGGCAATTGTGAAGGCCGGTTGCTGAGACTGCAGGACGACTTACATTCCTATGGATGATCAATGGGATATGGGCTCTTACTCCAATTTTGCCATGACATTTGGACACAGTTCTCTGGGCATTCACACTTTTCCTAGACATTTTAGAATCTAAAGGTTCAAAAATTGGATTATCAGTTCTTTCTTCAAATTTTCAAGGACCTTTGGGCAAAGTTCTCTGGGCAATCACACATTTTACGATACCTTTTAGAACCTGCAAGGTATAAGAAGTCTATTAATGACAAGTCCATGACTCCATTAAGGGAAATAGGGTAAAGTTAAAGGGATGTTAATAATCAAGCTACCACATATTTATTTTTCAAAAAAGTAAGAAAGTCGGAAAGTACTTTCTGTGCTTGCAAACCCAGGCACAAACACTTTGGTTTGCCTGGATTGTGAAGAAAAAAGGAAAGCTCCTGTTTAAAATAAACCCTGGCCCAAGATATGGAGTCTGAGAACTTCCTGAATTGCTTTGTCTGGGAGTGCTCTATTCTAACCAGTTGGCCTGTGCAACTCACATGGACCATCCCAAGACAGAATCATAGATGTATATAGAATCTACAGCAAAACTAGCAAGCTACTGTAATTTTGGAGGTTTTCAATCGCCAGAGGTGACGAAAAAAACAGTAAAAATTGTCAGATTTTTGTAGTTGGTTTTCAGTGTGCAGCCAAAAATATAGAAAGATGATAATTTTTTTTGATTTCACATCTGGTTTATGGCTAAATCTTCATAGGGAAGATTGCCACTTTTTCTTTCATCTTCCTAGAGATGATCACCGCTTTGGCTACAAACAAAAATTCTTGAAAGAAACACTATTTCCATGTACCATTCGCTTTAAGGTACTGGCCAAAACTAATTTATTGTCAGTTAAGGTTTTCGGCCCGTTAGGGTGGGTACTAAGTGCATCTCCACGGGCAAGACTAGAATGGCCCACTTTGGATGAAGTAAAGCATCACGGTGGTGTGAAATGGGTTTGCCAATGTAAACTTCCAAGTTCCCTCCAGCTCGCTGGGTTTCAAGACTATTGAAAAGAAAATGACTACTTTAATAGTTAGCTGGTCAGGGTGATTGGTGCAATGCATTGATTGCTACTCATTAGCTGGTCACAGTAATTAGTGCACGTGTGGCATGCGAAAACCACCTTTTAAATTGTTCAATATCAACTGTTTATGGGTGAGGGAGTGACAAACATAACATTAAATTTGGATGTGATAAATACTGGTAGGCCCAAGTATAGTGGAGACGGATGTGGAGATGTTCTAAATCCCAGCAAGTCCGTCTGGGTTTGTCAGCAATGAGCATCCTGGGATGACACTCTTTTTGGTTAACTGAAAGGACCAACCCTTTTGGGCCCATGACTTTCAACATGGGTAGGCAAATTCTAAACTTTAATGGGGGCGCCCTAGCGTGGGAAACATGTCACGTAGAGGTTGACCATGTTTAACACCACAAGACAAAATGAAGTCCAACATGCAGAATGAAAGTTTCCAGTTCAAGAAATTTCATGTTTCTTCCTATCACCCCAGAGGCTACTGGGCAGTGGCTTACTTATGTTGGCATACTGACCTTTACATCTTCCCACGGCGGTTGGCTGAGCTTCAATGTCGTGGTAAATTCCTAGACCTCAAGATTTGTGCTTGGCTATTTCTATTTGTATAAGAAGAAATCATAATTGACAATACCCCAACATTTGGCAAATGCTGCCTTTCTTGGACATTCTTTGGTAAGGGACTTCTAGGATGCTAGGCCTGATTTTACTACAGCACTTGGACATCATGCCCTTCCAAGGCCTTCAAGGAATAATAATTATCAGTGTATATTGTACATACTATAATGGATACACCTACCTTGTGTCACAAAATCCATGGGTCAACTTGATTTTTTTATTTTTTATTTTTTATATTTTGCGATGTTGCTCAAGTGGTGATCATCTGTAAGAATATTCAGCCATATTTGGTGGTATTCAAACTATGAGAGTAGAAAAATCTTAAGCACCCTTTCATGTTGCAGGCAGTTGTGATTCTTGGCAATTTTTCAGATTTTTTAATGTTTTGTGGTGATTTTATTCAGGGATTTTGTGTCTGAAAATCCTTTGTTCAGATTTTTTTTTGAAAATGGCAAAAAAATCGTCAAAAAAAATCATTATCACATGTAAACTTAATATAATTGTAACAACCATGTGTTAAACTTTTGTTGTTGAACTCGTCAACCATGCCGAAAACCCATTTGCACACAAAAAATTCAGGATCTGCCATTGATTGCATAATTCATACAAAAAAAATCTCTTGTGTTTATTATTAAAAGGTTTGGTGCATAAGATAATCAATTCCAAAAAGATGTTTTCGACACATGATAATTGCCACACTCATATTGCAGTTTCTACCCCAAACCTTGTGCACAACAAATGAACTTGTTGGTTTTCTTTAAGAATCTGCCTAGTTCAAGAAACATCATTATTATTCAGTGTCACCTAAAATCATGAAAATCAATACCCTACTACCATAACAGCTTTGACAGTAATTATGCTGCTTTCAGAAATATTGAAATTCTAAAAACAAATCTTCAAATAACAAAAACATTGTGAAGCAAAATATTGAATCTTCAGGAATGTTGGCTTTGCTGAAATGAAAATTTCAAAATTAATTAATTATTTGCCCAGTACTACAGTAGACATGCAGTTATAGTCTTCACGACAGGTTCTGACATGTTTTCCACATTTCCTGAACCTAAACCAAACTAGGGTAGAGACGCCCATAACCAAACGCGTGACCAAAGCGGGTCAGGCCCTTCCAACGCTCATAGTTAACCCTATCACCCAACGCCTAGTGATAGAAACCGACCCCCCCCCCCTCCCCCCAGTATTGGAGCATGCATGTTGGGAAGTGGGGGTTGGCTATATCCATCTCGAATAAATAAATTCTTTTATAAAAAAAAGCACCCCATCAGTATTGGAGTAGTTGTGTTTAGAAATGGGGGTCATCTATTGAAAACAATCATTGTTCTATTAGTGCTAGTAGATAACATGAATTTTATAATAGTTTTTATGATTGAAATCTCAATCAACTTGAACAATGGAAAATAAATAAATTAGTAAAGACTAACCGATAATTTATGACAAAAAATTACTTGTAATATAATAATTTAATATTATTTTATTTTATTTTTCATTTAATTTAATTTTATAGTTTTTAGAATTCCAAAGGTTAAAAAATTACATTAACTTTTATATTTTGATTTAAAATCCAAGTATAATTCTATTAAAAATTATTCTTAAAAATCTCACAATGAAATTAATTTCGTTTTTTAAATTATATAATTCACATACCTATAATTCTTTTTTTTTACATTTGTTCAAGTTTCACATGTACATTTCTTATGTTGTATATTTTTCAATTTTTTATTTTTTTAAAAATTAGATCTTCCATCTTCTCACTTTTCATATTTTCATATTTTAATTGATGTCGCGCATTTTTATTTTTATGTGAATTGTTATAATCAGTAAATGAAAACATGAAATTTATAATCTATTTTCATTTACCTAATGATTCAAATTTTAAGATAATTGAATCATATTTTTCATTATTTTAGTATTTTTTCATCTTCAAAAATAACTTTATAATCATGATCAATAATATCTAACTGATTAATTTTAGTCATATTAATCACATTAATCAAGGTGAACAATTCCACGTGCATGCCATATATGTCATGTGTCTACTGTATTGTTTATTTTGACTAAATAGTGTTTTTTTCCAATCAAAATGGATGCAAGTAATGTGAAGGAAAGAAAGTTGTGAAACAAAAAGGGTAGAAAAGGAAGAGTGACAACAATCACCAAATATTAGCTAGTGATGGTAGTTGAAAACAAAGTTCCACTAAATGTGTTACCCACCTAAAAACATCCACTTTGCATATTTGTGTGTGGATGTTCATTGTAATTGGTGTTTTGTAATAGTTTTATTCCATCACAAATCGTCTCCAAGCTTTCCAAAAAAACCAAAAAAAAAAAAATCATCATATTGGGACTCTTGGGGACAATGGTAAAAAGTGCATTGTTTCAAGAATGGGAAACCCCAAATGGTGGGACCAAATTATCTAAACCTTGAATCCATTTGAATAATCATGTGACGCATGTACTCCACCTAAGTATGACAAAATAGACACTTGCTTAAATGAAGCTTAAATTTAAGTTCCTCAAAACTTCCAAACACCTCTTACAAATTATCTTTTGGGGTTAGGCTAAAAATAATGATGTCATCAATGCAACAATTGGAAAAAATAAAACCCACCAACATTTGATCCATGACCTTTTGAAATTTGACAAGGGTGTTTTTCAAACCAAATGGCAAAAACCTTCATTAATACAAACAATCCTCCCCATGAAAATTAATTTCTTAAATGTTGTTTTAACCTTGTCACCTTCCCTCAATGGCAATTAATGATAACCAAATCGCAAGTCCAAGATATTGAAAACCTTTGCCTATCCTAGAGTGTCAAAAATCTGTTTTCGTAAAAGCATGGCATATTTGTTTAAGTGGGTCCATTTATTCATCAAACAATAATCCCCACACATGTAACATTTGGTCCAATTGTTGAAAATATCCTTCTTGGTGAACATCATTATTGTTGAAGCATATTCACTACATTAAATAGTTCCACCAAATCATCCCTAGCTAAGTTTCCATCTTAAAATGCATGAAAGCAAGAAAAATTCCAACAAGTTCAATAGGGTTGCAAATGGAAATCCAACCCTATTGACCATAACCAAAGGTGGTTCATCATTGTGGTAAATTGCATATGAATAGCATCTTGAATCCAATATGTCATCCACCAAGCATGTGGGTGACCTATAGATGAACTATTATGTTCATTGGATCACCTTTGGTGATACCAAATTAGTCCACAGCCACAAAAACTAATGGGTGCGTGAACCAATTGCAACAACATGCACTCACATTAGTTTGCTAATCCAAACCTTAATCTGTTAACATTTTGCCAAAATAGCTCGTTGAGAATCTCCCAATGATGGGACATTTTCTAACAAGTATGCACATGGGTGCATCAATGTCTTTTGCAAATATTGCAAAACATTAATCAACTCTTAGAAAAGTCGTAATTTGGGGTCTAAAAGTTTTTGGCTTGTACCAACCTATGGTATAACTAAAACACCAAATTATGGAACCATGACAAATATGGAATTAATGCTTCTAAAACATTCAAGTAAACATATCCCATCCTTGGGAATATCCCATTGAATAATCCTGGTATGCAATGGGCTTAAACCAAAAGGTCCATTACCAACATCCACAAGTATTTGTGGACTTAGTGGTGATAGTAAAATGTATCAAATTTGATGAATAAAATGATTGGCCAATGTTTGTAACTAAAGCAATGGGCTTCATGGTGGGTTGGGATCCAATGTGGAAGCTTAAATGAATGAAATCCCCCATGATCATGACATCTCTAATTCCCCATTTGGGGGTTCATCTTGATCATGGATGTTACCCTCCTTGATAATTCAAACCCATGTGGAAAGCTTGAAAATCCACCCAACATAGTGGATTTGTTAGATTTTCCAATTTGGCCCCCAATGAACTTCATTGATAATGAAACTTTGTGACAAATTCCCATCTAAGCAATAGTATGAAATTTCTTCCCAAAAATCAATGGTAACCCCCAAGGGATACAAGACCACACCTCTAACCAATATGTCATAAGATGTAGCATGCGTAACCACTACTCAAGCCCACAATATAGTGTAATTTGTCACTTGTTAATATTAACTTAAATCACACTCTCCTACTTAGTTAACCCTCAAGCCCTTTCCAAGCTACCTATTGATGTCAAAGTATGGTATGGGCATGGGTCAAAATCACCATTAATTAATCCAAAACCATCAACAATAGCCTTGCCAAACATTGATGGTTGAACATCAAAATTCAACAAAGTTTTATGGGGTTGGTACCAATGTGCTAATGCCCCCCTCAATTAAAAAACTCCTTCATTATGCACTACCACCACACTAGGAACAATGTTGGTTCAATCAATGGCTAGCCACACTAGGTCATGAAATTTAGCCACATCCACATGCCAAAATTCAAGGTGACACTTGCACACCTTTGTGTGGTTGGTGGGAAATCTATTGGGGGACTATAATATTTGTACAATAATGTCGTCAAACGTACCCACCACATCTGGTGTTTCCCCATTGTCACATAGTTTGTGATTGTTAAACAAAACACAACTGCTAATTAAATACCTAGAATGGCTAGTTTGGTAAAAAATAGTGCATGGTACTCCATTTTGGCACCCCCAACAAATTCATGGCTACCTCAGGCCCAAGAATAGAACTAAAGAACCTCCACCCCTATAAGATTGGGAATGGTGTTTGTTAACATGAATGATTATGTGAATTACATTTGGCACTAAGCTTCACCATGTTGAAAATCTATCATGTCTTCAGCACCTCATGGTTTTAGCATTCGATCATTAACCTTTATTAGTTAATGCAATTATCGAAAATATTTTGATTAAATTGGGAACTTCAACATGGTATCCATCATCCTAGCCTTTTAAAACATCCAATATATTTTCATTTGGGGTCACTATTCTTGAAAAGTCAATTCCACAAAAATATCTTGGCACTAGAAGAAAAACCCAAATTTGCAATTGGGGTTTGTGATTACATTTTAATCACAAGTAACAATTTGCGAATAAAATCCCTTTAATTACCTACGACAAGTTGCAAATGACATTATCAAATTATGAATGAACTTGAATATGTATGTATATAGTTTCATGCATCGTATACTACCACAATTGTATGGGCATTTGTGACCAACCTACGACTATTTTGGTGACATTCAAAATCACACCAAATGTTATTCCCTAGATGTGACACATGGCAATATTGAACTACAAGTAATTTTGAATTTTTAAAAATAATAAATAAACCCAATTTGATCCAAATCATTGTTTTTTAAATTTAGATCATGTGGCCAATATTTGCCCACATTTTAGGGTGATTAACTAATGGGATAATGCCGTGTGGCACATTTAAATTTTTTTATTTTTGTAGTTAAAAAATCCAAATCTATTTCAACCATCCTATAAATGACTTATATATTTACACATGTGGCACCTCATTTTGGTGCCACATGTCAATTAATGATTAGTGCAAATGATCTACCTATAAATATATTTAGCTTAAACAACTACCTACCTACCTACCTCAGCTAGATATTTACTTAGGTAGGTAGGTTAATTAATGTAAGTTACGGGGTAGGTACATAGATATTTTTATTTTCTTCTTGGTTTAAACCTTTTTTTATTGGTCCATCCCATTTGGGCCATGTTTCTTAATTTGAAAATTATGTAAGTGTAAGCATTTTCTTTATGTAATTTTCAAGATGGGAATGGAAGCCAAAACATATGCAATAAACTACTTGTAACTAAAGGTTTATCCCACATCTTTCATTTTTATTTTTATCTTTGTAAATTATGTAATTAAAGAAATTATTCTAAATATCATAAAAATTATTTTTAAATGTAAGATTAAGATAATAATGAATTTAATTTTATAAATAAAATTAGAAATTAAGTATTATGTTTTAATAATAACTCAAATAGATAAATATTATTATCATTATTATTGAATTATAATTTTAGTTAGAAGGTAACCTTATGAGGTTAGCCACAATACTATTATTAATATTTTATTATATCATTTATTGTAGAAACTATTAACTATATTAATCAATATTTAATGACAATAATAATAACAAAAAAATTATAATTATTCCAATGGTAATGTGATTTTTAATTACAAAAGTAACCAAGGTTGCAAATGACAATTAGTTGCATGTAGTTTCAAATCAATTGGTTACATTTTGGGGTTTTTCTTCTAGTGTGGGTTGGCATTTGACCCAAAAGAGTGACCATCTTCCCAATCCTTTGTTGTCCCTAACCCAAATGCATTAAATTTCACTTAGGTTGCAATATTTGTAACTAAAGCCTTCAACTATGTAAACTTAACCTCCATGGTATTGGATTGGCCCTAAGTTGGTTTGGTGATCGACCCCCTATTGGTTGTACTTTTTCCCTTTTAGCCCTTCTTAAGAACCTAGCCTTTATTAACATTAGTGTTCTATGACTAGCTTTATTTTAACTTTAAATGAAATGTGAAAACATGATTAGCATCATGCCCATGTGCATTGCAATGGGAACATGACTAATTAGGGTTAAGGTTGGAGGTTGTGGCCTATAGTGGATTAAAACAATCCTTCTTCTAATGAGGCCCACCACACCTCCAACACTAATTTTTTCCTACCTTGCCCTACTGAATATCACTAGAAATTTTTTTGTCCTTTCCAACCAAGAAATCAATGACTAAATGTCTTAAATGATTACATAATTGATTGTAGTCATAGGATATTATTTCAAATCCTATGTGGAAAAATTTATAGTCATATATTAATGGTGCATTTGACTAGTATATCATGACGTGGTAATAGGAGGATGACATTGGTTTTTCATTGCAAGTTTTCATTCACATGGTATCCATGATTGATGACAAAATGATGTGGATGTCCAAAATATGATTTGAAAACATGAATAGGATAAAGTCATTTCAAATATGATTAAAGAATAACTATGAAGATGACATGGATAAAATGACATGTAATTACAAAGACAATGTGATCATACAATTATTTTACAATGATTAAAAAATGACTATTAATAACTTGGGCTTTGCATTGCTACGCACTACCAATGACGACCTACCATTATATTTTTATAGTGTGTTTGAATGTGAGTATTTGGAAAATGGAAATATTGTTTTATTGTTTATGTCGTTATGCAAATGTGATGGCATTTGTGGCACATTGTAAATATGGGTATTTCAGTATGACATTTCTAGGGAAGCCTTTTAGTTTTATGTTTTTTAATTTTATGTTCTTTTCTATGAAATCATTAAAATTGACTAAAACATTTATGGGGGGGATGCATTGTAATGTCTTTTTGTATCCGTTTGAAATCTATGAAGGATATATTTTTGATGTGTCAAATGCTTCCATTTACAATTCTTAGTTTAGGATATAATTTTTTTGTTATAATGATTTCATTATTTTATAGATTTTAACAAAAAGTGCTAAGAATTGAGTTTTACTTATGGACATTGTTTGTCGTATAATGTATTTGATATCATTATATATTGGGTCTTTTTTGTATGTGTCAATTGTGACAATGATGTGACATTTTTTTTTTGATGTTTTTGAATGGATATTTATCATGTAATGGTTTATGGTATTTTGTAATTTGTTATGAGAAACTATGAAAGTTATTGTCCTCCATGGATCATCAAATAAGTTGACATTTAAATTAAATAGAAAATAGGTTTTTAATAAATCAAAATCTAATTTTAGAATTTTTTTAGTTCGAAAGTTTTCTAAAAGGGTAGTATATTTAATGTCTTTGTTTTGTCGCATTTGCTTTGTTAACATAATACTATTTGGTTGAATGTAAATTTACCTATGATTTTTTTTACTGTTAATTTTGTGAATGCAAAAATCAGTTGTATGTTTGTTGAATATAATGGTGTGTCATTCATTAGTGGAAATTGTAAAAAATCTCCCATGAACATTATGTTGATTCTTTCAAATGGTAAAATGTTAGATTTTAATTTTTATAATTTTAAATGTATTGTGGCAAGCAAAGTCCAACTTATCATGGATATTTTGTAGATAATGATGAACTAAATATTTAGCCATATGTTTATAATTGAATTAGGTTTGCTTATAGTCGTGTGTTTATCGATCAATAATTCTAATAAAGAATGTATTGTTGTTCCATTTATTAATAAGGTTGCATTTGTAGTGTATGCTACAATTTTAAATTTTTGTTGCTTTCTTATTTTCAAAAAAAATCTCGGATAGCTCTGATTATCTGTGTTTTACTACTACCTACAACTCCTCCTACATATCATAATAATCGATTATTTGTTGTATTTATAATGAAATTTTCAAATGAAATAGCCTATAAGTTATTTAACTTATATTTTTCTTTTATGATGTTTTTAATGTGTAATGGTGAATAAATATTAGTTTCATCAATGAATGTTATGTTGTAATTTTTGTTTTCAATATCACATGATTGCATGTCATTAAATGGTAAGTGGCATAGCTTAAGTTTTTTTATTCTTAGTTGTATAAATTGTATTTGAATATGGATGTGAAATTTCCAATGTTGATTCATGAAGGTTTGATATTTATGGAAGTTTCAAATCTGGATTCCATTGATTGATCAAATCTTGAGGTTTGATGACAAAGTTTACATTGTGATTATTAATATTTTTATTTTGTGTTTATATTTCCATTGTTTCTAAATGTTTTGTTATTTCAGTTACATAGGTTTTAATACTTGTGTTACATCATAGATATCCAATTTTTATTTGTTTAAAATTGAGTTTTGTTTGTATATTATTGTTGTTTTTTTTTTAATGTTATGGATGTTTTTGTTGGAATTCATATTGAATATCATCTTCATAAAGTGGATTCATTGTTGATGTTTTTCAAATATCTTCTTTATCAAATTTAAGTTATGTTGATTTTACTCTCAATAATGTATCTACATCTTTTGATTTTTTACATTCATGTAAAATCTTGATATTTTTAATTATTGTCCTTTGCAAATCAGTAAATGTTGGGGTACACATTATTTAGTATCATTTCCCAAGACATAATGAGATCTAATTTGATGTCAAAAATTGTATGCCATGATGTAAATGAAATACAAATTGCTCGGGCATAATTTTCAAGGTCATTTTTTTGTGAGGGTGTTCATTATTAAATCTATGACAACAGAGGTTGTTGATTTTATTTATCTTACTAGAAAATTCATATCGACATAAAGAATTAAAATTAATAGATTTTTGTTGGTAATCGACCCTGAAATTGTGTATGATATATTGTTGATTTGATGAGTTTTTGTCAATTGCGAAAGTTTCATAATTGACATCAGTATCATTATCATTTTCATTTTGAACATTTTTGAGTTTTTTCTTCTTCATTCCCCTATGTTGACAAACTATACCAAGGCATGTAAGTGAAATTATGATTGGTTATGTGATCTGGTAAGTTCAATAAATAATTAATTGCTTTGGTGGATATTGTAATGCATCATGACGACTCCTATCACTATCCTATTGTTTAGATCCCACAAGAAGGACAACTACATTTATTCCTACATATTGATTAACTACATTGACACATCCCACAATAGCAAAGTATTATGAATTGTCAATGTTGATAGTTTGAATCAACCAGAATAAAAATTGCAAAATAATTTGATAGTAAAAATAATCAGATTCCAACAAAATTACGAAAAAATCTTTTGATTAGTATTTCACAAAACACTTTTAGGTTCACCCAAGTAGTCTAGAAGCACAAGAACACCATTTTCAAGGTTTTAAGTCTTATAGGTAAAATCTAAAGAAAAAAACATACACAAACACATGTTGTGCATGAAACACTTATAAGTTGGGCAACATAGTTCTTTTGCTACTGAATTTGTTGTTGATGTTGTTACTAAAACAATTGTTGATGTTGTAGTGCTAATGGGCAAGTTATGAAGGCGCAGATATGGAATCTTGTAATGCTAGGCAATTTGATACCTTGAATGTGCTTCTACAAGTTGCATTTCATCAATCTCGTATATAAGAAAATTCTTGCACATTTTTACATTATCCAACTAAAGGTTAATAACCTTTGTAGTTTATTGCATAATCACATTTACATTCAGTTTTCCATTTCTTTGAAAGGAAAGTGTGTAATTGAAAAACCTTCTTCAAAACAAACAAAACCCCTTACAACAACAATTTGAAACTATTCCTCCTTTGTTAGTTTAAAGAGCAAACAAGATAGAATTGAATTCATGGTTTTTAGGCCATGCAATATATGTGATGCATAAGAAGACTACAATTGCAGCAATATGGCTACTTATAACATTGTGAAATCAAGGAAAGAAATTACTATGCCTACCCCCCTCCAAGCACTAGAGATGATTCAAACAACTTGGGAGAGGGATCTATTTTCTAACTTATGACTGCAAGATCAACAAGGTGTTAATTCCTCTTGAAAAGTGTATGACTTTCTTCTTACAATCTCCACAACTTTTTCATCAAAATGTTGATTGAATATCATGGCAATAGTGATCATGAGGTTGATAAGAACTCAAACTATAAGAAAACACACAATAAGATTGTGATAATTCACAGTATACATCCTACCAGTGTCCAAATATGGATGTTTGATCATGCCATGGAAAAATAAAAACAAAAAGATGCATAATTAATATGCAAAGGACAAAATCCATATGCAATGTCCTCAATTTTTGATAATTTTTTATTGTAATATATGTAGTTGTCTGGTTGTGGGCTAGGCAAACTGCCCCTTCCCCCCTCCTCCCACCTTTGTTATTTTTTTCTATTACGATTCTTGACTGGCTTACAAACACTTGAAATATCAGCTTCTTAACATTATTCACAATCCAAGGATGTTAATCCACGAACCTATGAGCATGAGCATGAGTAGGTGAGCATGAATGCATGAATAGGACCGAATCTTTTTTAGAATATTTTATCCCAATCGAAAAAATATTAAGAAAATATTCTTTGACACGTAAGACAAAATCTTTGTTAACATGGACGAATATTTGCCACATGTACATGGATGAATGATCTTTATGGATGGAAAAATGGATGGAAAATAATGAACTTTATTATGAATGTTGCCAACAAACATTATTTTTTTGAAAAAATTAACAAAAAAAACAAGGTTGAAACAATTTATGTTGGTTTCTTTCAAAATAATTTGACAAATTGAATGTTCAAGTCACATTTTAAAGCCATACTTCATATTTCCTTAATATGAAATATATTCAAGCTCACGAGCATGTAAACCATATAGAATGTTAAATTAATTCCCATAAACCCACCAAGAGGTATGTGTGAATCCGAACACTAATTATTCACCATGATGAAAAATTCAAATGGATGAACACAACATGTTCGCAACCAAGGGTTATGTGCCAATGTAAACTATAACCTCTTCACAACCAAAGGTTTGTGTCAACAAAAACACTACATGTTCATCTCCAAGAGGTATGTTCCCATTGGGAAGTGAAACAATATGAGGGTGCACATTCTCAATACCATTTCCCATTATTTTTTATTTGAATTCAATCTATCAAACCTCTTATGTCTAAGATCATTCTTGCCACTTGAAGAAGAAAACTACACTTTTTCCCCCATCTCCACTTGAATTTACTTACTCCAACTTTTTTATGGCTATCATTCATTTGCAATTGCTACACATCATTTTACAATGGAAAAATGAAATTTTATAGGAATGGTCACACTAAACACTTTGGAAACTATGATTGAATACACATTAATTTCAAGCATATAAATAGAATATGCGAAATGACAACAAAACCTTTGAAATATCCAAGAGATCCAACTTTGCTAGAACCCCTAAAGAATTTACTAGAAATTTGAACATGGGGAACATAATGGAAAAAACAAATTGACAAAACAACTGAATGGGCGGCATGGTGATGGGCGAATGTAAAAATTAACAAAGAAAGTTTTGCATTGTTCAAAAAAACTATAAACATATTGAAGGAGGATATAGAAGACTACCATTGGGCGATGTTTACACATACCATGGAATTCTTTCAAGAATGCACAAGTTTTAAAAAACTTATCCAAAACATTTTTTCACAAATTTATTACAAGATTTGTCAACGAAGGACTCGGTTTCCCTTAGCAACTTCCCATCAATAGAAATTATGAAACCTAGTAGACAACTCTATGCAACTCCTAGGTGCCACAAGATTTAAACAACAAAGTTTTAAAACAACCTATGAATCACCAGATGATAGGCAGTGCACTGAAACCATGAGATGTGTACGATAATAAAAAAAAAAGATGTCCCAACAATTGATAAAAAAAACCAAAATACCATCCTTTGCAGTTATTTTTCGTTCATTAGATATTTGATATGAATTAGGGCTGAAGTTGAAAAAAAAAAATTGTTTCTTAAAATATCCAAGAATATTTCAAGCATTCTAATTTTTTGGAAATCCAAAAAATCTTAATATCTAGACTGAAGGATTATATCTTCCAACCCAATATTATTAATTTGCGCATTTAATTGTCTTACTTAGTATTACCATCTCAGTTGGTTTTCTGATAATCAACAACAAATAGATCATTGATTATTGGCAATCTACCACTTATTATATGCATGAGATAAACATGTTGTTGCATTCAATTTTGGAAGCAATACCTAAGCCAAAAAAATGACCATGGCAAATTCCTCAAGATGACAATCGATTTGATCCTTTATGCAGATTGTTAAAAATTAAGAAATGGGGAATTTTACAAAAGGACAAAGTGGGCAAATGGGAGAAACCAAAGAATAAATTATATATATTGCTAAGAAAAGTTCAGACCAAAACCCCTACTGAATAGAAAAGGAAATATAAGACTATGCAAAAACAACCAATGTTGTCTAATATGAAGAAATGAAATCCCAGTATTTGGCACATTCTAAAACATCTTACATTAATTAAATTCAAAATAGAAATATCTATTATGATTGTTGACATAAACAATCATTGATCAAATAATATAATTTCAAAATTTGACCATAAATGTTCACAACCTATACAATAAGATGAACGTTTCAAAATGAAAATTCAAAACAGACAAAAACCTCCTCAAAGATTGTATGTAATGAAAAAGAAGCACAATGGATGCAAACTTAATTTCATTGCAAAGGTAGGTTTGGAACTCTGAAAATGCCTACTGAAATTCCTTGAGATTTGGATCTATATCTAGTAGTGGATCACAAATAGATAGAAGCGATAGATGTAGACTATAATGTGAGAGTGGGATATTGGGTATTGAGAACTAACATGCAAGAATACAAAGTGTATGTCACAATGATACAAATGTTCGATTTGGATTTTATGAATGACTTGCGACAAGCTCCTGGATATAATCCATGGCCAGACAAACCAACAAACCATAACTACATGACCCATTTATTATGCCAAGAAAAATATCTATTGGGGACAAACAAACTAGACCTATACTCATTGGAAGAAACATAAAAAAAAAAGTGGCCAGAAAATGAAAGTGATCCAAAAGATGATGAGTATGAGTTGCCAATTTTTAAATATGATGTAAACTAGGATGCACTATTAGAATGAAAAGAAGGAACATCAAAGCAAGAGGAAGAGGAACAAAGAACACCAAAACAATTATCAGCTAAAGAAGAAGAAGACTCAGAAAACGAGGATGTTGGATCATTTGGGTCATGCAACAGAATCATTGTCAATTTGTGGCATGGAGTGGAAGGAGGATCATCATCATATGTCTGAAACCACAGGAACACACACAAATGAAGATCATTGCCACAAATGTAAGTAACCCATTTTTCATAAGAATTTGAAAAAATGTAGAGCAAAAGCATATGGCATTGTTGATAAAAAAATGTTAAAGTTGATTGAACTTATTTCACAATATTAAATTGTTTTAGAAGAAACAATCTGCTCAAGTAACCGAAGAAAATTCTTATATAGATGCTTGTAGTGAGGAGTATTTCATTCCTCCAGAGACATCGAAAACAAAAAATGCAAGTGTTATGGATATTGAAGGTGTGACTATGGAACAGGGGAGAAACAATTCCAAACTGACTAAGACAGTGGTATAGAGGATTAGTGTGAAAACACAAAAGCTAAGTATAAGAATGATGGAAAAGAGAAGAAACAACATAGAGTCCAAAGTTTCCATCCAGGCTCAAACTGTCTAAAAGTGAAAATGACTTGGTAGATGACAATCTATTCCCTGAGGATTATGATGAATATAACGTAGCAAAAATATTGATTTAAGATATTAAATACACTAAAGGATGGAAATTTGCAATGAAACCAAAAGAACCTATGATAGTTACCATTTGTTCTAGTATATTTATTTTAAATTAAAAATGCATGAATTTGTTCTGTAAATATAATAGTTGAAAGCAAATATGATTGAAAGTTCTTCCTTGTGATAAATAAGTGTTGTCGAATTGAAAGTGCAATCCAAATTCCCAATTAAATTTCAGTCTACAGTATGGCAAATCAGTCCTTATTTTGAACAAGGAAGGGGGCCAATTTGATGCACTACATATGAATTTGCAAAGGACAACAATCAATTTGTTGGATTGAAAACGATAACAATTGAATTTATGCTAGTGAAAAAATGTGAAATGTTTTGTAATGCACATATTTTGTGTATATACATAGATTGACATACATGATGGGGAGAGAAAATCTAGGAACTATTTTATAATACCAACTAAAGTGCTTAATAATATTAGTTGTTGTTGATTAAAAACCTTTGATTAGTAAAATTTTTCATTACAAACAATTTAATTAAATGAAATGTCCGGAAACACTATGTGCAATTCCAATTTGTATTGGAAATAGTGAACATTTCTACCTTGTAATGAAGTTCATGGATACAATGGGTAGCGCATAGCTCTAAAATGAAAGCTAAATAACCACAATGATGACATCGAAAACTATATTTCATTCAATGGATAATGGGATTAAATCATATACAAGCTCTATGATCTTGTTGTGTGTAAACAAACCTTAAGTGTGAACGTTTACCCACAAGGAAATGATGACATTCACAAAAGGCTAGGGATAAGCAAGCAAATGAAATTACATATAAAAGAATAACAAAGAGGAAGACAAAATATAAGACAAGTTTTATTACGAATGAAAACCTGTCATTAAGATGATTAAAAATTTGGATCAGTCTGTCCTAGAGAAGAGGGAAAACGGAAATTGCACTTGGATTCCAATATATCACCCAAAGAAAACATTTATTCATTATGTGACTACAATAGTGAGAAAGCACATAGCCTTGCATCATGCAAGATGCATTGTCGATGTCACACATTGTTTATATTATGTAGATGTTCCAAATCTAGTTCTTTGAAACCCAAAAATGTTGGCTTCGCTAAATAACAAGGCAATGGAGAGTGTTCGAAAGGAACACATGACAATGTTCCATAAAAGATTGCTTGTTTGTGACCTCGCACTTGGTCCTGAATTTTTTTGCAACAAGTACAGGTTCATTACAACATGAATCTTGATCCATAAATGATGATTACAAAGTTGAAGTTGCTTATGTCTTTGCAAGTGACCAATGAACAAAAGGTTTATTAGCTGAAGCAGTGGAACCAGTCCTTGGTTCTCAGGGAAGCTCAAAAATTTCCCAAGGTCGAGTTATCGGATGCCATCTTTGAAAAATGGCTTCACAAGGCAATGTTTTGGTTTCAGCTACCTTGCTAGATCATCTTGATTATATATTCAAATTTTCTATGAGATTTTTAATTGGACGTTTTTATGAATGGTTTCAATTGTGTTTTCATTGCAATTGGAAGTGGAGGCCAAGAAGTTTTTTAATAACACAATCACAAACCTTGGTGTGTCTATCCTTGAGAGTGTTGAGGTTTAGCGTTTTGAGGATTTCATAAATCACTAGAAACTTGAACTATGGGAATATCTATTTTATCGTGAATTCAAGCTGAAGGGTGGAATCTTGAAAAGTAAAACTTGGCAACAACAAACTGGTGGTGAGGAAGCTTTAAAGGGAGTGATTTATAGGTAAAGGACATACCCTCTTTTCCATGTTCTAGCTTAATTTTGTACTTTGCTTGAAGAACAATATTCCATACATTTAACCCATTTTTCTTGCAAAGGAGACAATTTGCAACCTACCTCCGCTTTTTAGGATATGGTGCGATCTTAAAGCAAAAATCACCATGTATAAGAAGGACCTCTTGAAGGAGTGGTCAATTGGCCACCTTGGATCCTATGGATGGTATTTGGATTGCCCAATTGACAATACCCCAAAATTGGAACGTAGGTTAAGGCAAAAGTTTGAAGATACACACCTTGACAAGCCCACTTCAACTTATTATAATTTCAAGGGTGGGAAGAAGAACCAAAGTGCAAAAAAGAAGAAAACCAAGGACCAATTTGTTAAACCTTCAGGTGAAAAATGAAATGAGGAAAATTTAGAGTAGGAGGAGTCAGAATCAAACCCATAAGGTCTATAATTTCAAACTATCCATTGGAGGAGGCGACTCCTGAATATTGATGTCAATCCCAGTTTGGATCTTTTTCAAATTCCCATCCTAGATCCCATCAAACTCTTGAGTAGCGATGATTCCCTATTGCAACTATCCATTAATGCTTGTAATCTTTCCTAGCCAAACATGGTGGCGACAAGGGTTTCTTCTAGTTCATAGACCAATGAGTTTGACGAACTCAATAAGATGCTCTCGGAGGTACAAATATGAAACTCTTTGTGTTTGTTTCAAATAATTTGAACCATTCTATAAGTTACTAACAATTTTCCTTCCGCTTTGAAGGATTCTACAACTCACAAGCTTGCTCTCCTCATTATTGAAGTTCCTTCAGACTTGTAAGTCCTTCTTGTTTCCATACCTCCCACTATTGTACCCTCCTAGAACCATCACGTAGATAACTATGTGTATGAAATATTTGGTTTTGCAAATAAATACATGGAGAAAAATGGAGCAACTCTTATTTTCCATGATGAACACCCTCGTGTCCTTAAGGAAATCAAGTCCTTCTTAAAGAGAAATGGAAATGAGATCCATTTCAGATGGGCAGTGATTAATTCTCTATTGTGGATGAGCAACAGAATCAAAGGAAAATGGTAATTTTCATACTAAATTTTATTTACATTACATTTCATTCCATAGAATTTTATTGGACTAACTTTTATCATTCCCAATCCTTCATATTCAACTAAGTTGGGCGACTTTTCTTGTTCAAACCATGGATGGATTCCAGTTTCAAGAAACTCACCTAGAAATGTTGAAGCTTCTGTTCCTATGAGTGAAGATGATATTCTGTGAAATTTCATAAACATTGATACAATGGAGAAGTCGAGTAAAGGTTTACCATTCAAAGGAGGTTAAAAGATGCATGTGTCCACATTGAGGACTCTTATTCACCTTTATAGCCCTTTTAGCTCTCTAGTTGTCATGATGAACTCATCCATTGGTATGTCATTGTCATTTCTTTCTACAATCTTAAAACAATAGTTTGTGCTACCTAATGATTAAAATATTACTTTCCTTGATTGTTTTGTAGGGAATTGCATTCAAGCTTATTAGTTCATGGGCCACAATGATGTACATGAAAAGGTTGTGAAACCTCTTTTGGAGATGTCTAAACTTCATTCGAAACTTGGCTTTTCTTCTCGACCTATCCCAAATTCACCTCCCAAAAAGATAGCTCGAGTCAATCTCGATTATGAATAAGTTGATTTTATTCATCATTGATTATCTTTTTCATAGTTATTATGCCTCTCATGTAAGGCTAATGTTTTAGGTTTTGTGTAGAGACATCCAGCTCAATCATTTTCATTTCATTATGTTCTATGCTTTGAAGGACTTATTCCCAAGCCCCCTTTGAGCAATTACTTGATGGGATATATCGAAGACGTTGCATGACACATGGCCTCATTACTCGCTCCAAAATCTTGTAAAAGTGAGAGATCATGTGACCATGGTGTTTTAAAATTTACTAAATATGAGGCAACAAAATGTTTGGAATAACGTTTCTTTTGCAATCTATAGTGTATTTAACATTGTTCCAAGGGATTAAATTCGTGCTAATATGTGTTCCTTCAATAAAATTATTCCAGTCATTTAAATTTTGATGCTTCTTTTCTTATATATTCAAAACCATCTATAAAGTTTTCAACAATGAGAGTCAATGATACCTCAATGAAAGATATATCTTCTGAATCAATTCCACCTTTGAATTAAGGAAATAATTTTGGAGCCTAAGTCTCCAATTTTTTCCCTTTGAAGTTTGAAAACATGCTCAATCATTGGGGATTGAATATGTTGATTATTTTTTTCCACAGATATTTTCACATAAATTCATTCATAGCATTGCTTTAGAAGTTTTTAGAAATTGTTCTTTCTATTTCATACCTTCCAATGTTGAATAAAATAAAAACTATTAATTCATATTCATGAATTATAAAATATGAATTTTAATATTTTAAACATATTTTTTTTGATAATTTTGTGAGTAAATAATTTCAGATTTATTTTCTTTCCTTCATTTCCTATGAAGGATGATGCTCATTTTTTAAAAAATGGTTTTTTTAAAATCATTTTTTCCCATATTCCATAACTTTAAATGATTTGAATCATTCCTTTCCTTTAATTTCAGTAATTCAAATGTTTAAAAACTATGATAACCATTTCTAAAAACATCAATAAATATTAGTTATAACTTAGAAATATTTTTAATCATCAATAGTTTTTGTATTTTTGTCATAGTTACATAAATGTTTTTCTAATTTTTCCAATTCCCCTATGGTCAATGCTGACCATAAGGGAAGGCATATGTTTTCCATCTAATATTTAAACTCAAAGTTTTTACAAATAATTTAATTAATTTATCTTTTTTTCATTGGTTGAACTTTATATATTTCATTTAAAATTATTAACCCCCACTATAGTCGATGCCAACCATAGTGAAGACACTTTTTCCAACATCAAATAGCCGTATAGTTAAGTAATAAATGCGAGGATGTTTATGGGCTCATTGTGAATGAAAGACGAACATCCTTTTAAATGTATATTTATTTAACAATTTTAGTAAAAGTCACATTTTTGTCATCAACATTTTTAATCGTTATTTTTGTATGATTTTTTATTTATTTTGAATTTGGAAATGACGTACTTGGACCCTTTCATGCAAAATTCATTCAATCATAATTGGAATTAAATGTATTTGTATGTTCTATTGTTACATTTTATGTCTTTTTAGTTATAAAAAAATCCTATTTCTCCCACTTTGGCATTTGAATTTTTTAACTATTCTTTTTTTCAGTGTACGAATTATTGCAAAAGTGATTTGATTAATTGCTCCACTCCCAAGCCCCTTCTAACTACAACCCCAACTATAGATGTAACTGGTTCAAGCACCATTCATATACCAATCCATTCATGTATTATGTAGAATAAGCCAAATCAATCTAATGATGACAAGATTTCTTAGGGATGAAATGACATTGAAAACAACCTTGTTGGTGTGGGAACCAATGGTAACATCTAATTGCTTGGTTTCATGGGCGATTGGTCATGATGAAAGGCTTCAACCATCAATGACCTCAAATGGCAGTAATGTGTGCTTTTCCACTAAAATCAACTTGTATTGTCACACTAACTTTTTGTCCATAAAACATGTTGATGTGCCATAATCAAAAAGTGCTTGGGCCTCCATTGTCATAAGCTTACTACATTTGACAATTATTAGTACCAAAAAACATGGTGTTGGGTTTAAATATATGTTGAGACCATTCTCATTACATGATGCATCAAGGTCTAGCCTCATGGACCCTATTGAAATTAGACATGTTTTTTTTCCAACTCTTATGGTTGTGGATTGGTAACAAAGATGGTGCATGTGCATGTGGTCCACACTTCTTTGGACATTCATGAGCAACATGACCTAGTTCTCCACAATACAAAAAAAATTTAAATTTGTACATTGATGTTGTTTCTTTTGTTCTATGAGGGGTTTGAAATTTGTCTTATCAATATGCATGGGGTCATCTTTTGGCAAGGTTGCTAAAGGTTGGGTTGGCATTACAAGTGAAAAATTCTTTTGTGTTGTTGATGTGGGTTCATGGCACTTCTCTTGTCAATGTTTGAAAAGCTTCTTGTCACATTGAACAACTTGTGCAATGGCTTGACTTAATGTTGAAAGGTTTGGAAAAATGAATAATAAGCCTTTCACATCTCTTCATAACCCAAATTGGAACTCATTTATGAATGCTCCATGAAATATTGCAAGCCAATTTTTTGAACTTCGATGCATATACCATAACTGAATGTGATATTTGACAAAATGATTGTATCTCAATGCTAAATGTGCGTTCTTTGTCCAAATTTCCAAAAGTGGCATTAAACTTTTCAAGAAATGCTTCAAAGTCATTGAGCAAGGGTGACTAGTGCTCCAACAAAGGTGCAAACCAAACAAGGGTTGTGCTTAACAATAAATGTTAGTGAATCTAACTTGAACTAGGTTAATTGGATATTGATGAAGATGGAGTTAGATGACCAAATGCACTTGGTTGACAAAACCTCGAAGTTTTGAACATGTGCCATCAAACTTGTCAAGTAGGCCGATCCATGGCTCTTTTGGTTGGGGTTGTGTTACCAAAACGCATCCCAAAGAGGTCAAAGTTTGATTGGTTTGCAAATGAACAATAGATTCACGAAGTGCTTAATTTTTGTGTTCAAGATTTTTAAGGACAACAAGGACTTCTTCCATGGATGTAGACATGATACTAAACACTATGAAATATGACACCAACAAGCGGTGGGTAATCCACAACATTAAACAACAAAAAGTGGGTAATTTGTGTTTTCTAAAACAAAATTCCTTTGAAGAAGAAGGATACTCCATACTCAACTTTAAAAGAATCTAACTCCTAAATGGCTTATAAACACAAAAATAAATGTAGACCTGATGGAGTCTGTTCAAACTGTTAAAAACAAAAAAAAACACAAGATCAAAGGTTAAAAGAAAGGTTTTAATTTAATTTTTCAAACAAGAAACAAAACAAGATTACATGATTAAAAAATAAGAACATAAGAATTAAAAACAATAACACGAGATGTGCAAAACAAACATGAAATAGATCTTTATTATGTTAACATGTGCAAACATGAACATGAAAAAAACATGACAAAGCTATGGTGCAAGATCATGCTTAAGATTGATGTTGAATAAATTGAAGGAAATGAGGGGTCCTATTCCTATTTATACCCCTTTGAGGATTTAGTTCAAGGAAGTTTTTAGAGAGGCTTTTACGTGTGCATCAAGTAAGACAACTTCTTGAAAACCTTTTTAACTAAGAGTCGATTATGAGTTAATTGAAACTTAATTAGGACTCAATTAAAAGTTAACTAACATTAACTAAAATTTAACTAAAATTTAATTAAAAGCTAATTAGAATTTAATTAGGAGTTAAATATGACTTAACTAAGCCTTAATTAGGACTTAACTAAGAGTTAATTATGAATTAATTAAGAGTTAATTGAGAATTAGTTCAAACTTAACTAGGAGTAGCTAAAACTTAATTGAATTAACTAGGGCTTAATTAAAAGTTAATTAAAACTTAACCAAAAGTTAATTAAAATTTAATTAAAAATTATGGATGAACATTATGGATGAGTTTCATCCATTGGAAGATGGTGTTTAATGTTCGCATCCGTCACATTATGGTTTATATTAAACCTAAAAATATGTTGAACCCATTGTGACTTCATTCACCTTTTAAACCATAATTCCCATAACATAAATCCAAAGATGTCGCATTTATATGGTTAAAACACCTACATTCATAAAAACATTTCACAAGGCCAAACATTTGTGCACATTCTAAACACAATAGGTGGTTTACTGATCATCAACTTAATTTCACCACGACACCAAACAATGGGACATTTTGATGATCAAATTTAACAAATATTCACAATTGTGCATCCAAATTCAACCTAACCTTAGTTAAAACCATCATCAATATGTTTGGGCAAACCAAACATTAAACATGGTTCCTTTAGTGATCAAGATTAAGCAGTAGCCTTGTTTCATGCTTGGTTATTAACCACACGAATCATGGTCCCCATGTTTTTTGTGATGATAAAACCATTTGAGGGAATGCATTTAACCTTTCACATAGGGTTTCACATTGAATAGTAAACACAAACTACCAATAGGTCAACCTAAGAAGATGTGTTCATACCCAAGTTATAACCAATTGGCACACACCTTCGTAATCCCCTTACCCCTTGAAATCATATGATCACCATATTGACATATTAATAAACAACATGCACAACGCAACAAACATAAGTGAAAATACATAAATCATGCAACATAAATTTTCATTTTCATGATCTTCACTAAAAAATCATGACAAGAATCCAAATTCTCCACATTTGTTGATTGGTATTCATTCACCTATGAGTACAATAATGAAGAATCACCAATACAATGTTAATCTGCCAAACATTTGAAATAAGAATAATGGTCATACCTCATTTCACACTTTAGAAAAATCCTCTAAATTTTTTTTTCACCAAATGGCTTGAAATTTCCCACACGAATAGTGCTCTTCCCCCATTAACTCATTAACATAAACAAGTCATAATTCCACCTTTGTACGAATGAGATGTGAATTCCCAAAAATAAATGGAAAATCAACTTTTGGTTTACAAAACTTTTGCATGCTTGCATATGTGTAACCTTTCTATCCATAAACTTGATGGTTTAGAAATCATGCCAAATTGACATTGTATGCTTATGTGGTGAATTTCCAAAACAATCCCCCCAAACTTTCAAAGCTCAAAAAAGGTGTAGAATTCTTCAACACATGGTGGAGACAATGATGTAATTCAATTCTTCCCACTATCACTTCCTCTTGGTGAACGCCCTATTTTTCTCCTTTTGTTACAACTTTCATTGTTACTATTACTCTTGAACAAATAAGGCAACCACAACCATGATGGTTAAAATAAAAAGGAAATGTATCCTCCCCAGCTTCCCCTCCTCGTGTTGTTCTTGACCTCTAGAAACTAGTTAGTTAAAACTCCAAGCTTCAATGACAAAGGTGATGGCAAATTGCTTCTACAACCAATGTTGTTACTAGTTGATGTCAACTCTTAAACGCAATGAAAGAGAGAGGGAGAAAAAAAGACGAAAAAAAGGGGGTTTTAGGGTTCAAGGTTCATGATATTTTTGTTGATGGTCAAAGCAAAAGCCTCTTCATTAGTGGTTTTTTTACCTCCTTTGCTTCACACAACAAACTCTAGGGTCTAGGCCCGGTTTTGGTTCAACACTCAAAGGAGTTTTTTGCCAAAATCAAACCAAGAACACCCCCACAACTATAACTCTTGCTTGTTGCAATCTAATATATTAATTTGCTTAGTCTGTCTGTGACACGACAATTCTGCTGCAAAAGCATTCTATGGCAAAATTGACCTCTGTATAATTTTGGCGCTGCAGGTCGTGGTGGCGGAGAGACACACGCCAGCCATCGATTGTGTCGTCACCACCGACACTCTGAGCTTCCTCTACCTGGTGGTCTTGTCAGTCTGTATGTCTTTATCTTACTTTAACTTACCCTGGGGGGGGGAGAAGAATAAAGATGTGATAAAGTGAATTAGGAACGTTGGATCAGGAATCGGACGGGTGGAATGATGTTTTTCAGGGGTAAGTATCGTGTTGGGGTAAAAGTGGTGAGCTGGGAAGTTACACATGGGGTGGGATGGACC
>Ga0116231_10002359_pt1 | contig 39474 bp, 31 predicted proteins | sample S1TSphgellanicum_2_FD_89695 | JGI IMG/M metagenome (GOLD analysis project Ga0116231, IMG submission 89695) | Host-associated microbial communities from peat moss isolated from Minnesota, USA - S1T2_Fd - Sphagnum magellanicum MG | ecosystem: Host-associated > Plants > Peat moss > Unclassified...
AGTCGATAGGTAATAGAAGGAGGAGAAGAAAAGAAGATTGTGGGGGGGGGGGGGGGGGGGGGGGGATCTCAGCTGAGAAGAAAACTAGAGGAGGAACGCTCCAAAGGCATCACACTTTCTTTAGCACTTTTCGCTCCAAAGAATGCTCTCAATCTCTCAGCTTCAAGAGTTCCAGCAGAAGAAGAAGATTACAACCTCAAAATTGCTTTGAAATTGCAACTCACTCTGATGTGTGGAGTCTTGGACACTAGTGTTGTTCAAGATGTGCAGGCACATCCAGAATGTAGACGACGACAATATCATGCATGGCAGCAGATGAGATGAGACAATGAAGCAGGTTTTGCAAGAGGAAGAGAGAATGAGCACCCCTGGATGTCAATGGCATGCGGATAAGCGATCGAACGTAGCTGCACACGCATGCGCTCCAGGTTTCCTTTCACGTCACCTGTCGCCATTGTGAATCTTCTTCTTCCCCTCTCCTTAACTAGTTATATATTCCTTCCGTCCTGCACTCCATATTCGACATGTGTTCCCTGAACTGCATCACCGAGCCGGGAAAGATCGATTTCTTGATTGAAATCCTCGGCGTTCTGTAGTTCCCTTGTCATTTCTTGGTTCCAACAGGTTTTCTTCTTGTTTGAAAGCTTAGAAGTCCGGTAGTTGTGCGCCGTCATCGAGTTCTAGGACTGCACTTTGTCGAGAGCATTTCCGGAAAGATAGATTGACCAAGGAAAACAGGCACACCAGGTATCGCGATTTCGACAGGAATATAGCAAGGTGGGAGAAGCAAGACGACCACGCTTCCCTTGGCTGGCTGCGTGACCAGAACCATTGTTGTTGTGGGCACCATGCGCAATGTTTAAACCGAAGCAGCGCTGTTCTGCAAATCCAACCACGTATATGAGTCCAACGGATGTACAAGTTGAAATTGAGCTCTGCCTCTCCATAACATTGTTGCGACCTTGTCAAAAGCGTTGGTGCCGAACTGTAGCTTTGAGATAGGAATTGAAAATTGTGCGACGGTATCACAAGCCACTAGCTTTGAACTTCATCACTGGAGACCTCTTCAACGTTGTTGCCATATATATTACAAAGCAATCTCTCTCGGATTTTGCACATATCGATACAGAAGAGGAAGGTGTGACTAGAAAAGAAAAATAAGAAAGTAGACTACGTGAGGGTTGTTATCACCTCCTTAAGAGCAGATTATCAAAAGCAAAAATGAAAAGAAATCACTGCCGTTTCCCAAAAAGTGGGGAAAAAAAGAGAAAATAAAAGAAAAATAAAAACGGGAGAAATGGAGTTGCAATTGAAGCACCTGAGAAATTGGCTTCCTCTTCTTCTTCCACTCAATTAACTTGCTGATGCTTAGCCCTCCTCCATCTTCCACAACGTCACCATGCCATTGGAAAAAAACGAAAAAAAGAAGGAAAAAAGTTCCCTGGATAGCTGCTCACCTGGAAGATATTCTCTGCATCAGTCACATGGAAGAAAACTTTAGACTTATTATTATTATTAACACAAACATGAATGAGACACAAATACGCACAATAAACAAAGAAGACCAGAGCGGAGCTTGCCAAAGCTCGAATGCGGACGACACACAGTTCTTGGCAGCTGCCCAGGTTAGGTTTGGTAGACCCGACAAGACCCCTCGATTCTGCCTTGTAATATGGGAACTAAAAAGAGGCAGAAAATGCCACAGGAGAACCATTATGTCATCGTTGTACATAATGATTGAAGTCTTTGTAATGAACTCCAATATTGGGGGAGCAAAAAATCCAATGAAACCCAATGCCTGGAACCATCACACAAAAGACAAAAGGAAAGGCCAAAAAGGGCCAAAAGACACGTTGCCTACAAGAACCAAAGAAAGGAGAGAGCTAATCCCTCTTGTGGAAGGAAGCTATCTCACTCACAACCCTTCTAATGTTACCCGCATGCAAATTGTATAGCAATAGCAATAGGAGGTCTAGAACAAGCATCTCCTGCTAATGCAATCTTCCTCTCCATACCAGAGGTTAAAACATGTTCAAAAATAAAATTAACATGCTGCTTGAAAAACTATATGTAAACAGACAAGACTAAATGATATCTTGATTGTCTATCGTGAAAAAAAAAGCACATTCCCTAATGAAATGATCCATATCACACCTGGGTGCATCGTGCACCCCCATGGCCATCAAAATATAGTGATGTTTTTCATGAAGCCTTCTACATTTGCGGATTTTAATAATGGCATTAAGTTTTGCACTTGCATTTGTTGGTCGACTAATGACACTCGTAGCCATCGTCTCTTGTGTTGGGTCAGTAATCACCACATTGACAACAAAAACTTGGTCCTCATGAGTCATGTAAAGATCAGCTCATAATGAAACTCATGCACCATTGTTCTTTGCATACAACATGTCCACTCTTTCGAACGAAGGCATACATGACATCTCTAATGGCGTCATGTGTGGCTATTTGTTGATCTTCGAATGGACAACATCTAGATGAATGCCAAATGCATGTAACCCATGTCCATTCTCACATGTGAGAAGATTGGATGCCAAGGGCTGAATCAAATTGAAACGAAAATGCAATGCTAAAAGTGAAAGTAAAATGTGTGATGTGGAATGAACGAATAGATGGTTTAGCAATCAACCATAACCCCACCCCTTTACTCGAAAAAAAAATGAATGTAAGTTTTAAATGCTAAGGAAATGGGGTCATTTTCCAAAATAAACCTAAAAGATGTGTTGTGATGGATGGCCATAAAAATGTTTACAAACATGGGGTGCTAATTGCCAAACTCTCAAAAGAAAGGTGCATCTCTATAGCTATGGGAGGAAGGCTATCCTAAGCTACACGAAAACATAACTAAAAGAGGTGTGGGCCCCCACCCAACTTGAAAAACATATTCCTTCAAAATGGGTTTATTGAAAATATGAAACTTGGAACACAAATATGGGGCCACCAAAACCCAACTCCTTAGAAAAGTAGATGGGGCACAATCTTCCATAAATAAAAGGCTTATACCACCAAAGGAAATTGGTAGTCAAGTTTGACACCATGCTAAAGGGCCTTGAATAGACTCCCATGACCTTAGACCTATAATGTCCTCACATACCTACATAACTCGCTTGTCGAAACTTACTAAAAGGGACAAAAAGGAAGGAGGTATTGTCCTAGTGAAATAAAAAGTCAACAAGTGTCAAATGAAAACAAACATTTGCCCAATGCAATTTGTGTGTTCCCCAAGAAAGGAGGATCATTAGTATGTGCCATGTTTAAAAATAAAACCTCATCCAAAAAATGAGTGACAAAATCTTAAGAACCCACTAGCACACCCAAATTGTGTAAACCATATGTGACCAAAGTGCAACCTTAAATAATCTCTATGTTTGAAGAGATCCTTGATGGGCTCCAAAACTTGCACTTTGACACCTTAACCCTAAGCCCAACTAAGGCTAACTAGGTCAAAAGGTGGTCAAAGGTAGGGACAATTTCGCTCTAGGGCCCATGATGTGTGTATCATCCACTAAGGATGGAAAGACACAATTAAGGGTTCGCACAATGGTCTTTACCTAAGTGTTTGATAATGAACCAAGACAAATAAAGGACTTGTTAGGGGGATCACACTACTTTGTGCCTAAAAAAAACTCAATAATGGCAACCCCCTCTTCATGCTACCCATGTTGGTAGTATAAAAAACAATGAACACCATAAAACAACATGGTAAAGGGGACAATGTTCATTAAATGTCCTTTAGCATGTTGTAATTTTCTAAAAATAACAACTTGAAAAACATTATTAAAAATGTTTTCAACATTGATTTGCATCACAACCCAATTAAATTGTAGGTCGAAGAGGGCTCTAATGCCAAAAATGATGGTTTCACAACCTTTAAAGGTCAATACTTTGAACTAATGAAGGGATAGGTGTTCTTGAAGTGACCCCAAAGTTATAAGATAATGGAACAACTAATAAGTCGAAGAAATGCCTTACCTACAATAATAGGACAAAGATTTCCAGTGTTTTTTGCCATTACCAATAATCTGCTAACCCCTAGCACTAGGGCCATTAACCTAGGGATATCACCTTGGGGAGCAATAGCAACAATTTGGAATAATTTTGAAAACCTTGAGGATGGGTTTCTTAGTATGAAACATCTTGAGAGATGCTCATAAACCATCCTAGATAGCCCACCCAAAAATAAATGGGGAGCAATGGTTAAGGCTTGAACAAACAAAGTCATATCCAAGACAAAAGTGTGCTTAGGTTGAAAATCAAAAGTAAATGGAGGGACATGTTCTGAAGGAAGGGAATGTAGTTGACACAGAGTTACAATAGTGTCCTTTGAGGGAATAGTTGGTGTCATGGGCTGAAGAACTTTAGCAACACAATTATTCTTTTTGGTTCTACCCAAAGTTAGACAAGTGGTCAACAAATCATCCAATGAGTGGTGGGAATGGGGAGCACATGATGCATGAAAGGACTCTTCTTGAAGAAAAGACTAGTCGCTCGCCATAAACCTCTTAAGGTGGGTAGAAGCCTCTTGTTATCCTCACAACCTCTTTGAGTATAGTGCAAACACCATCATGGCAATAGGAGAAAAAAGAACCATGTTTATTCGTCCATCACATCTCGAACAATTTGGTCAAGGGGTAAATGAAAAACTTGTTTGACCTCGTCTTGGATGATTCAAGGGTTCTTATGAAATAATTAAAAGCATGTGAAATGAGTGTCAAATAACCCAAAAATGAAGGTAGACTGAGCCTGAAATCAACCCCAAGAAACAAGGGGGATAGAACCAAGGTGTAGCATTGGAAAGGAGGACACTTATGAAAACAAAACAATATAGTTAGCATGGGAGTCAAGGCTAGCATGAAGGTGAGCACTCTTGACATGCCTTGAAAGGTCGCCTAGACTGTAAAGGCCAAAACAATGTGGACAAGGGGCATCTTGAATTGACGAAGGACGCAAAAAGGAGCCATACAAAATAAAGGGCTACACTCAACACTAGGACACAAAAGCCCAAGCAAACCTTAAATTTTTTTTAATATAAAAACATAAAATAAAATAAAGTGATTTTTTTTTTTGTTGCAAGAACGTGTTAACGATGACGAGCCCAATTGTTGCAAGAGTGTAACAGTGATGGTGGGCATGACACACCATTCGTGTTGAACCCAAACTATTCCATTCTACCTTCCATTTCCCTCCTTTTGCTTGCGCGTCTTTCATGCACTCTTTTTCTCCTTTCACTACTTAAGCCACCATCACCCTTCTCCTACAATCTGCAAAATTGTTATTATTATTCTTCTTCCTTCTTGTTTACTTGTTTGATCTATATGCACTTGGTTGTTGCATCTACTACTGCTCTTGCTTCATTCACCTTACTTACTACATTTGCATTTTTTGTTTTTATATTTTACTACTGTATAAAGTCATGCATCATTAGTGTGTTAAAGGCCATTCCTTTGGTCAATGAAAATTTCCTTTTGTTTAGGTGTTTAGGTGCTTAAACGTTAGATGAAATTAGTTTCTCGACTAGCATGGCAAACTTGGAGTTCGAGCACAAGCATGGGAAGGCATGCATGTGAATTGCATGTTTATGGAGAAGCAGGTTACCCGATGAGGTGCACTACCAGGCAAAATGGAACATTTCCATCTCGCTCATCTCCCATCTCACTACTTTAATTCCAATATTACAAATCTTGTGTTTTTGTAATTTTGGAATTTGAGTTTTTTAAACATTTACACAAAATTGATGTTATGGCATTCAATATATGGTATTTTGAAATTATGAATGATTTTTTCAAATGGTTGATTTCAATGGGCATTTATGGAAAGCAATATTATTATAAATAACATGCCCTGCTCCAACCAAATTTTTTTTTTACTAGGTTGTTACATTTGTAAGTAACATTTAAAACTCATTTATAATATCAAGTCATTTTTATTTAAATTTTGGTCAATTTTGCATTGATGGTGTTCCAAGCCTTTATCCCATCACCTCTTATGTGGGGAATTCAAAGGCCTTTTAGAACACCTTCAATAAAAGTTATTCTCTCCTTCTTCCTCTTCTTTTTCTTGTCTTGAATGCCTTGCTTGATGTAAAAGCCCAAGGTGAAGAATTGGAATACTTTAATATGCCAAAAGATAGTACAACCCTTAAGGTTTTTTCATGTCTAAAAAATAATTGGTGTACAATTAATGGTCACATTGACTTTTAACCATTGGAGGTTTGAGCGTAGTTGATGGTATTTAGATATGTAATTTTATGAAAATGTGGATTTCATAATTTTGACCACCTATATGTAGATGATTTCCAAATTCTAGTGATGACTCCCAAACTCAAGTTAACATATGAATTTAAAATAATTCTTGGAAAGGAATTCAACATGACGTATGAAGGTGATATTCATTCATGTGTGGGAATTCACATCATATTAAGTGAACACAACAATGGTTCATGATCAACAAGAAACTTATTTACAAGGTGTGTTTAAATGGTACAATATGGGGAAATATAACCTAGTTTTCACACCTCTTGAGGTAGGTACAATATTATTAAATGATGATGCACTTAAAAATAAAAAAGACAAACAACAAATAACACTAATTCCATATGTTCAAACAATAGGCAGCTTAATGCGCAGTAGTGTGAGCACACAATTTGATTATATTTACATAATCAATTATTTGGTTTAGTTTTTATCCAATCCTAAATCACTTCATTAACAAACATTGAAATGTATCACAAAATATATTAAAGCCACTTTAAATATTTCAATTAGATACCAACATCAAAATAATGGCAATATTTTATGTGGTTTTTTCAATGTTGATTGGGTGGCTGATAAAAATACACAATTATCAACTTTGTTTATGCTAGTCAATGATGGTGTGATTTGGGCAAGCAAAAAAATAATTTCATTTGTTTTATCCAATAAATAATTTGAATATATGGTTTTATTTAAAGCAATTGTTGAAGCCATTTGGATTCAGAAGTTATTCTATGAATTAGGTTTTTATCATATTACACCTACAACTATTACTTTGGTAATCAAAATGCCATCACTTTCATGACTAACCCTAAATTTCATTCTAGAAGTGAACATATTGACAAACAATATCATTTCACCCATGATCTACAAATTTTAGTTAAATAAATCACATTGGCTTATGTTCGTACCACAAATATGGTAGTTGATATATTGACCAAAAGTCTTCCTTGAAACATACACATATAGTGTATGAAGGCCCTTGGCATAATTCCATTTTAAGTTGAACCAAAACAAGGATTATTTAAAATTCAAGCATACATGGCATGGACTTCCAAGGTACTCATCAATATTCAACATATACACCCCTCACCAAGATAGTGGATTGTCCATGCACCCATACCCTTGGTTTCCTCATCTCCAAAATGGGAGATCATATGGTCCCTACCATAAGAAGTTCAAAGTTAATGAACCAATATGCTCACACAAAAAAAAATCAAATGTATCCAAAAAATGATAAAGCTAAGTTTAGCTCACATGGATATACATATGCTACCAAGCATAACTTTAATTCAAAGGAACCTAAAATGAAGGACATGCTTACCTCATGGCAATTTCATCAAAATAATCAACATCATGATGAACCTCAAATCTATAGAACGAACTATGTAAAGCAACCTGAAACACCCAAGGAAAGTCAACATGTTTCAATAAAACAACAAAATGGAAAAGTGCAAGATGAGTTTGAAAGAAAAAAAGGACAAGAAAAGAATAATCACAAGTATTATCAAAGAAACTAGCATTATTATAGAAGACACGAACCAACTTGGGAGCCAAAAAGAAACAATGATTTCAAAGGACCATACAACATCCAAAATGTTTGTAAACACATAGTGAATTGAGAACTTTCTATAAGAAGTCTTAAAAGATTGTTGAAACAAACCTTAAAAAACCAAAACATTATTTTTTCATTGATGTGTGGAATATTAATGAACTAGCGGTAATGTTAAGGATATGAAACATTAGTACATTATTAATATTCTTGATAGTATACAACTAGTGACTACTTCCATTATATTGAAGGAAATATGTTTTGGTATAATATAAAGACTCTGATTCTAAGCTTTTGAGAGATGTATGTAAAACAATTCACAAATATGCAATAAAACACTATTTGTTGTATCTTTCATGCTTTTCCAATAGTCTATTCATTAGAGATGAACATTTTGATCATTGTGTTTACTACTACACTTTCTTTTAGTTATGTTCCTAGACTAGGATTTCCTAGTAAGCTTCAAAAGTCCTCACTTGATCATTATGCACATCATGTTGATGGGACAACATTTTTTTCATGTGGATTTTGAAGTTTTTAAATTACAATGACATTAGTCAGCTTAAAATATTGTAGAGAGTATATCAATTGCTTAAGATCTAATTGCAAATTGACAGTGGCAATGAAGATTGATGGGGTTCACAAGTTGAAACCATGTTCTAGGTTATTAGTAGTAAATCAAAAAATGCAAAACTAGTTGATGAGCAACTTTGTTAATTAGTTGAAAACTATAAAAATACATATTGCAATTAAGTTAGTTGACACAAGCTTCAAATTTGGCACTATGGAAAGATTCAAGAAAAAATCATGGTCAACATCTATTTTGAGATCCTCAAGGCCTAATTGGGTGTGTTGTGCATTCTTTAAGAAGGTTGTTTTAATTGGGTGTGAAATTACATATGTCTAGATCACATCCAACTTAAACATCCCACCCCAATCAATTCTTTGTTCAAATGTAAAACCTTGTCAAAAAAAGAAAAAGAAAAAAAGATGAAGATTTTAATAAGACTATGTCTTAAAGCTAAGTCAATCCTATTATATTCACATTTGTCATGTAATTTGATCCATAGCCTTCCTCACGTACATGCTTGAATTCCTTTTGAGTTTGAAATTCCTTCAAATCAATTGGTAGAGTGGAAGATGTTTTTATGAAAGGAATTTTCTAAAAAGACTTGTTTCCTTTTTTCCTTCCAGAGTGGTAGTAACCAGATTTCTCGAATGCTACTAGGTACAATGGTTTTTTGAGATTTTGTTGAAGAAATTGATCACCAAGAAGGTATGTCAAATTGGAATGGTCAAAATTTGCCTCTCTTGTTTACTGCAGCTCTGTTTTTTTATTTCAGGGTTTTCAATGTAGTTAGTATTAGTGCAAGTATGTTTGTTGCTTGCTTTCGTTTTTTTAAGGTTTTTTTTTTTTTTTTTCTGAGGAGAGATTAGTAGATCACAGAAGGGAGATTGCTTTTGAATCACGGTTTCTTTTTAGTGTTTTTTTTTAATTTTTTGGTCGCAAACTTTGGTTTTCTTCCCCAGTTATTTCCATTAAAATTCTCTGAAACATGGTTCTTAATGAGAGAAAACAAAACTGAGCAAAACAGAAAGAAAGAGAGAAAGAAAAGCTGCAGAAGTTGGCAAATCAGGCTCCTCAAGCAATCGCAATCCTCCTCATCTTCTTCCGGACCTTGTCTACAGATGGAGTAATCGAACGCATGGTTGCGACTACCAAAAAACTTCTTTCTTTCTTGAAAGCATAGATTGATTGTAACAACAAATAGCTTCTTTCTTTCTTGAAAGCCAATTGATTGATTGTAACAACAAAAGGCTTCTTTCTTTCTTGAAAGCATTGATTGCAACCAAAAAAAATTCTTTCTTCTTACGTGCGATTGATGCAATCGCGCATATTTGTGGAGAAAAAAGAGACACTTTTTATGATTGTCTGTTTGTCAGTTGCACCAAAAGAATCGTAGAGATCGGTGACAGGTCTGTACAGTAGCGGACGACGCTAGTCGGCGATCTCTCTCTCTCCTCTCTCCTTTTTGCTCCTGCAGTTCTTTTGTCGAGAAGAGAGAATCATACAGTTCTTTTGCCATTTGTCGGATAAGCATATTACTTCGTCTCTCCATCTCTTTTTGTTCACGACACTGCTGCACTCTTGTCTTAGCGCTGTCTATCTCTTCTTCTTCTGGCTCTGGCAGTTCTGTCCAGAAGAGAGAGGGAGTGAGTCATACAGTCCTTTGCCAGGAAATCACTTCTTGTTTCCATCGCTCTCCTCACAACACCACACTCTCTCCGTCTCTGTCCGTCCGTCTGTACTGTCTCTCTCCCTCCCTCTTTTCTCTCACCTTTTCTTCGCAGCATCATGGTCATCATGCAGGTGCCGATGGCACTACATGCGCAGAATCGTCAAAAGTTGCTGGATCGGATGCGGGCGCAATTGGAAGCCGCCGGCAGAGACTCCACCAACGGTGTCGTCCTTTTGCAGGTTCTTTCAATTCTTCCTACCACTACGATTACTAGTACTACCTCCTTGCCTCCTTGCCTTGCCTTGCCTTTCCTTTCTTTCGTGCCTCCTGCCTCCCTGAGATTGATGTTGAGCTCAGCGGACCAACCCTGCCGTGGGGTTCCAACACGAAAACCAGGAGCTGATGACTGTTGAGATTGACGGATTCTTATGCGTTTTGGAGTTTTGTCGATTTTGTCGATTTTGTTCCTTTGTCAAGACTGACTGATGTTCCCTGACGGAATTCTTTCTTGTGTAGCAGAGCTTTTTTCGGATCAGAGAATGAGACCAAAAAAGAGTAATAGTGATCTTCTCTAGTTTGTGTGTGGTGCTTTTGTGTGAGCAGGGTGGGGAGGAGCAAACTCGGTACTGTTCAGATCACGTTCCCCTCTTCAGGTATGTGTGTCTCTTCTATGCCGCTACTTGGTTTTTGTTAGTGTGTCTGGCGATGTTCAAATGTTAGTACTCTGGCAACAACAGCCAGTCTCAGTTTCCGCAGTGATAATAGTGCAGCATTACAAAAGCTGAGATTTTTTCATAAATCTCATACAAGGAAGGAAGAGAGATGTGGATTTCAGGGTTTTCTTTGTCTTCTTGACTTGGCTTATTATGCATCCAGTGAGAGATTTCAAAGCTTTTGTTTGAAACCCTTCTTTTGTATCAGATACTTGCCACCTTCTTGGTCTCTAGGATGGAGGGAGCACTCAGTTCTGATTTTTAGTTGTGCCTTGAATTTATCTGACAGGAAAAAAATTCTCTACTGTGCTTGTGTTGTTTCAGTGTAACTTTAAGCTATGTGTTTCTTTTGTTCCTTTGTCAGGCAGGAAAGCTACTTTATGTACTTGTTTGGAGTAAAGGAACCAGATTTCTTTGGTGCTCTGGTTGGTCGCTCTCTCTCCCCTCTTCGGCAATACAGCTTATTGATCTGTTTCTTTAACTTCTATTGCAATGAAAAGTGACCTGATATCTATCCAGAGCCATATATTCAACTCCCTCTGTTTGAAGTTGAAACAGATCTGCATATTAGATCTTTCATGTCTTTGCACACATCTTCTTTTACCACATTTGATGGTCTCTGCAAAGGACCCACTAATAGGATGGGGATGCTTTTCTATTTCAAGGGGTGCATTAGTAAAACAGAGGGCTGTGGGGATGGGGGATGGGTGGAATATTTTCACTCTCTGATACTATAATGGTGATTTGTAGTAAATGGTTGATGACAAAAGCTGTCAACATAACATTGTGGGCAATGTTTTGTTTGGTTGGGAAGGATTTGTACACTGGGAAAAGCTTTCTCTTTTGTCCAAGACTTAATCCAGAGTATGCAGTTTGGCTGGGTAAAATACAGCCCCCATCTTATTTCAAGGTACATGGATCACACTGCATCAGTTGGAAATTTGAGAGTCGTTGTAACTCAGGGCCATTATCTAGGCTTTCTACAGAGCACTTGCTTTATTACAATGCAAGGATGACTTTGAGTTAATCTGTTTTAAGTAAGAGATGAACAACATGATCTGGTAATCAAGTATATGAAGGCATATGAATGCTCCGCAGATGATAGATGTGTCATGCAAACTGTGCAATGGACTGAAAGTACATGGCCTCCCAGTCATGGCAGAAACTCATACATATTACTGGTGAATTTCTCACAATCCTCAGTCTTCAGTGCATTTACCCTGGATGATGATTTTGGGAGATTTCAGGAATTGTATGAGGTTGATTCTGGGCATTATGTGGATGAGATACATGAGGTTCTGAAAGATTCACAAAGAGGAGGAGATTGGACATTATATCTGCTCCATGGTCAGAATACAGATAGTGGGAACTTCTCCAAACCTGCTTCTTTCCAGGTTCATCTCAACCTTTTGTTATCAAGTTTGTCATACACTTTTGCTCATTTTCTGGGATCTCTAGAAATAATTGACAGATTGTTGTAAAGAACAGTGAAGGCATGTTGGAAAGAACAACTGCAGAGATATGGAAAGAGGTTTTCCATGGAGAACAGCTGTATCCAATAGAGGACTTAGGTCAGCAGTTAGCAAGAGAGCATTTTATTCCTGTAGGGCATTACCTCTTCCTAGTTCTCTACTTGATTGTTGGCCTAAGGAAAGTCAAGTTAACTATTTCTGACTGCATGTCCAAGAAGTGAGCATCAAATTGAAATCCTTGTTGGCTTATTATCAATTTCATAGTTTTTGGGTGCAGGGCATGGAGATGTTTAACACTGACCTTGAATTGTTGCACCCAGTACTCAGTGAGTGCCGGGTGCATAAGTCAAAGCTGGAGCTAGATGTCCTTCGTTATGCCAATAATGTCAGCTCTGAAGCCCATGTTCAGGTCCTCCTTCAACCTCTTATGACTTTATGGGAGGTTTTGCTTCTATAATAACAAATTTGTGGCGTATCTACCCTTGAACGTACAATGTACCTGGTGGGGATTTTGCTCTTTGCATGGTGTAAGATCTTAAACTATGAGCTGGGTTGGTGGTCTAGGAAGTCAGTGAGGCAAGCTTAAAGTGACCAATTACATAATCAAAAACTACAGGTTATGAGGATGGCTAAGGTGGGCATGAAGGAGTATCAATTGGAGAGTACATTTTTGCATCATGTGTACATGTATGGAGGCTGTCGTTATTGTTCCTACACATGCATTTGTGCTGCAGGTGAAAATAGGTATGTTTTGTATCTGTACTGTATACTGACAAAAAAGCTTTCTTGCACAGTTGCACATTAGGAGCTAGGACATATGGCAGTTGTGTGGGAACTTGGATCATGATAGTGTTGTGAAAGTAAAATGGGTTTGATGGCCAATCTCAGTTGACATTGACGTGAAAGAACTGTGAGCTGTTGACCTTCACCCTGCAATCTTACTTCACAGGTTTAGCATTTCTGTATGATAATGTGCAATCCACTGCCTGGAACTGCACTCAATTTTTGATAGCTGATTTGAAATCAAGTGTTCAAAGATCTGCAGAGTATTTGGCCCATTATAGTGTATATGATATTGGTGAGGGTGGTCTGGAACAAAATGGAATTATTATTCTTTGTCATCATATTAAGGATATAGACTTGTGCTTCAATTCAGTTATAGCATTCAACATGGGAGTCTCTGGTAATGTGAACACAATGTAAACTTTGAACTTCCCTTATGGACATGTATGAACCCACTGTACAGAGGTGAAGTAAGTGCATAAGTTGTGATAGATAAGTTGCTATCATAAATGTGACTGTTCTTAGTCCCTGAACAAGTGAGAGACTCACACTGTTGTTCATACTGTTAGACTTATTGTTCTTCATTCAAGTTCTAGCTGTCTGTGTTTTCCTTCTTCCCAGTTCTTCAGTCCTTATCTAGAAGTCTTTCTTTGACATCACGGAAAAGTTTTCAACCCTGTCCTGGCTTTCTCAATCATGATTATGGAGATTTCTCAATACTCATGAGAGCCTATTTCTATTTGGAAAGATGAATATGAGTATGTGTTGGATGGCAGCTCCACTTTGCATTATGGACATGCTGCTGCCCCCAATGACAAGGTAAGACTCCCTCATTTCTCTGACCTGTTTTACACTGTTCTCTGCCACAAGTAAGCACTGGAATGGTACAATTTGGGGAATGGGTGTTTCTGCCACCCTATATTCTAGCTTGCAGAGTTTATGTTCCATGCCTTGACATGTCTTCAACCCTTTATGATGGTGAGCAAGGACACATGTTTGCTGCCTGTGGGATAGATGGACACTTCGCTCTTTGTTTCTTTCCACAGTAATGTGGTGATTTCATCCAGGTGATGCTGGATGGTGATATGGCACTGCTGGACATGGGAGCTGAGTATCATTGCTATGGCTCAGACATCACTTGTTCATTCCCTGTGAGTGGCTTTTGTGTGAAATGCTGTAATTTTGGCTTTACCCAATGCAGCACCTGTAAAGTCTTGCATGTGAAGTTGGAGATTTACTACTTTTAAGTAAATTGCCTTGCAGGAGACTCAATACCTTGCAAGTCTTATCTTGTTTGAAGTCTTTTTATTTTTCTGCTACTGTTATTGCCTTCTATCAAGTGTGCCTAGGAATGAATAAGTCTGCTGCTTTGAAGTGGATGAAATGCTATCTTATCTCTGGGGTAGAAGTATGACCACATAATGTTTTGCTGTCATCATGGGAATTCTGCCTTTTCAGGTGAATGGGAAATTCACAGAAGAACAGCGTATCGTATATGAAGTAAGTCCCTGCCTCCACATAGTTGTCCTAATTTAGAGTCCGCAGTGGCGTGTTCTCTGAAATGCACTGGTCTCAGAAATAGAATTGAATCCACACACCCTAGGTGGTTGCTTGATGTGAACAATTGTTGGTTTTCATGTCGTCTGCATTAGCAGATGATTGCAATTGCAAGACTATCATGTTAGTATTGCATCATTTCCTTGGATGATGATTATAATTACACCTAAGCAGCCTTTTTTGTAAAACTGATCTTCAGATCTGTAACTATTATGGTGTTCTCAGGCAGTGCTAGATGCACAGAAGGCTGTCATAGGAGCAATGAGGCCTGGAGTGAGCTGGGTTGATATGCACAAGTACTCACCTCTCCTTTGTTGGGAGCCTGTTTTTCACTTTGGAGAAGAGCTTTTAACATAGCTATTTGAAGAGCTAACCTTCTATTGGGGAATCATAGTGGTCACATTTTCCTGGATCCCATCTTGATCACTTCTTCAATAGGTGTTCTCTGCATGTTCTGCAGACTGATATCCCTCCAAACCATTGATACTAATAATGCAGGTGGTTGTAATTGCAGGCTGGCTGAACAGCAAATACTTCAGGCCCTAAAGCATGCTGGCATTCTTAGAGGGTAAAGATCATATCTTCAGTCATTGAAAAGCCATGCATTGTGAGCAACCCTTTGCCAATGATGGGGCACATGATGTGGTTGGCATTATGGCTATGATTGCCATACTGTGCAGGTTTTAACTCAAGAAATGTCCCTTGGGAAGTGGTGAAACTGAACTGTAATGGTGCATGTCAGGGATGTGGAAGCAATGATGAAGATCAGATTAGGAGCAGTCTTCATGCCTCATGGCCTGGGACACTTTCTGGGGCTTGATACTCATGATACAGGTGGCTATCCAAAGGTAATGTCCATGTTCACTTCGCTCACTGTGTCTTCCCTTTGCACATCAGTGTGTTGTTGGTTGTGTTATGTTTCTGATTCTTGGTCATTTTAATCTCTTCCATTAGTGCTTAGACTCTCTTGTGCATGTTTTGAGACGGGATTTAATTTTGGTGTAAACAAATAAGCATGCACAATAAGCACTTGTTTTACACCAAGCAGGGTACATCACGGATCTTGGAACCAGGCCTCAAGTCTTTGAGGACAATTCGCATCTTGGAGGAGGGCATGGTAATTTACTTGCTGTTTCTTTTCATATTTCTACATTTTCCTTGTGTTTTTTTCTCCTGGTTCTACTTCTAATTGAGAACAATCTACAATTTGCTTATGAGTCCCTCAATAATTTTAACTTTCTCACAGCTGAAAGTGGCCTAAGTATCACCTTGCCTATTGCCTTTTATTGTTGAAGACAAAAGCCTAATGTGGGGCCTTGAACACACACCAAATGAGGTGCTACATTTGATCCCACTATCCATGTTTCAATACAGAGGTTGTTTAACTTTCTATCGTATGTCTCATCTATTAGAGATTAATGTCTTGGGAATTGGATGTTAGGTCCTCACATTTTGTGCCAGTTTTCATCAGTCTGACTGTGTGAAATAGTCTTATCAGCTCTTACCTACTTCATTAAGGTTGATGTGGTTTGCCTTCTTTTGGGTCTTGAAGAGAGGGTGCCTAAGTTTTCCTCATCTGGTTGTCTGCTTGTGCCAATTGTGATGGTTCTGTCTAAAAAACATAACTTGTGCTGCAGGTAATAACAGTGGAACCTGGGTGTTACTTCATAGAGCCTCTGCTGGAAGAGGCACTACAAGACCCTGCCAAATCAGAGTTCTTGGTGAAGCAAGTTCTTGAGAAGTTTAGGAGGTTGGGAGGTGTGAGGCTGGAAGATAATGTGGTGGGTCACTCTGCTCTTTTTTTCCAACATTTCCTTGGCAGTGTGCTTGTCTGTATGATGGAATTGTTGTATATTGCTCCATCTTGTGGTCCTGTACAATTCACTTTGGCAGTCTCACAGACCACAGCTTCCTCCAAGGACTGTCAACAGGATGATGTCATGGAGTCTTCTTATGGAATTGATTTTACCATTGCCTTCTGAAGAAAAAATTCTACATTGCTTCCAGTTGCATCCCGCAATCTAATAACTATGAGATTGATTCCCAAGAAGTGTGACATACACCTTTGGAAGCTCATCACTTGACTGTAGTTTTTAGTCACTGAACTACAACTGCACAGTGGTGGCTTTATCTTCTCCATTCTGCTGCAGGTGGTCACAGCAGATGGTTGTGAGAACTTGACAAATTGTCCACGGGAGATTCAAGAAGTGGAAGCAGTCATGGCTGGAGGGGCATGGCCTTTATCGAAGAAGGGAGCATAATGCACACTCTTTCATTGGTGATGATGGTAGCTAAAAGGGGTTTGCCTTTGGAAGAAAATGCCCAAAGCATTGGGAATTCCACAAGAGAAAAGTGTTGATCAAAAATCCAAACTACCCACATAAAATACAGGTCCAAATCTCTTGGCACCCACTCTACAATTTCTCAGGCATTCTTTGTGCATGCATATGTTGTGGTCTATGATTGTATTCCTCAAGTGTTTCCAAAGTTTAGTTCCTAGTTTGAGGAGAACCTCCTATTTCAGTTCTAGTTAACTTTTAATTTGCTGGAACCTCTACCAAGGCTCCAAGAGAGTAGACCCCATGTGACAAGGGTGAAGCAACCCCTATGTCATGAAATACAACTGGGGAGAAGGAGATGCTAGTTAATGGCACCCGGCCAAACCCGAGATTGCTATGACACAAAGCATAGATAAAGCAACTTCAGGGTAATCATAAAGACAATGTTGAGCAATCTTAGTGCATAGGAGATCACAAAGTCCACAGTCAAAATCTTTATCTCATGTGGGCCAATTATGTCCACCACATGAAGACCGTTACTAAGAGTAAGCCAAGTGAGTGCAATCACTTTCGTTAGACAAGAAGTATGCCAAAGAGAACAAAGGACTCACCTTCAATCCACAAACATCTCAGACTTGAGATATCATAAATGTGGATTGCTAGTTAATATCCTCAATCTTGTACCCGTTCTTTTTTTATGCCTAGCCCAAAATGGGGGGTATATCCAAGACCCAATGGAGTTACTTCCTTCCATTTGGGTTTGATACCGAAGTGACCTCTCAACAAATTCACCCTCAAAAGTTTGAAGGTGGGTTTTCTTCAGCAAGCCTGAGGAGACTTTGTTTTCTCCCCCTTCTCTTGATAGAATTCCCCCTCTCTTGGTAAAGAACACTAATGTCTCTAAGCTCCTTGGTTGATATTCTCCAAATCATGGGCCCATAGGGATTTGGTAGTCTGAAGTCCCATTGGCACATCCTAGACTCCGTGGAATTGTGAAAGGCCTTGAATATGGAATGAGCCTGCTGTGCAAGGATAGTCTTTGGGGCTACTTTTGCATTGGCCCTTTTTGAAAAGAGTCTTGAATCTCTGCAAGGGTGGAAAGCTGTGTTGGGCAGTTCTAACCTTTTAACCTTTTTTTGGGAACTGTCATGTTTTAGTTCTTAAAAATGTGAGAACTGGAATGGTTCTTTTATTAAAGAATTTCAGGTTTCAAATACTCAACCAAGGTAGATTTTCCCAAAAGAATTGCAGTTTATTGATTGATTGTCAGCTCTTAGTTTTTTAATATCAGATGGGTATATACAACTGATTCTCTAAATTAGACTTGGGCTCAGCATTGCTATGCACTTCTAGGGATGATCAATTAATCTCAATTGATTAATCGATGAAAAAATTGAATTGATTTTGTGGAAATTAAGTTCCACTCAAATGAAAATATTGAATGACAATTGCCCACAACTTAAATTGAATTGAATTTAGATTTAATTGAACTCGATTCAGATTAATTGAACTCAATTTAAGTACATTGAATGGAATTTCAATTTCAATTCAACTAAATTCAACTTAAATAAAAAAGATATGATACAAAATTAAAATCTACTCATGAATATTGTGTTGAAAAAAATAAAATAAAGACACAAACCCAAAATGACACCTTTCCATGTCTCTTTACTTGGGAATGAACTAGAAATTTATTCTAATTTGGAATTGTTCGAGTGAAATTGTCCTACCTAAACCAACTCCATTGAATCATCATATTGAAATTTTGTTTGAAACAGTAATACTATTATTACTGCACCCAAAAAAAAAATCTTCCTAAAAAAATTACAATAAACTTAAAACAAGAAAGAACAATATAATAACATTGTTAAAATTTTGTAAACTTATATATGCTAATGTAGCATGTGCTAGTGGCCCAAGTGTGAACTAGTTACCCAATTCAATTTTGTATCTTTTGTAATTTAATTGAATTTGCAATGACAAAAATTACTCAAAATTAAACACCTTTCGCACATTAAGTCTACAAATTTCCAAATCACTTTTGTTAAATCCTCCTTATCGACAGATTTCCAAGAAAATCAAGAATGCACCCAAAATTTTGTTTTGATTTAAACAAAAATTTAATCAAAAATTTGTTCAATATTCAATAACTTTCCATTGTAGGTTAAAAGATTATAAAATAACTTAAAGCACCCACTACTCATGAAGGGGTTTCCAACAATTTGAAAGTGCAAATAAATAATTAAACATATATGCATAATCTTTCAAATTTTGAATTTTTTGAATTTTTTTTCTTCTAAATCACTCTCAATCTAATTAATTCCACAAGATTGGAAGGAGACTTACAACAAATCCTACAATCATTATGTCATTTTTTACTTGTAAAATTAATTGTGTTATTTGGTTGGAAATAATTTTTTTAAATAAAGTGTATTCCAACAAGGGAAAATATTATCTCCTTTTAAATATGTGACCCCACTATGCTTAAAGTTTGACCAACAAGAAAACCGACAATGATTTATGTTTTCCTTTGTGATGGATGCAGACATTAAACACCATTTTCTAATAGATGGAATTCATACATAATGTTCATCCATAATTCTTAACTAAATCTTAATTAATTTTCAATTAATTTTCAGTTAAGTCTCAATTAATTTCTATTTAAATTTTCGTTAATTTTTAATTAATTTTTAATTAAATATGAGTTAATTCCAAATGATTGGTTCAAACACCTATTACATTGCTTTCACGAATCACTTTAGACTTTCCATGGTTGTACTTTCTCCCATGTGACAATACTCATCCAATGCATTAGTTGCAAGACTATAAGTAAACATTCGAATAGATGATGTACATTTTTGCAAAGCAAACACCCCATGGTGTTGCAAGCATTTCATCATTGCATCAAATAAAAATCACATCCACTCACATAAACAACAATTGAAAAGAATAAAAAAATGTCTCATCTTGTAACAAAGATGAAATTATTGATCATCATAAATAAGGTTTTCACAAAAGTAATCGTTCATAATTCTTTCTTCACCAAGTTGTCGATCTTTCACAATATTTGGTCCACACCTTAGTTGACTATTGCCATAAATTTGAGTAGTGTCATTGCGCTCCAAAAACAAATGTTGTAATGTGGCTCTAAAAAAATTCATTTTCATTTTTTTTCATCAAACAAATTCCATTGCAACTGCATGCAAGCAACAAAATAAATAAATCAATGAAAAATAGACAAGAAAAAAAAAACCTAACGTTAAAGAATAGCAAAACAAACGACAAAATAATGGTAGGCACATCCAAATTTTTCACTACACTTGTGAAGTTGCAAAATGAAAAAAGAAATTATCCAAATCCTTGCAATCTAGTTGTCTACAAATGCACTCAAAGAGAAAGATTGAAAGCTACAAAAGTTGCATCAATAATGAAAAAATGCAACAATCATTAGGGTAACATATAGGTGTAGGTGCCAACAAACAATGTGACATGTATAAACTTTTAGGGCCAACTTTGCACATGCCATTGTTATAGACCCTTAGAGATTTAAGTTTAGGGGTGTTTAGGGTTTTAATGTTGGAGATACCCTAAGGTTGTAGGACAAGGGATTCCTAATGGAAGGGGCAAGACGATAATAAAACTTAGTCCTAGGAATAATTGTCCTTCTTTGAAGGCCTTACCCAATGTAAAAACATTGATAAAAATATTTTTGTGGAGCTTAAATTTGATTTAAAATATGTTTTCCCCAAACACTAGAAATTTGTTTGGCAAGTTATTATGAAAATAATAATATTATTATTAACAAATAAATAAATAAATAAACAAAAAAATAAGGAAACAAAAAGCCATATACAATTTTGAAAAATGAAAAAAAAATGTCCTAAAGGTAAATTTCCCATAATAAAAGAGTTTGAAAAAATACATGTTGTCAAAGTTTCAAATCAAGCAAATGGAAAATATCCTTTTTCTAATGGTATAACAAATAGGTATATATATAATAAATACACAATTAATACATAATAAACACCACTAAAATTTTACACTAGTGTTTTGTATTAAGAAGCCCCCAACAATATTATAATGTATTTTTCAAGGTGGGCATGGAGAAAAAAAATAGAACTTTGAAAAACCCCCTCCTCTCCCAAATAGAGCCACAAAATTATTATTATTATTATAGTTTGTAAAAAGACCAAAATAGGGCCACATATTAGATAATTTCACCATTTAGATTCAATTAAGAATATTGCATGCATGAAATAAGCACTTAAAAAATAATTTGAAGCAAATTAAAGAAAGGAATATGTATGTACTATTTAGGGTTATTATATATATATATATATATTTCTATTATTACTGCTCTTCTTGTTTTTTTATTATTATTCAGGTATAATATATTTACTATATATCTAATTTTTATATCTATCTATATATATAACTGAACTGTGTCACCGGGTGAGTACGTTTTCATCCGTTTTCATCCGTTCAACTGTGTGTCATCCGCATTCGAGCTCTGCCAATCTCGGCTCTCTGCTGTTTGCTCGTTTGTTTGTTTGTTGTCGCATTTGTTGTGCGTTTTTGTGTTTGATTCTTGTTTGTGCTAATAATATTAAGTCTAAAGTTTTCCTGCCAAAGTGATGGTGATTCAGAGAATATCTTCCAGGTGAGTAGCTATCCGGGGAACTTTTTTCGCTTTTTTTCCAATGGCATGGTGATGTTGTGGAAGATGGAGGAGGGCTACTCATCAGCAAGTTAATTGAGTGGAAGAAGCAGAAGAAGAAGCTAATTTCTCAGGTGCTCCAATTGCAACTCCATTTCTCCTGTTTTTGTTTTGCTTTCTTTGGTTTTTTGGTTTTTTTAATAAAAAAATTTGGCCTGTTTTGGAAACGGCAGTGATTTCTTTTCATTTTTGCTTTTGATATACGCGCTTATTAAGGAGGCAATAACAACCCTCACGTAGTCCATTTTCTTCTTTTTCTTTTCTAGTCACAGCTTCTTCTTCTGTATCGATATGTGCAAAATTCGAGAGAAATTGCTTTGTTGATACATAGCAACAACGTTGAAGAGGTCTCCAGTGATGAATTTCAAGTTAGTGGCTTGTGATACCGTCGCGCAATTTTCAATTCCTTGTTCAAATATACAGTTCGGCACCAACGCTTCTTCTGTTTTTTCCTGTTGTTAATGAAGAAGAAGCACTAGTGGTTGCTGTAGAGAAAACATACAATTAAAGAAGTTGACATGACAATTGGAGATGTCCTCTGACAAAGTTGCAACAACGTTATGGAGAGGCATAACTCAATTTCAACTTGTAACATCCGTTGGACTCATAGATGTGGTTGTATTTGGAGAACAGCACTACTACGGTTTAGACATTGCGCACGGTCCGCACAACAATAGTTCTCGTCGCTGTATGTAACTAATTCTGCCTACGCATTACTCGACTAGCTGGCTTCCTATCGGCATTTGCAAATCGGACTGTCTAGGAAGCGGCCATGGCCCCGAAAAAGCCACCTAAAAAGGTTTTGCATTTTGTTTTGTTGTATTTGTTCCTTTCAGAGAAGTTGTCTTGAAAACAACATCAATTTCGTGAAAGATACATATGGACAAAGAACAGGGGCAACTACTTATGTTTTACATGATGAAAAGATCTGGGAAGAGTAATGTGGATCAATTTGAAGAAGTTGTACTGTGGCTCTGTTTTCCCGTTTTGTGCTACAGAAAAAGTCCTTGACTGAGGAGGAAAAGAAAATCAAGGCAGAATTGATTGCATTCCAGGTATGTTTTTTCACCATCGATTAGGTAACCTCTTTAAGAATAAATACTAGCTGATTGAGAGCACGCTCATCTGCATTGCACATTTTCAGAAGCACAACACAATATCGGACGAATACACTTTATGCAAGCTGTGCACTTCTTTTGTGTGTGTGTGTGTGTGTGTGTACACTTGGTTGATTCTCAGGTTTCTGCTTCTTTGTAATAGGCTGAAGAGATGCGGAAGAAGAAGATTCGAGATCGCAGAACCAAGATAAAACAAGCCATGGTTTGTGCATATCCAATCCTTCCCACATAGTTTAGGTTTTCTGCTATGATCAGGAAGTTGAAGAGCTTGTCATGGACCGAGAATAACCTAATCCAAGCCATAAACAGAATAGCGACGTACCCTAAAACGAGCACCAATGTGGTCTTGTCTTCTCCTACTTCTGTGTAGGGGAAGGAACCCCTTTGAGGGTCTTCCTTCCCAACATGGTGAACTTTTGAAATGAAAGGGATCTTATGAAATGGAAGGTACCTGGAAACAGGTACTTTCCATTCTGTAAGATTCCTAAAATTTGAAACCTCAAGTTCTAGATGCTCTGCCTAGGGCAGTGTGTCAAATTACACAGGCGAAATTTAAAGAAGGTTATTATGATGTTTGGAAATGATTTATATCTCCATCAGGATGATGACAGTCATGTTGAAGTGTGGAGAGTTTGGAAGGAGCATTGTGTTGTTTGTTTGGGTGGGCATTTACCCATGTGGATATTAATTCAAAAGTGCATCCTTTGATGAGATGAGATAACTCCTTGTCAAATCACGTGTATGTGGATATTCAGGTTGATGAAGCAAGGCGGAGCAAGTTAAGCATGCTGGAGATCCATAAGGCTTGGCGCAAGATAATGCGCATAGCTAAAGTTGAAGAGCTCCGCAATGACATTGTGTGGCTGTCTGCAAAACATGTGCATCAGGTGCGCCATCTTTTTCCTCTCTTTTTCACATGCTTTCATTGTTGTAATCTTCTGCATGGCAGACTGGAGTTTCGTGTTGTGTATCTATATGTCTCTGATGTGACTATGGAAACTGCTTGCACAGGTGGAGGGAAAGGATCACACCATTGCAACATTTCAAAGAACACTGGATGAGGCAGAAACGCAGCACCAGAATGTGCAAACCAAGCATTTCACAATGCTTGATAGCCTCATAGACCTTCACTACATGCGCACCAAAGTAAGATCTTGTTATTATTTTCATTCTGCAGGTTCCTTGCTGCTAGTGCTATGACAACCATTACTGAGAGATTTCAATCCATCAGACATGAAATAATGTCTGGAGTATTTTTGGGGGATATGAACCCAGGATGATATCATAGCCCGTGGTAAGTAAGGTCCCTTGCTTGGCTTTATTGATGGTGGTTGCCTGACTAGGATGCAATAAAACTGCTGTCTGGTGGAATAGCTGTGGAAAATTGCTGTAGGAGCTGTAAAACAATGGGCCGTTGATTTATGACAGAAAATGGAAGAAGAATTTCAAAGCCACTTGCAAAGGCTGGAGCAGGAGTTTTCAAATGAGAGAAATGTGATGACAAAAACACATAAAGCTCAACGGAAGGTATGGTATTGGACAATCTTGCCATCACTAATTCAGGTTCACAATGTACAACCATTTTCTACCTTGTGGGTTGTATCTGGAGCAGCATCTACTTACCAGAATTCCACTACACTGTAGCAACCTCTTGTTGCCACACAAAGCTGTCTGCAGTTACTCTGTATGAGTCACAGCCTGAGTGTGGATCTAGCATCACTATCACAGAGAGGAGTAAATTAAATTTCTTCTTGCCAGAGAACAGAGAGGATGCAAGGCCACATAGAGGAACTGAATGATAGTCAGGGGAGGTCCCCACATGGTCTCCATAACCTGTAAGCATTATACATGTGGAAGTGAGTGATGGTGAGAAGGTGATGGCACCTGCTTGCAGGAAATGAAAGATATGCTAGCTGAAATGAAGACTGAATTTGATGAAGCAATTAGTGAGAAACGTCAGGAGTTTGAAACTACACGTGAAGAACTCAAGGTCTATTTCCTTCTGTCTCCACTTACTGCATGTGAGCATCCCTCTTTTGCTTGCTGAGCAAATCAGTGAATGATATCCATACAGGCTTTGTTGTAAACCTTCAAGATTCCTACCTTCAAAAGCAGCAGGTGTATTCAGAGCTCCCTTACATTGGAAAGTAGTGGGATAATTGTTGCATTGTTACCCATTGAGCTACACATATCAAAAGGTTTGGCCTAACCTGTTGCAACGGCAGTCACCAAACTGTGTGGAGGCCTCTACATCAATGTCCTGGAGATAAACATTCCCTCTGCTTACTGCAGAACAAGAACACAGAGGACTATAACGTGCTGAGGATATCCTTGGAGGCAAACATTGAGGAGCTTGAGCGACGAATTGAGAAAACCCATGAGGTACCCCAACACTCTTCAGACACAGCAGTCACCAGGCAGGTTCAACAAATGTTTTGGCAGTTTGGTGAAGTTGTTGGACATCATGGGAATGCTGTTGGGCCATGATCTTTGTTAAGTATCAAAACAGAAAGTGTGGAAGCTTGCTGATCATTGTTTCCATGGTCACTGAAACATGGAACATAAAGGCATTTTACCAGCACATAAGGTACAGGATGCACCTTTCACCATTGGTGTCAAAAGATCAATTGTGCAGACAGCTCCTCTCGGTGTAGGGAAAGAAGTTGTAGATTGTCCCCATGATGTAAAGAATAATTGGCAGGATGGCAGACATATTTGGCAAACACAGAAGTAAAGACAATGTCATTCAAGGCATTAGTGGCCAAGGATGCCATCACTGCACGCATCATTGAGCAAAGGATGCGCAGGCTCATTCACCTCCATGAAACCCTTGCTTATTGGCGGGTCAGGATTGCCACAAATAGGTCCTTTCAACTATCTCCCTTTCTGCCCTCTTCTTATGTGTTGGCAGTTGTTCACACAACTAGCGCTCGAACCTTCATATGAACATTAGTTTTGTCATATTCATATCTTGAATTGTACAAGTGATCCACCTACAGATTTACCTCATTCATCCTTGCTGACAGCTGTTATGTTGTTGTGGCAGCAAAGAGTGGGAGGAGGCCAACAAAGCTCTTCGTGATGAGAAAGACAGATTGAACAAGCATTACCTTGATCTTAAGAGAACTCTAGATAGACTATACACCTCTGAGCATCAGAAACTAAAGGTAGCCAGCACCTTGCAACATGCAGAAGTGTGTAGCAGGCTTACCCTTCAATTGACACTTTCTATGTCTGCATAGCTTCTTGTCAACACAGTCAGGACAGAATTCTCAGCATTGCACCAAAGCATTTCTTGAAAAGTCTTCAAATGTCAACCAAACATAATAAAAGAGAGTACTGGATTGGGATATACAGGTACATTTTTATCCTTCTGTGTTTGCATGCAGGCAATATCCAAACATGTAATGAATGCCACAAAGGACCTGAAGAACAAGCTGCAGTTGACTGAGCGCCTGCAATTGCTAGCCAAATACAATAGCAGGGTGAGTGCCTGCAGACCATAGCCCTATGATGCAAGTGGTTCTTGATTCAAAACCCTTATGCATACTCGATGTTAGTTACCCCACATTACTCCAAAATCCAAACATGGGAACATATAGGGGTTTTCATATCTGTGTGAAATATGTTAATCCAATTATTCTGAACTTGGATGCCATTTCCTTAAGGGTGAGAGAGATAATCAGTCAGACTCTGAAAGTCAACAGATTGGATAATAATATCTACTATACTTTGTGCATCACACCTATCCTGGCTTAGGGGTGCATCACACCTATCCTGGCTTAGGGTTATGCCATTGTCTTTCCTCCACCCTTATCTTAGTTGGCAGAGTTTTTAAGTTTGGTACATGAGTATGGTCATTGTGCTTGCTTTGTTATGCCCCAGATGGAGACAGAAGCTGAGAAGCTCTTTCCCTTTGATCCATTGCACTGCTCCACCATCCCCACAGTGCCTGGCATGAAGCTGGAGCAAGAGCTGGCTCTGGATGACGAATGTAAGGTCTTCAACAAAAGTCCAGGCTCACCTCTTCAATATTAAGTCAATGCTACTGTTTTGAAGGATTCTTGTTTGGCATTCTCATAAAATTGACGTGCAATAGTCATATCATTGATAATTGCAGAGCTTCTCTGGCACATCTGAATCCTCCATCTGTGCATTTAGAATTAATGGATTCCCGGAGGAAGTCTAGGAAGGCAGACCCAGAGTCCTACTGATCACTGAGAATTTCAACACATCTTTCATGAGCAAGGAATTATTTCTGTATCCAGAAGAGAGCAGCTGTGTCCAGAAGAGAGCAGTCCAGCTGCTCATATTTCTTGCCCTCACATCCCTAGTCTTGTTCCATTCAAACTTAGGACAGACCCTATAGCCAAATCTTCAATCCTATTTCATCAATCATGTCAAATCTTACAGTGCACTTACATGTGCAATGCATATGGTTTCTAAACTGCAGCTGGTAAAGAGATCAGGGAGGATTCTCATTCTACAGTGGCTGTGGTCTCCACTTCTATGGCGGTTCCATCAGCAAGGCATAGCAGCATGATGGGGGTTGACATACCACTTCCAAGTCAAGATCCAGAGGAACCTACTTCGGAAGGCAATCCAAGTGATTTTCGGTGGTCATCCTATGCTTTAGATGAGTCAGGCAATGAAGTAGAAGAACTGAGCTACCTGTCAAAGTTCAACAAGCGCTTCAATAAGGTCAGATAGAATGACATTGATAGTAATCACTCTGGAAATGCCTGTGGAGAGAGAGAGAGATAGCACATTCTGATTTGCTCAAGTACACCAGGTCAACACAAAAAACACCAGTTCAAAAGAAATGATTTATGGCTAAACAATTGAACAGACACACCAGCTCTCAAATGTAGTCCCCATTAATTGAAATTATCCATTTGTCAACCAGGATGTATAACATTTTAAGAGAAGAGGTACAAATGACAAGTTCATTAGATCTTGAACACAGCTGCTGCGCCTTATGCACAGAGATGTTACTTGATCATAGCATGGTCATACACCTTATTTATTTGCTTGCAAAGGCAACCTAATTGGACCTTCTTGTCTTGGAGAATTTCAAGACCAATCACTATGTGATGCAGGGAAAGGGGGAAGATATTCAGTAGGCTGAAACAACGGTCACTGATATAAGAAGTAAAGGTGAATTAGACTTCTTGTGCCTCTGAAGTTCCTGAACCTCATGGCATGACAGATTTCAGGTTATGTGGGGCAGAGTAGACTTGTTTTGCACCACATGTCATATTTGAGTCCACCACTCAATTCGGTGTAGCTTGCCTCCCAACCAAATTGTTGAGCATCCATACGATGGGCCTTTCATGTTGACTTTCAACATGGTAGTTTTGGAGAGTAGCTTATACCTTGCAGGATTTTCAAGCACTTTTTGTTGCCCACATCATGCAAATGTGCTTGATGGGCATCAAGATTTCCAAAAACATGCATAACAAGTGTAGGAGCCTTTCCAAAGGGCAGGGGTTGTGATATGTTTCTCTAGTGCAAACTGTTTCCTAATGTCTTCATTTATTGGTAGCAGTAAATTGCCTTCCATTTTTTCATGTTTCAAAGTCTTGTTCCTAAACATATGGTTTGAGATTCAGAAGATAACAGAGACATTAGTGGGAGTGTGATGGACCAGGTGATGCTTGACAAGCTGGCAAATGAAATGGAGAGGAACAAGCTGAGTGAAGAAAATATGCAGCTTTCAACAGCATTGGCCAAGTACTTGGACAAGTTCACCAGCCCTGAAAGAACAAAGACTGGATATAGTGCACTTATGGTTAGCCCCTGGCACCAGGTTCCTTATTCGATGAAGGAGCAGGGCAATTGCATCTGCCAGTGTGTTGTAAATCGTTTCCAATCCATAGTTACATGCTTTCTTTGAGTTTTTCAAGCCTTTGCAAGTGGGTTGAGGGCCTATCTGCTACATTCTCATGTTGTGGGTCTCTAGTTTCTGAACACCACCCCCACCCCAAAGAGCAGGGAAGCCATCACTTAATGCTTGAGTAGAGAGGTGCTTGTTCTTACATAAAAATGTTCTGCATCACATGTGCTTGAGATGTGCAGGCAGTGAAACAGAAACCAACCTCACCTCGCCAGCTCCTCTCACCACCATATCTTCTGCCTGTCCGAAAACCAAAAAAGGTTGCTGCAGAGTAAATTCCAGTTTGCTTCAATGTAAATTGGCAACAAATCTTTGTGGGAGACCCAAGTTGCATCCAGCATCAGAGTGCATTAACTGGACTGGAGCAGATGACAATTTTGAGTTTTGATCCATCTTGATCATTCTCACACTTGATGATGACAGAAATCAAATAGGTAAACCTCTTGCTATGTAGTAGTGGATATTTGACCTTGCCCATCAAGACAAGTTTGAACTTAATGAATGCCATTGTCAGATTTCCTGTTTTGGCTTCACTTCCTATTCCAAATCCAATTTTTTTTAACTTTGAGAAGGTACATCTAATGTGAAGTGCATGAAGAGACTATATTAATGTTGTCATGGAAGCCCCATCAAACATGGCCTGTTTAGAACTTCCATTCTATGGCTTCAGGGTCAGGGATTTCACACAATGTCTGGCTATATATCTCATCTTTCATTTTGAATTGTTCAATTGGTATCCAAGGTACTAACTACAGAGGAAAAGCTCACAGTTGGTTGGGGGGCTTGTGAGTGCTAGCCTATGTCATGACTGAAGTCTTTATGTTGCTTCTGGACCTGTGACTGTAACTTAAAACATAGATGTTTGTATAATGGTTTACCCAAAATTTTGGGCAGATGATTATATACTTATCTACACCCACCATCAGGAGTTGATGAAGTTAGTTGGGGGGCTGGCGGGGGGAGTCATGGCAGCAGCTTGTCACTGTAATCCTGCAATGAAGGTGATGGTTCAACCATTTGTGAGCAACTTTCATTGGATTATAGATTTAATGCACTCATTTGTTGTGTGTTACCTTCAAAGTGTTATTGCAGAGTCCTCTTTGGCAGTCTTGTAGATATGTTGATTTGATGAAGTGTGATCATTGCAAAGACAACATGCAAAGAGAAATTTGCAAATGGAGGGTAGCAACACTACACCTTCCTGTATTCTTGTTTTAAAATGTCCCACCCTTCCTCTCTGCAAGTGAAAAGGAAAGTTATTAGTCTTTTACGAGATCTTTTTGTTGCACAACACCTTCATCACACCTAATTTCATGTTTCCATGGAGTTGGTTTGTTGAAGAAGCTACAAAGCCAAATTATTGAAAAAACTACACAACCTATCAAAGAAGGTACAAATCAAACGATTGAGCAATCCATTTGGCAGTAGTTCAGTGGTGTGATGAATAAAAGCGTTATTGATCATATTGCCATTGCAAGGACCAATAAAATTAATGTTGATGAAAAGAGTGTTCTTCTCATTCCAGACAAGTACTCTTTATGCATACACAATCTTTGTTAATCATGATGAACAACATTTGGAGAATTGTGTCTTCCAAGTTTAAAAGTGGAAATTGACAGAGTTGTTCAATCATAGTACGTGGTCACAAAGTATCACTTCTTTGTCATTGATTTTGATTCTTGGTGTTTGTTTGGCTTTTCTTTTATACTACCTATATTTGTTTGTTGGAGCGAGATTTTGGATCAAGAGGAAAAAAAAGAAAAAAGAGTTTGCAGATGAAACAATACAAACACAACTTCTATAATGCTAATTTTACTCCCTTTAAATATGCCAAGAAGGTATTAGAACTTACTAATAATTTTCGCAAGTAGGGGATGACTTTGAAGGTGTAATGGTCTGTGTTCAATAGTTGGCAATAAAAAAAGGTTTGCAAAAAGCATAATAAGATGTGTTGGACCTCAAAAGGTGGCTATAAAGGCTATAAACATTCCATCAATAAGACTTTTTGCTTATTCAAGGTATGTAGATTGAATTGTAGAACTTCCAAGGTGTTTTGGTTAGATTGGATGAAGTCAGGCACAAATGAAAATTACCTTGAAATAAGCTATTGAAATTAAAGAACTAGATTTGGGAATTAGTATTGCCTTAGATGGATTCAAGGAGGAAAGGAATTAGGTGAAACTTAAATGGTAAAAAGAAAAGCACAATTGAAAAACCTTAGAGTTGTTAGTTAACTTGACTAACATAGAACTTATGTCATTTAAAGAGAAGGTTTTAGAATGCAAAGTAGGAAAACTCTTCCTTGGGTGAAAGGTTGAGGAAACACGATGTAGGTTTAAGATAATTTATTGAAAAGATTGAATTTATGCAAAAGAACATTTAAGAGATGAAAGCAAATCCACCTTGGAATTAAGCAAACTAGTGTGGCATGTGCCATTGGTCCAAGTGTTACAAAGTCCTCAACTGATTTTCCTTCCAAAACCTGGTTTTTTGGAATTTATTTGAATTTTCAGCAGTCAAAATCCCTTAAAAAAGAATATCTCCCACAATCTGAATCCAAATCTTACTAAATAAATTCCATTAAATCCTGCTCATCAAGATCTTTCCAACAACACCAAAGTCACATTCCAATTCCTCCAAAATTTTCAGCTACAATTTAATTTAATTTTCAGTGAATAAATCACTCAATATGCAAAAACTTTTGCATTGCAACTCCAAACGTCATGTAATGAAGCCCATGCACCCCTCCTCATCAAGAGCTTTCCAAAGACACCAAGAACATGATTTGAAGCATCTTGGTTCGGTGGATCTCATAACTACAAAACAAAAGAAAACAAACCACCTTCCTTCATGGATAGATAGTGTGGCATGTGTTGTTGGCCCAAGTGTTACCACGTTTTCAACTGATTTTTCCTTTCAAAACCTGGTTTTTTGGAATTTATTTGAATTTTCAGTGGTGAAAATCATTTAAAAATCAATATTTCCCACATTTTGAATCCAAATCTTACCAAATAAATTCCATTAAAATCTTGCTCATCAAGATGTTTCCAACAAGACCAAAGGCACATTCCAATTCCTCAAAAAATTTCAGCTACAATTTAATTTAATTTTCAGCAAAAAAATCATTTAATATTCAATAACTTTTGCACCACAAGTCCAAACGCCATGAAACCAAGGTGATGCACCCCTCCTCATTGAGAGCTTTCCAAAGAGACTAAGAACACGATCTGAAGCATCTTGGTTCGGTGGATCTCATTGGTACAAACAAAACAAAACAAACAAACTACCTTCTTTCATAGATAGATGATGTAATGGAACATGAGTGTAGGACCTTTAGGATGAAGGTAGAGGTTGCAAAAAACTACCATAATTGGATGGCAAAGTTTGAAATTATAAAAATGGAACATACATTCATGAAGGCAAAGTTGATGATCTATTAACAGAAAGTAAAGAAAGATAACATGGAGTAGTGGGACTTGTACAAATATATGATTACTTAAAATGTTGAATGAGGCTTTTACCAATTATTAGTAAGACATGTAAGTTTATTACATGAAATTCAACTTTTATTATTATTACAAAATGTGGGTGTAATTTATTAATCGTTGTTTAATGGACTAATGAATTCACTACATCCCCAATACGTTTAGCTCACTGAAACCAATGAATTCACTCAAAATCCAATGCAATTACTTAGTGTAAAAGGACCCATTTTTGTTGTAGTGTATCAAAATGCCTTTTTTTTAACTACAAGTTACTATAAAATAAAATTGTTGTTTCTTGAATATTTTTAAAAACCCAACCTTTCATTAGTTATAGTAATCAACATACTTATGAGGAGCATGATACAAAACCAACATTGAGGTGAATATTGGACTTGGAGTTCTTATAAAGTTGGTTATAAATACTATAAGGCTTGTTACAAAAAGTTAAAAGACCTTTTGAAGTTGATATAAAGCCTTTTGCCATGGGATAATTGTTTTAATAGTTTTTAAGCAAATGATTACAATGATGTAATCACAAATAGGAAGGAGGATGATGTTAATGGTTACAAAAAACTATTAGGGTTTTTTTTAATGTGAACCTTGACTCCTATATTTATGTTATTAAATTTATTTATTTATTTTTAATACAAAAAAATAATGATTATATCCAATTATCATTTTAGATTTTTTATAAGATTCATTTTTGCTAGTTTTAAAAAAAAAATTGATTTTTTTTTTTATAATAGGATCATCATTTTAAATTAAAATTCACTATTAAAAATGGCTAATTTGCAATTATAATTTATGACAAAAACAATTGCAATCAACATTTGTAATAAAAAAATTCTTTAGTTGCATAAATGAAATCGCATTGAACCTTTAGATGCAAATGATGACTCAATATATGTGATATTAACACATTTCCGATGCATGAAGTATATGGTCAGTTCATATACCCTCAAATCCTTTGATCAACATATAATATTTGTAACTAATAAGCATTCTCTTATCACTAGTAAAAAACCTTATCACTAATTACTACTTGTCAAAATAATCATTTTTTGGGCAAATTATTTTATCGCTGAAATATTAGTCTATGCCATCCATTATGGATGGGCATAGATTTCCACACATTATATAATTAAAAATTTGCACACGAAAAAACTTGGCAAATTTTTATAAATGATTTCATTTAACATAAAACAAGGAAAATTCAACATGGTCCAATTTCAACATTTTACGTTGTAACACTTAGACAAAAGAAAATTTGACACGTTACATAAATAAATTTTTTTGATGAAAATTATTTTTTTATTAAAATATTGATCCCAATCGTCCAATATGATTATTCAATTTAGATGTACATAGATTATGACATGTGGTGCAATCAAAAGTTGCCATTTGGCATGTTAATAAAATTTGGAACAAATAAATTAATATGAATAATAACTTGCATATGTAAATAGATAAAAAATAAAACTAGGTGGGCAATATACTTAAGTTACTCACTTACTTACCCACCTACCTAGGTAGGTGGGTAAGTAGGTAAGAAGGGAAAAAGAATAGTGAACTAAATAGTATCCATGGAAATACTCTTATTTCATTTTATGTTTTGTTTTTAAGGTATATTTTGTTGAATTCATCCCAAATGAAACATGATTTTTATTGCGGAATCACAAGAGAATGCACATTTTTTATATAATTTGTAAGATGACATTAGAGGAGAAAACATATGAAATCATTTTTAAAATTACACGTTGGTTGCAAATTTGGTTGCAGCTTAAAAAGATTCTCTTACAATCTTTTAAAATTTGTAAACTATACAACTAAATAGGTAAAAAATAATAATTAATTAGCTAACATTTAATTACCTACCCACTCACTCATTTATAAAACCATCTACTACATGTTTTTTTTTTTTTTAATTCAATAATTTTGAAAGTAACATTGATCATTGTTATTGATAGATTCCAAAAATTAAGCAATTGGTTCATAATAATAAATCAAAACCAGTATTATTTATTTCATGAAATAATTATTTAATTTTTAATTAACTAATCAATTCACAAATTAATTATTAATTTATTTAATTATTTGACTATTATTTGTAAAATAACATAATTTTTTATGTATTCACTACTTAAATAAAAATATGATTTTACCTCTGAAAATAAACCTTTTAAAATGGTAGTCATCAACTAATTGAATAAAGAAAATTAGGTATTCAACTATAAACTAATTGGTAATTCCAGAATATTAATTATAAAATATTAGATTTCTTACTTATTAACTTAATTAGTAAGTAATAACTCCTCTTTAATCAATAATTAATATTAAATAAAGAATTAAATTCTTGAATTATTAAGTATTTTTATTTTATATAAATAATTACCTATAAGTATTTATTAACCATTAAGCATAATTATTGATTAATAATTAATACATAAATAAATAATTTATAATTAAAATTATTAATTGATTAAAAAGTAGATAAATATATATTATGTATTTTATTATTTTAAATTTTATATTCAATTTTTTTTATTAATCATGAATAATAAGTAGATAATTTCATTTGTTAAAAAATATATTGACTATTTATTGGCTGACCTAAATATTTACTAATTAGTAGTCAGTAGGTATTAACCATAATTCTTTATTAGTTAGTTAAATCACATTATTGATATATTTGAAAATTAATAAGATATTTTAGAATTGATGAAACTAGAAATAATTACTGGATGATTAATTATCTGAATAATTAGTTTAAAAATCTAGTTTATTGAACTTAATATTCAAAATAATTAGTTATTTCATAAACCTAAATATTAATTATTAAATAATAGTTAATAAATTACTGATAATTCATTGATTGATAAATATTAGAGATAAATTATTTACCTATAAACTAATTGACCAATTAATAGAGTTTAATCATTTTAATTAACTAACTATTATTTCATATTTTAAAACTAACCAATTAATTAATATGTATAATTCATGAATAATAATTAATTACCATATCAATTTATGATCTAATGTATAATTAAACAACTAAAGTTTTTAAATAAAAAAATATAATTGATTAGATAATTAGATTGTGTTAATTAATTAATTATCATTATGTATTTTATAGGTTTTAATTAATTAATCAATCAATTGATATTAATAATTCATGATTTATTTATACTCATTTGATACAATGATTATACATATTAATATGATTTTTTGATAATATTTTAATCATACTTTAAATTAGATAATATATTTAAAAACAAACCATGCAAAGTCAAAATCAAAATTTTGTATTCCAATATGCCCATAATATGAAGAAATACATTTCTTATATACTTTGAATACAAACTAAATATTTGAACATATAGTGAATACAATTTCAATACATTTAAATATGTTAATTATACCTTGAAAAAAAATTAAATAACATTCTTTTAATGTAGTGCACAAAATCCTAATGTATATTAAATGTATAATTACATCTTGAATAACCAAGTTGCAATTAATTTTGCTATTAAATGAACATGATAGCCTATTTTTGGATGAAAAATCCAAAAAACTAGTCAACATTGAAAGATGTGTAATTTTGTAGTCACACAATAGTCACAAAAATAATTGTAAATTTTAAAGGATGGTAATTAGTTGTAAAAATGATAAAACATAATAGCAAATGATAGATAGTCGCATGTAGTTCCAAATTGAATGTTTACATATTAAATGATTTTTAATAATGATTTGCACCATTTTTTTAATGTATTTAGGGGTTAGGTTTTGAATAAGCTTAACAAAATTGGTGTATTGTACTTTGAAGTGTTGAAATATGAATTCTTGTATTTTTGAAGTTGTTTTCTCCATTACAAAGTTATGTTTGCATTTTGTAATTGTATTTGTTTAATACTACGTTTTGTTAGTTTGAATAGTAAGAATATAGTAGTTTATTTGTACTATCGTTTTCAGAATTTCTATGATTATTTGTCACTTAAAAATTTCAAAAATGTATTTTCACTTCTTGTTCCTATAATTTTTATTTTCCCATAATTGGAATATTGTAGGGTGGCCTTCATAATCATGATTGAATGACAAGGGAAATGTTTTTGCAAGGGAAGTTCAAGATTTATGTGCAAACAAAATGGAGGTGACCATGATAAGTAAGTAACTTTGTCTTATTTGTTGTTCATTTTTATTTTTGAATTTTTTTTGCACATGTCCGTGATTTCATGTTTTCTTTAGTTTTTGCTTTGCTTTGTTTGTTGATTTTTGTTTTGTTTTGTTTATTTGCTTTGTTTTGTTGTTTGTTGCGTAAATTTTTTTATGCTTTATTTTTATTTTAATGGTTCATTTTGTCTCAAGTTTTTTTTTGGCCATCTTTTTGTTCTTAATTTTCTATAATTTTCTTTATGCTCATGTTTTTTTAGACATCAAAATGGTTTCAATATGCATGGTAGAAATTGCGAAAACCTTCATCTATGAATTGGACAATCAATTTCTTTTAGTTGAACTACTTGATGCATTTGGAATTATTTATCTATGATAGCTTCAAGATGGGGTTGAATAATCTTTCCCAAAACATCTTGTAATTTTGAAATAATGTTATTTAGGTTCTCACATGGTGATTGCAAGAGGAATGTGTTTCACTAGTTTTAATACTTCATTCTTCTATAGTTAAACTTTTGACATGCAATACATGGCTTTTCCAAAATAACAATGAAAATTCAAGCATAACAAATTGTTATGCATGCAACTTCCCTTGATGATAACTTGTTCATTCAATTGTGGTGTACCATATTAATTTTTGACTTGTGTCTCATAATTTAGCTGAGTATTTGAAACTTGTTGAGATTGGCAACCTCCACTTGTTTTAGGCACCATGGAAAATGAGAGCTGCTATTCTAGTTAAAGTTTTGATATTCAACTTTTGTAATAATTTTCCCATGGTTGTGAGAATGTTTCAACAATATTTTTTCACACGACCTTATTAGAAGGAAACATTTGAGTTTTGAAGGGAAGAAAACAAATGTTATGGTGATGTTTAGTGTTTGTGTGCTTATATCTTTCAAAAATTATGTTTACGTCATGAGACTTGAGGCCTTTCCAATCTAAAATCTAATGCCTTAAGTTTCTATGACATTTTGCTTGATTTGTATTTTTTTTTTGAGTTAAGAATGACAAATTTAATTCCAAAGTTTGGTTGTAGCTTATCATTGTGTGATGGAGTTACGTGGCCCATATTCATGCCCATAGTTTTATGCCTTTATGCCCATTGCCCATCTCCTTTCTTTCTTTAATAATTAGTTGTGACTAACCAATAATTAATACATGTATGAATGTTTTGTATCTTTAAGAATCTTGATTCTTATGTGTTGATTACATGTTTTGTTTGAATTTTGTAGGGCTCACATACTCAACTCCATCATTGGATTCAACAACAAATTGTGAAATAATTAATTAATATTTAAATCTTAATGTCACCATTTGGTTTTTCAATCTTGAAATTTTCAACATGTAATAGTTATAAAAAATAATAGACATGTTCTTGTTATGTTTATGGGACATTCTAAAATGTCTAGATCATCTCAATTTTAAGTTCTTGACCTTTAAGGTCTGCAATTCAAACCCAATAATTGAAAACTTACATTATCTTAATTTTATAATAATTATAGAAAATTTCAACACAAATAATAAATATTTTTTCAAAGATTAAAAAATAAATTAATACTTTAATTTTTGCCAAACCCATTCATGTACTAAGGTATACTACATTGGGTAATTTAGAAATTCAATTATTTCATAATTGATGTATGTGTGTTTTGTAATGCTCTTGAAACTTGAATACATTCAGAATCTAGATCAATACATAAGCTTAATGCCCAAGTGTGACAATAATACTTGTAGGTTTCAATCACCATGGACCCAATTCACTACAAATTTATTATGTTTGTTACTTCTTTTTTTTTGTTAAGCACATAAATTGTTAGAGCTTCAGAAGAAAACATTGAATTTGGAAGGTCTTTGTTTTTCCACAACCACAAGGAAAAAAATTCACCATCTTCAAAAACTATGAAGGTCTACATTTGCACACTGGCAGGCATTTGCAACAATGTCAAAGAGTGAGAAGGGGAGGAGGGCGGGGAGTGCGGGGGGAGAGTTGATCTTCGCTTTGGAGAAACTTGCGATGGTTTCCAAACATATGAGCTTGCAATTTCTCGAGCTTGAAGTGAGATTCGATCCTAGAGTTCGGCGAAATCTGAAAAACATTTAATACTTATATGTCTTCACTCTTGACCCAGTTTTAGCACAAGCTGGTTTTGACCGTCTTTCCTTGTTTGTTTTGTGGTAGGGATTGAAAGCCGGCGCAGGTTTTTGACAGGAACGATATCCGTCACCGTTAGAGGCGAACATCACCACTCGGCTAGCTATTACGCGAGCGAGAGAAGATCACCTAAAAGTACTTGAAATCTCAGAGCCCCTGCAAGAAGAACAACACCCTACCCCTTCATTTCTTTGCCTGTAATTTCGTTGCCACATGCATGTCAGCTCAGCGAAGAGGCACAAGCCCAACCCATTATGTATGTTCTAGCAGCACCTGTCAGCTGAGCGAAGAGGAACAAGAAGACGCAGCAAGCAGGAAAGATTCAAAGGCAAGCAGTAGTTACAAAACCTAGAATCGCTCAAGTACGTCACCGCCGCCTCGCCGTGAATGCAAAACACGGAATGAATGCTACATCCAAATGCTACTAAAGAGCAAAAACACGGTAAGTACCTACCTACTACTACTACTACTACTACTACAAGGAGCTTCCCAATTACCCTTACCCGGATCCACAAACCTTCATTTAATTCATTTAAATAGGCACCACAAACTAATAATGCCATGGAACCTCCTGGGCACACCCATCCTGCCCGAGAAAAGAAAAAAAATTCCAAGGACGTTACAACCATAGACTCTAGGACTCAAATCTTTTTTAAAAATTAAAAAAAAAAAAAATCCTATCACATGCCCATTACTCTAGTACAGTACCTTGGCAGCTTTGATATATATATATATATATCTGCTGACTAATTAATTAGGGTTGGAATATTCGATTTGCAAAGGAATATTCCAAATGATTCTTCATCCAACAGAAAAAATTTTTTTGAAATTTTTTACATGCCCACCTTTTTTCTGCCTCCCAAACACCCCCCCCCCCCGCCCTCAAAAACATGATATAGATCAACATGTATATAATATATGTATGCATTTATGTCTTGCTTGTGGATTAAAGTTGTAGCCCTAACAAACGCCCCAAAACCGATTCAAAATTTGAATTCTCCCAGTTTCAGCTCCCCATTATTATGAACATGACTCTTTACCCACCCACATAGGTACACCTCCTCTTTC
>Ga0116231_10002360_pt1 | contig 39467 bp, 23 predicted proteins | sample S1TSphgellanicum_2_FD_89695 | JGI IMG/M metagenome (GOLD analysis project Ga0116231, IMG submission 89695) | Host-associated microbial communities from peat moss isolated from Minnesota, USA - S1T2_Fd - Sphagnum magellanicum MG | ecosystem: Host-associated > Plants > Peat moss > Unclassified...
GCAGATTCTGCCACTTAAGCCCTTGATGCCATTATTTTTACCAGAGAAATTTCGCTGAAAAGTGAAATGAAAAATTCAAAAATTCAAAAATGAAGTGATTTTGGAGGGTTTCAAAAGCCAAAAATGAGGTGAAAAAATAGTAAAAGATTGCCAGATTTCTACATTGGATTTTTAGTGTGTCACCATGAGTATAGACAGTTGTTTAAAAATTTTGTACTTCATATCTGATTTTGTAATATGTACGTCAAAGACACACACACCTGTGCATTAGGCACCGGGTCTGTTTACTCCGACGGGGCGGAGAAAGAGTGGAATACAGCCGTGGCACAGCGGAGAATAATATATATTAGTGTTGTATATATTTTTATTTTATTTTTATTTGGGGGTTTTTGGACTTAGGTACACTCATCCTGTCTCGTACTCAACAACTGAAAGAGTTGGGTTGGGCTTTTCTTGTTTTTGTTTTGAAATTATATTTCGAATATTGGAAATTTTCAATTCTTTTTACATTGCCATAATTTTTTATTATAGTTCAATGGATGCCAGAGTGAGCAGCTGTTAAGCACACTTTTATTACATATTGGCAATTTCAAGGATTGCATTTGCCATAATAATAATGGCAATGGATGTCAGTTGCCATTTGAGCACACAAACTTAATAAATATATTGGTAATTGCAATGATCAGATTGCCCAGAAAAACAATTTTGCCAATAATAATAATATGCTGGATGCCAAAGGTATTATCATGATGCATGTGAAAATTGGCTGCACCAGAAACCTTAACCATCATGAAGAGGGAGGGGGTCTGGATACTGGAACTTATCAACATACAAAAACAAAGAAATAATTTTCAACAGATTGATACCTACTAAATAAGTAACTTACTACTTACTTACAAGTTGAACAATGTTGGGGTATATTTGTCATCTCTGGTCTATTCCCATGGGGAGCTGTATGTTGCTATTTCTCAGGTCGCAAGCAGTGCAAACATCAAGATTTTCAGCGGCCAGGGTCCCGATGGATACATGTGGAATGTCGTATATAAAGAGGTTTTGGAAATGTAGTTTGTAATTATAATTTTGTAATATGTACTGTCAAATACACACACACCTGTGCATTAGGCACGGGGTTCAAACTAGTTCTATACAAAATGTGTCTGAGCATCATCCATCTTCTAAAATTGGTTGACAAAAAATTTATTTTTATTTTTGGAATGCACATCTTTGTTTTTATTTTCCCTTTTCTTTGGATAATATTTCAAGGGAGCAAGATATTCTTTTGAACTACAAACCTCAATATTGTTACAAAAAATGTTCATCTTAGTAATAAAATGTATTGAAAATATTTGTCACAAAATTTATATAATTCCCTGGGACTCACGTGTTTTGGTGGAGGATTTATACATTTTGCATTATTCCATTTGAAGGCTTTACTTTAAACCAGACAGCCTTTCAATGCTTGCACACATTCTCCACAAGCACATTAGATGTCAATCTTAGCAATTTCATCAATTTCATTTTGAATTTTGCTGTTTGATCAAGTTTTTTTTTTTGGAGACTTTATGGATAACAACAAAGAAGGGGTGATAAGGTGACCAAATCAGCAGAGTACCTTGTTTGGATTGGGTGTGACATTAAGGAAAACTCTAGGAACTCCAGTGATGGTATTCCAAATTCAAATTAAGAATGCTGGTTCCAGGTATTTTCAAAACCCCCTCGCAGAACCAACGGTTGTCGCAAATGAATTGTCAAGAACCGGCCGTTATGAAGGAGATCATTGGGGGGGGAGCGGGGGGTGTTCAATTCTTTTAGCTTGTGGTTATCATAAGTGGTTCTTTTGATTTTTTTTTGACAACCGCGGCTACAAACTCTAAGATGACCTCGGAGGTCTGCTCCTGTTTATGATAACCGTCCCACCCTGGTTTTTAGTTGGTAGGTCTGCCCCTGCGATCTGCTTCGTAGGTCTACGGGCTGCAATCTGCTTCGTAGGTCTGCTCTGCGGGCTGCAATCTGCATGGCTCAAGGGGAGCATGGCCGGAGACGGAAGACAGAACTCCTCGTGTCAGACGCAGCGTGTGCATGCGGCAAGAATCTGACACGCCAAGAAATTTGTAATCTTAGGAATTATGAACTCGTGAGTCAAGTTCCGTGCACTCTTGCTAGAAGAATATGGTTTGAATTCATGAGATCGTGAATCAGCCAGTTATGGTCTCGAGGTTTTGGCTTTCTTTTGACCACAGTAGCAGTTAGTTCGACGGTCGCGCTCGCCGGTCTCCAGGTTTTGTGGTTTGTTCAAGGATCACTAGAGATGGCAACGGCACAGCTACAGCGTCCTGCAGTCGTGGACCAGAACAACATGCATGCAATGAGTCCTGGTACTACTACAGGTCCAGATTATCAGAACTTACGTGCAATATCGCAGTGGATTGACATACGGAAGAGGGAAGCTGCTGCAGCAGCAGCAGATCAAGGTATTCAATTTGAAGGCGCAGGTGGAGATTCTAAACCTGTAAAACAACAGGTTTCAATTACTGGTGACGAAAGATCTACAACAGACTCGTCTAAGGTCTCGAATGTTGCAGAAGGGAAGAAGGGCCAACCTGCAGGGGAAGTAACCTCAGACTCCGTTGATCTGCAAGTCAAGAACCAGAAGGCAGAAATGCTTGCCAAGGCCCATAAAGAGAGGGTAGAGGCGGAAGCACATGCATACCTGCAGGCTGAGATTCGCAAGATCGAAGCCCGAGCTCAAACTGCAATTGTGGGTTTTTCTCCTTTCTCGACTAATTTCTGGCAATGATATTTCTGCATTGTAAATCTTATATTAGTACTAGTATGCAAAATTCATCTTGTCTTTTGCATTTGTACAATAATAACCCAATGGTTTTCAATTTTCAACAATTTCGGCAAATATCAATAAATTTAATTCCTTTTTTTCGGCTAGACCGTTTGCCAATTATTTTGTCCCGAACATTAGTCGTAGGTAGGGCAGTATGCTGATTAATTGGCTATTGTTTTCTACTTGCGAGACGTATGTGATTTGTTCGTTCTAGTGCAGGCGAAAGTGGAGAAGAAGCGACTAGCTGAGGAAGCAAAAGCTCTTAAAAAGAAGAGACGTGAAGAACAGCGGGCCCAACAAGTCATCTACAATGCGCAGGTCTGTCTCTCTCCAGTCTCGCCCAGGTTTTTTTCTTTTTCTTTTTCTTTTTTTCCAATTTTTCCATGTACCCACCACACTGGCGATCATCCACAAGAGGAATTAGCCAAATTTTCTGGCTACAGGTCAGAGAGGAAAGTAGCAATAATTTTAACAATCCGGCTATATTTTGACGACCTGCTGGCATCTATGTTTAAATATGGCGATTTCAGGGGGGAAAAAATACTTGAAATCTAGTGACTTTGCATGACTTGTACTGGATTTATTTTTTAAAATCACCCAGTGGTGAAATTTTAGGCAAAAGAAACGTTGCTCTGGCCCTCTTTCTCTCCCTTGAAGCGATTTAAAACCATATGAAGTGGGATTGAAAGTGGAATGGTTGTCTGCAGATGAGAGCAGAGAAGATTATTACAAAGGCAAAGGAGAAAGCCTTGATGATTACAGCAAAAGCCAATGAGGAGGCAGAAAAAGCCATGGCCGATGCTAACATCCGAGCAGAGAGAGTAAGTTCCTGTGCAATCCAAGTTCACCTTCTCTCAGTGACTCCTCACAACAAAAGTTAAGAGCACAACTAGGCCCCATATACTTCGAAGCAGCCTAGGCATTGCACACTACTCATTCACGTGGCACATGGCCAAGCCCAGCAGGGCATTGCTGGGCAAGGCCAATGGTGCAAGCTAGGAGCTGGAATCGGCCAAACCCTGCCCACCCACTCCCTGATGTTAACAAGTGTTACAAGATCAGCAAGGCTGGCCTACCAATTAGAACTACAGAATCTAAACTGGGCTACATTCTGAATGGCCAATTCAACATGAGAATTAGGCGATTAACAGGGAGAATAAGAGATAGTCAATTACAAGGATGAATAAGACTTGACAGCTGTTAACCCCTAAACAGCAGACAGGCTCAATATGGGTTGCTTTTGAATGCAAATCCACACTGTCTTGACGTTTCGGGGTTAATGTGGAAGAAGTAGACTCTTCTTAAAAGACACATTTTCTTGCATTAGTACTGCATCATGAGAATGGAATTCACTCGATGGACACAAATACTCAAAGCAACTAGAAATTATATTTAGGGATTTTTGGTCAAACAAAAGTTCTGGAAAATTGAGTGAATTGATACCTAGATGATAATTACATAATGTAACTGATGGGGTTGACAGAGCGTTTGCAACTATTTGAGCCTAAGTTTAGTGCTAGGGTAGACAGGCTGGTGTCTGAACACTTAAGCTGTCTGAGAGCTTAAAATCCTTGGATTATCCTTCCCTAGAGGGTTGAACTCATGGGCTTCATGACAATCTGTGTTTGGTGACAGATGAAGGCAGAAATAGAGGAAAGAAAGAGACAACAGATTGCTGAACTACAGGATCGAGTGCAGCAAATGATAGCTATGTGTCAGCTACCCCCTGTGGAACACAAGGGAATTAAATCCCTTTTGAAAGACAGCCTCACCTGCCATCATTAGTGAACCTTGAACAATAGGTATCCAAAGGCCGGCCTTTAAACAAGGTAATACATATTTAGTGATCAACATGCCTTATTGGATAACTAGTTAGTCTTGCAAACTGATCATGGTGGTTTGATGATTTTGGAGAAAGCTTCCTGGATGGTGTGTACTTGTTAGAGAAGCCAGTCTATGGACCAATAAAAGTTTTGTAGCAATATAGGAAATGTTGCCTGATGCATCAGCATATGTGACATGAGTAGGGTTGATGGTGCAAGAATTGCTTGAGTTGTCTTCATTTGGCCTGTGTATGTAGGTTAAAAGAGAAAAACTTTGGGCATGGAACCTGAGATAACATAGCAGATGCACATGATTTGTAGGAACAACACATACAGGCTTTTTTGTTCTCAATTTTCTCAAGTAGGGGAACTGGTGAGCATCCAGAAGAGGAATGAGACAAATTTGGCTGTAGGTCAGACAGGAAGGTAGAATTTTTTTTAGCATCCTGCTTTGTCCTGGCAACCTCCAGGAACTCATTGTCTGAATATGGCGACTTCTGACTCTTTTTTTCCTCAAAATATGCTGACTTTTGTGCACTGTTCCCAAAAAAATCCCTTTGAGCACTTTCTTGAGGACTTTTTTGATGTCATGGTGCGAAATTTCACTAAGAAAAATAACAATAAACACATGGAAAATTGAACAAAGAATATCGGAGATCTATCTATGAAGGAAGGTAGTTTGTTTGTCACATTGAAATCTCCCAAACCACAACACTGTTGCCGTGAACTTGGTACTGTTGACCACTTAACATTGAGTAGAGGTGCACCAAGCGGTTTCATAATGTTACAATGATGAAGTTATTGAATGTTGAATAATTTTTCCATTGAAAGTTCGATTAAATCAAAACTAAAAGTTATAGGTGAATTTGGGTGCACTCTTGATGTTGTGGAAAGCCATCAATGACTAAGATTTAATGAAGGGGATTTGGAACCTTTTTAGACCTAAGGTATAGGAGATATTGAATTTTGAACATTTTCTGTCATTGAAAATTCAATTAAATTACAAAAATGATTTTGGAAGAAAAAATTAGTTGGGTAACCAATTCACACTTAGGCTAATGGCACATGTTAGATTAGTACCTATTTAAGGAACATATGTGGGGCATTTTTTTTCCTTTTGCAATTTTGTAATGTAAACAAAGTTACAACCACCAATTAGAATATTTGGCCAAATTTGGCAACAAACATTATATGAAAGTCGAAAATATAAGGGTCCTTCTACAATCATTGTGAGCTACTAGAACCTATTATAGAAATTTGGCAATTGGAATTTCTTTTTCTTGAACATGGCAAGTTTTTTTAATTCTTTTTGTTTTCTTTTTTTCTTTTTTTCTTTTTATCATAAATGTTTTTAGTGTTTTAGGATTGATAACCTACTTGGATGATACGTATGTCATCTAGTTAGGTTTTTAGATTTTGAAAATTGAATACTAAGCAATTAGGTTATTAATCAATCATCCAAAAAATCAATAACCAATTAATAGATTATTAATCAAATTGATAATTGGTTCAAAACTCAATAGCTGATTCACATTATTGTATACCTAGTAAGGTGAACACCCTTATAACCTTTCATATACATCTTAAATTCTATCAACCACCCACCATCACACAAACTAACACAAAAACTTCCAACTCTTGAATTCAAATTGTAATTATCATGTACTTAGTTAATTTTGAATTTTTGAAAAGTTCAAAATCAACAAATGACTATTTTATATATTGGAAATCTAAAGAAAAACTTTGATTTGGGGGTCACCATATGATGCAACAATAGATATTGATAATTTTATGTTTCAATAAATGATCCAATAAATAGATGTTTCCATTTTTTTGCTTCAAATTCAATAGAAAACTTGATCTTAACCACCAAATTTAAAATGTTCAAAATTAAAATTTTAGTCTAGAATTAGTTCAATACATGTTAATTCATGTTTTAAATGTTTTTCAATTCCACTCACATCTATTGATCATGATCCATTTCCCAAACTCAAATGTTTATTATAAGATTTCATGATTTTTATCATTAGCTACATGTGTTACAATGGCTTTCATGAAGATTTGTTATGATTAATCAAAGCATGTCCTCCACATGCCACAAAAGGTCATGTTAACAATAATTACTCACTAGCTTTCACATCAAAAACAAGGAATGGTCATTCCAACAATGCTTGCACACAATCAATAAAAGCTTAGCCATGTGAAGATTACTTTCACCCTACACAAGTTTGAACATTTTCCGAGGGTTTATTTTCAACTTTGCAACCACCAATATTTGTCACAATGCAATGATTAAACGTCCTTGTTGTAGTGTGATAGAAGAAATGAAAGAACTTTTATGCAAATGAACAGTAACAACTTGTGCCAAATGCGCCACAAGATCCAATATTTAGGAATTCCCAAAATTCCATAGTCTTTTGGGAAAGGATTGCATTGCATGAGCCCATAGGAAGAGGAGAAAAATAAACATGTTCTTCGGAAACAAAATGGGAAATCATAAAACATGATATTGCCAAGTTGGTGAGTTATTACAACTTTATTGTTGTTTTAAATGAATTTAGAAGTTTTCTTGAAAACATTATGTCAAGAGGTTTAGATTTGTATGAACAAAAACATAGCTGAGGCAAGCTTCTTTTCTATTCATTCAATGTTGGTTGTCGTTGAACGACATCACAAGATGGTCAAGATCAATGGAGGTTAAAACAACACCTATTACCAAATGCAAGTTCACAACTCCATCAAAAATGATTAAGGACGTTGAAAAAGCTAGAAAGTAAACATAAAAGTTAAACCTAGGCTAAACATACAAACTACCTAAACGAAACTTAAACATTAAACTTAAGATAAACTTAAAACTTTATTTTAGGTTAAACTTAAAAATTAATTTTAAGTTAAACCTAAAGGCTAACCTCCACTTGACTTATGTGTTTTAAAATTGATGACACATACATAAAAATTAATTAATTTTCTAAAAATTAATCCACGTTGTGTTTTTATCAATTTGTTTGGTACATTTTATCAAATATTGATTTGATGTAGTAGAGTATTTATAAACCCCACTTCTAATACATGGTTTCAAATACATTTGTTTCCATTTTCAACATAAATTCAATTAGTTAATTATATAAATATAGGCTTTCCATTTCGTTTATATTGTCATAATTTGTCAAACAATTTGAACAACACAAACACTATGAAAAAGGGGTGTTTTGCAACTAGCCATACAATTCAATTTATGAGTTGCAAAAGACACTTGCAACTCATTGTATTTATATGCTATGAATGCTAACGAACAAGTTGCATGAGTTGCTTAGCTACAACTCACCGTATATATGATGCAACTCATTGTAACTCAATTACAATTTAGTCAAAACAATTCATTTTCAACTACTATGCAACTCCATTATAATTACACCCATGATGTCATATTAATGTCATTAATGGACATCTATGTATATTAAAATCTAACATGTGGCATTATGAAAAATTTTGGACATAATTTTCTTATAAATATTGATCTACATCATCCATTATGATTGTTAATGATGTTCCAAGATTGTGACATGTGGCACAATTTTAAAATTTCCACTTGGCATACTAATTGTATTTTGGAAACAATAAAAATATATCAATATTTATTTTAGTAACTAAATAGGTCATACATAACCATAAGTAGGTAGGTTGGTAGGTCTTAAAACCTACATACCTATGTGTTTACCTAGGACCTACTTACTTAGTAAATAAGTAGATAGGAAAACACAAGACTAAGTGCACTAAAGAATAGCCAATTTTTTTTTTAAAAATTTATGTTTTGCCTTTAAATTAAACTTCACTAAATTCATCCCAAAATGACACATGTATTTTCATGTGGAAACATAAGAAAAAAATTTCTTTATATAGTTTGTAACATGGGATTTGAAGATAAAGCATATGGGTTAAGTCTTTTAGTTGTTCATTAGTTGCAATTCAATTACAACTATAACACTTAAGCATTCAAGGCAGGCTGAATCCAAAGGGACGGCTCCATTGTTTTTTGTGTTTAAACAAAACTTGAACCCTTCTTATTGACACATCTGGTGCATTAAAAGTTGTCAAAAATGGAATAGAATTGAAATAGTTATGGCCCCTCAAAGTAAAAGGGGTCAAGAACTCAAAAAAAACAAACCACCAAATATTACTAATGCATGTTCCCAAACACCCACAAAATTCCTTGTATGTTGTGTTGTTGCTATTAAAGTTCAAAGATGATTTGTAAAACTTCAGGTGGTGTTCTTATAGCATTTTAAATCGTTTAAAATGAATAAGAAATTAAAAAATTATGAAGTTTGAAAGTAAGAAGGGTCCAAAAAGAAAAAAAAAGTGTTTTGTAAGTTGGAAAGCTTATTTATCTTCTTGATATTTTTTCATTACTCATTTTCCTTTGCACTTCAAAGATGATTTCTAGAACTTGAAGTAACGTTCCCATAACATTTTAAATCACTCAAAATGAAACACATATGATGAAAATATAAATAATTGATGAATATGTATTCTTATTAAGTTACATGTAGTTGTATTATAGTCATAACATAGTTGAACAATAGTACTTTAATAGTGGTGCACTAATGGCCATACTAATTGTATCAATAGGAATCATAATCGAAAATTAATGACAAATGTATCCCATGATGAGTGGTGAAAATGTGGACACATGACATGATTACATGTATGTACATTATACATTAATTGCAACATAATTATTACTTTAATGACATATTTATAATAGTTCTAAAGTAGTTGCCACATGCAACTACAATGCAACTCATAAAAAGTCAAACATGTTGATTACATATGTATGTACAATGTGTATAAATTATCATATAGAAGACGCATTTTCAACTCACTTGCAACTATAATATAATTAATTGATTTTCTAATGTGGCAATTTATTTATTAATACACCATATTTCTAAGGGGATAGTTGCACAATAGTTATAATACCCAAAAGATAATTACATAACAATTATATATGAGTTGTTTTTAAATTTTAATTACAGGGTAATGTGGTTTCAACAAACACGATTTCTCATAATGAAAGTCTAACCATGTTCATACTTATTTGGTTTTTTACACTTAGTCAAACAAGGTCAATTCCTTCAACATGTACTAGTTATATAGTCATAATTATTTATAGTTTTATTTATATTCATATAGTTCTAATTATGGTTATGTTTGAAAAAATGGCAATGATTCAAATCCAAATATGACTACATGACTATAATTAGACATTAGTCATAAGATGTCATAATCATGAAAACCATATTTTAAACTTGTGATTTTTGACTATTTTAGGTTATTCCACCTCACATTATTCTAAGTTATTTTACCTTAACCTATTTTTCACAATTTTAAGTTATTCCACCTTATATTATTTGAGGCTACTCTTGGATATTTTAAAGTACTCCACCCTAGGTTATTCTATGTTATTTTATGTCAAACAACCTTTGGTTATTTCATCATAGGTTATTCTAGTTTATTTTACATTAAATTATAAGATATTTCACCCTAGGTTATTTTCAATTATTATAATACATTCAACCCTAAATAATTTTAGGATATAATATTTTAAGTTATGTTTTGTTATTGTAGTCTATTTTATTATAAATTATTATGTACCGTAAGTTATTTTAGGTTAAAATGAAATAACATAAAATAGCTTAAAGAATAACCTATAATAGCCTAGGGGATGTGTTCACGATTAAAGTACCAAAAATAAATGACATGTATTTAAAGGACTACAAATGACAACTTTGAATTTTTGTTTATCTTACATTATTATAATTGTACTAGATTGTCGTCTGCCAATAAATACAATGATGTCTTATTAAATTAATAAAAATATTTTAAAATAATTTTGATTCTATGTAAATGTCATTTTGGAGTCTTGTAAAATAACCATAAAAATGTTTAAATTACATTCTTGAAACATGAATCAAAAGGAATGCATTAAGTCATACAATTCATTTCAAAAAAATTATACAATGAAAACATGCCCCCTTTTATGAAAGTACATGTTCATTGGATGAATTTGATAAAAAATCAAATCATAAAAAAATTTCAAAGTCTTGAAATTTTGGAAGAAAAGGTTGTAAGGTAAAGGACTCATTTTTAAAACCATTTTACAAAACATTATGTTTAATGGCTTCAAAATTTCTAGCTTTAAGTGTAATTCACTTGTGTAAGAAATAATTTTGCCAAAAAACATGTTTGGTTGTCCATTAAAACTCATTTTGAGATTTTTTAGGATTTTTTTGCATTATTTGCTATAAATCAAAATGTTCATACACAATTATGTATGAATGTGAAAACTCACCACTGTCACATGAATTATTTTAAACCGGACTATTCAATTTTTCTCATTTAAATTTGTTTCAAGTAAATGTTATTTACAAAAAATAGCCCCACAAAAGTCCTAGAATCATTTTTCCTTTTTTGAACCCCAACTATGAATAAACCCTAGGGTGAAATAACCTATAATAACCAAAAATACCTTAAAATATAATAGCTTTGAATAACTTAATAAGAAATAGTTTAACATAACTTAGGGTGAAATAGCTTAAAATATTAAAAAATAACCTAAAATAACATAAGGTGGAATAGCCTAAAGTAACCTAAGATGAAGTAACATAAAATAACCAAAAATAAATTAAGGTAAAATAACATGTATAATAATTAGGGTGGAATAGCCTAAAATAACCTAGGTTATTTAAGTAACAACATTAAAACAAACATATTTACAATAATAGATCATTTCAATTAGTAGTGAAATATGTCAACTAATGATGAAATATAATAATTACATAGTGATTCTAATAATGACATAAGTTTAACCAAAGTGAAATGACTAAAGTGGGGTGAACCTATTTCATTCTGAAAATCTCATAATGATTTAAGTTAATGAACTACACTGCACTTTATACTAATGTTTGACCTTTGATCTCTTTGAATAAATGATGTTTTAAAAGTGACAACAGTGATTACATGCCTACAAACACATATGTTCTATTCAACATGTCTTCACTCTTATCAACCATCTCACAATCCCATGGTGATTAATAGGAATTGTTCTTCATTTCATTGTGCATTATTTCTATGGAAATAGGAGATGGATCCTAACAAAATCATGACAATAGAAGGTAATTAGGGTCATTTCTTGGGCAAAAACTTCAAAACTTTTAATAAAAAACTATTCTAATGTTCTAGTATTATTTAGATCATTTATTAGAAACAAGATTTGATCTTGGAAGAATAGAAAAGTGATAGATTTTGAGCCATATTTAATATTCAACATTATTTTTGGCAACAACTAACTATACCTTGATGTAGTTGTGAAATTAAAGGCCCATACATAATCCATCCTATTGAAATGTTCATCAAATGTGTGTTCCTCAAGGAATTTTTCTTGGTGTTCTATTTTGAAATCTAAAGTTCAAATAATAAGGGTTAAGATCTATCAAAATGGGGTTGAAAATTTGACAAATTGGTTTGTAAAGATATTTTCCAGTTCAACTATTGAAATGCTAAAATTATAATAAGACAATAAACATGCACAATTTAGAACCATAACCATCATTTGGTTACATCAATCTTGAAACAACAATAATGGGGATGGATGGATCCTTGTGCATGTGGAAAATAGGGTAGACTTTCATGGCGCATATGCTTGGTGGTAGGTCCATTGCAATTATATAGTAATAATAAACTAACCAAAAAATGGATGCATTTTCATCATTAAATGCACAAGGTGATTGACTACTTACATAATATCATAAATTCACCAAATGTGAATTCTAGCACATTTTGATATCATTGAACCACAACTTGTTGCAGTTGCAAATAATGCATCACATGTCAAACTTAAATCATAATGGCATAATGCCATTAGAATCTTAATAGCATGAAAAGTAAACAATATTCACAATAACATGATAGGAGAATTATATATAGAGTGATAAGAGAAAAAGATTCCTTAACAACCCATATTTTAAAAATTTGGCCAAATTGAAGTGAAGAAAAATAAACAAGGTATTGGCAAGTTAAATGTCAAACTCCAACAATGTGAAAGATTCCATATACAAATGCCCCATGATCAACAATATCAATCCTTTGAAATGTTGTGCAAAAAATTGTTCAAAATGTTGCAAAAATTGCAAAAAGACATTTGGAACTTGAACTAAAAATTATACTCCAAAATCAAGTTGTTTCAATAACAATTTTAACTTTTATAGCCCACAAATGCTCTATTATGTTTCTCCAAAATGCAATGTGGTTGTTTTGATTATTTTTGAGTGAAATCTAAGAACTCATCAAAGGGGACTCCACTTTTCATCTTCATTCATGGTCCAAGCTCAAATAAATCTTCTAGTTTGCTATCAACCTCACGTTCAATTATCATGTTGTTCATGATGACACAAGCAAGCATAATGTCTTGAATTAGTTTTATGTCCCATAATCTCATGTATAGTTTGCAAAAAGAGCCTCCATTTTGGGTAAATATCATTCACAAAAAAATAATATTGCAAGTAGGTAGATGCATTCATTGCAAATTCCAAGTCAAATGCTTCACCTACCATCAAATATGTTAAGAAAGGAAATTATCAAACACATATATATCATTGTTACCATTAGGCAACCCAAAGAAAACATGTCAAATCCATAGTGACTAATCAAAATTTGCTTCCAAAATGATTGTCTAATCTTTGTCCTTTGTTTTCAAACCATCCTACCATGCCAATGGCATTTTTTCCACCTTCAATACATGCAATCAAGTCATGCAAAGATTTTAAAGAAACCTCATGTTATATTGATCCTCATTTGCTTTAAAACATTTGTCTTACTAGGTTGCCTCAAGTAGAAGGATTGAAAGCAACCTCAAACTAATTATGAGAATCTTTTCAAGGATTTTAATGTTATGCTTTCACCTAATTTATAATACTCATTTGTAGCATTTATAACCACACCATTACATGTAAACATGCATAAAATAGAAGTACATTTTTGGATGAGGATCACAACTTTAGAACTCCAAAAACATCTTTTTTTTTACATAAAATAAGAATCTTGTCCACAGACTTACATCCATAATTTGGATAAATAACCACTTTGACCATGTGATATTAAATAAATTGTTTAAAAAATCTACGATCATAAATAGATTTTGTTAATCGTGGAATTCAACAACCTAGTTACCATCAAGAAAAAAGATTACTAAATTAAAAAAAGAACAAAAAAAGATATGAAAACTAGATGAAAGTAAAACTTGTTTATTGTCTACCTACCAACCTGCTGCAACTATTGTCTTGCAATAGCTATCATCATGCAGAAATTACCATCATGTAACAGCTATTGTCTTGTAACCTACTACTATCTTTCACCTATTATTATCTATAGACTTGAAATAAGACCCATAACCACTTGAAGACCTCCTGTAGTTTTTACCTATTGTTTATAACCCCTATAGACCCTCTTTGGCTATTGCCTACCATCTGCAACACCTATAGACCCTATGTGGTTATTACATACCATTTGCAATGCCTATAAAACCTTTATCACTGATGCTTGTCATTTACATGAACTTTCCACTCCCCTTAAGGCTCAAATATTAGTTCTACCTCTTTATTGCTACCTCTTTAAGTGGCAACTACCATCTTGTGGTAGAAAGTATTTCCTATTCCAAAAATTAAAATAGAAACTGGATGGCACATAAACCTTATAGAATAAACGAATAATTAATATGTTTTTCTCCTTTTTTTTCACACAAGAATGTCACACACAAACATCCTCTTAATGTTAATGATTTAATCTTTTAATTTTATCATCTTAAATGAAATCTTTCACTCCTCCTAATAAATAAATAAGGAACCTAAGAAGGATGTTCACCACACAAAGGTTGAGTCCTTATCTTCTTAGACCTCCTTATTCTAATCCTTTCTACACATCCTAGTTAAGGGAAATTCATCCATCCCTTATCCACTCGGACTAATTAACCTAGATAGCTTCACTCCTTAGTAAATAAGAAATGGTAAATAGGATATTTACCACTAATAATTAAATAGTTACTAGTTGCCTTTCTAAGTGAACTAAATTAGGACATAATTTTTAATAACTAATATTACTTTTTAAAATTCCTCCTATAATTAACTTTTAATTATTCTATCCCATGAAGGTAGTTCATTATATTGACAATACTACTATTAAAAACCACTTTCATTTCATAATTCTTGTGAGATTATTTTGCCATCTGACAATAACTACCATCTAGTGATAGTATTACCATTTCTTAACATCCATGATGTTTAACCAACATAGAACAATTTTCTACTATTAATAGATTTATTTGCAAATTAGTCAAAATAGATCTAAGTATGCCTTACTTTTCTATCTCAACTAATATTTGGAGATCGTCCAAACGTAGATATGCCATAAATCCATCTTATAAGTTATTATATAGCTTGCCCTAATTGTTGAACCAAAGGATCCATCAAGATGTCTTTACCTTCATCCTCCTCAATATAGACCTCTAATTGTGCATTGAACCCATCATGGTTCATTTATTTCCAAAAATCCATATATGATCAAAAATGTGTTTACATAAATTTTAGGACAACTATAAATGTTCATTGAATGCAAATGATGTTTTCATGTTCTACATGATGATATTCTACAATTTGATGGAACCTAACATTATGCATGATAATGGACGTGCAATGGAGGTTGCATGTGTGCCACCCACACCAAGTTGTTCACAAAACATAAATTGTGGGAAGGAACTTCTGAAAAATCAATGCAAGTGATAGACTAAAGGCTATTTTCTGCCTTGGTGCAAGAAAGAGTTTTAAGCACCATTGTTGTTACTCTATGTTGGGGTATCAATATGCATATTGAGTTTGATAAATATCCAACCTAGGAAAAAGGCTCTACATTTTGCTACTATAGAGTCATTTTATGAACTTGGCATTAATAATGTTCTTAGGATCTAAATAGTTTTTTAAATATCTTTTAAAAAGTTTAATCCAACCCATATCAATTAACACTACTTGAAACTTTAATCAACATAGACACAACATGTTAGAACCAACCAATCATGACTAGTCAACATGCATGTGATTAATGTGCTAGCAAGTTGATGTCATATATGATTGGTCTTTTTTTCTATTAAGGAGAAAAAATTCCATATCCAAAATTATTGAACTTTCAATAAATAAAGATAAGGAAAAAGATGGTTTTTTGTAATATAATAAGTGAAACTATTATTTGGTATATAGAAATAATAGATATTTTTCTTTGAACTAGTGGCATCATAACAACAAAATTTGTTGTTTGAGCTTAAAGGGCTCCAAGGACTTACATGTTAATATGTCAAGGGGGGAAAAAGGAAGATGGGACTTGGAAGAAAAAAAGTGTGTCAAAAAAAAAGCTTGACAATATAAATGAACAATATGTCAAATAATTGTCAGCAATACCAAATGCATGAAACATCGTATATTTCAATGTTCATGGATGAAATTGATGTTGAGAGTGTGAAAAGTGGAAATGAAAGAGATGAAAAAATGTAAGAATCTTGAAATTTATTTTACTATTGTCCTTCTAGAGCATTTGAAGGCTTTACATAGAAAAGGTGTAACCGATTAAATAGTCATGTCCTTTCAAAGATAACAATTCAAAACTTTTTTCTATAATTAATAAAAATATATAGTTATAACCCTAATATTATATTATTTACATTCCCTCTAATTAGGGTTAGATTGATTATGGCATTCATCTTATTATATTTTAATAATTAAATATTTATGTTTTATTTGTTACAATGTTTGAAACATGGTGGATAAGGAATTAAGTATCACAATCATCTAGTTCAAGTTCAAAGTTTGATGTTACTCCCATTAACCTTATAAAATCTTCATGTTTTCCCCTTGATAAAGCTTTTGTAAGAATGTTTGCAACCATGTATTGGGTACTACAATATTCAACTTTAATTTTTTTTGTTTGCATTTGTTATCTAACGAAATGAGCTTGTATATCAATGTGTTTGCTTCTAAGTTCTCATATGAAACCTAGAAACATGATTACACTTTGATTATATGAATGAATAATAGTAGGATTTTCTTGTTTTTGACCCAAACTTACAAATAGTTTTTTTATCCATATTTCTTCTATTGAAGTTAAAGATAAGGCCATGTATTTTGATTATGTGCTTGGGTTTTTTTTTTACTTGTTCAACTTACAACTCCATTACCAATTGAAGAAATAATATCTTGATGTAGACCTCCTTGTGTCAACATCTCCTCCCCAATCAACATTGGAATAGTTGACTAGTGGGTTGTTTGTTTTTGTATACATTAACCTCCTTCTTGTTGTTCCTTTTAAATACTTCATTATTCTTTTGATATCAAGCCAATATTTTTTTCCAAAATTTGATAAGTATTAAACAACTAAATGTATCAACAAATGTGAAGTCATGTGCTAATCATGGCATGCATCAAATTGCCAACAACATTTTGATAAGGTATATTCACCATTTTGCCTTTTCTTCTTCAATTTTTGGTGAATCATCTTTGTTCAACTTTAACCCAATTTCCATTTGTGTAATTGTTAGTTACAAGCTTGCATTTAATATCTTTGCAATATTTTTTCCTAAATGTATCTATGTTGATCAATTGATAAGATCCCAAGCTCCCTATCATAAAAGATCTCCATCCCCCAAGGAAAAGTACAAAGATATTAAATCTAACATTTCAAACTAACTCCTTGGATTAAAAACTTCTTGGTGTTTTTTATCAAATCATCATTGTTATTTAGGAATATGGAATCAACATACATAAAATAAATTATGCCATGATTTGCTACAAAAGCTAAAAACATTTTGATTGAAATGAATTTCACAATTGGAAAGAAGGTTTTTTGATAATCAATGCCTTCTCATTGAATATACCCAAAATTTGCAACTAATCTGGCTTTGCATTTAGCTATTGTGCCATCAAAGATGAACTTGATTTTGAATATCCACTTGCAACTAACCGTGTTCCAATTTGGAAACAAGGTTGTCAAGATCCAAATATGATTTTTATTTCAATAATTTCAATAATTAATTTATTGCATTCTTCTAGTGGCTAATTTTTACTTTGTTAATGTAACTTTTTGCATTATGATTAAATCTCTTGGACAAATTTGAACAAATAGTCATTTAGGTTTTCTATTAAATACGATTCTTCTTTCAATGGTTTCAATTAACTTTCATGGTGGTTTTCATTGCATTGTCTCCTTTCTTAAACTTGGCATGGGTTCTATTAAAGATCTGCAACAAGTTCTACAAAATGTATTTGAAGTTAATGAATGTTGTGTTGGACTACTCAACAAGGTGTTTCCTTCATTTTCCCCTTGTACAATAATATCATTTTGTTCAATTTGAATAAAGGGGATAAAACCCATTTGAGAAATACTATTTGACCCTTGCGGTGTAATTTGTATTACTAGTAACATTTGGAAGTGGTGTTTGTTGTATTGCAAATTGAAAAACTCCCTCTTTCTATGGAGATCCTTTGTGTGGAGAGTTCTTGATGAATGATGCATTCAACTAGAGCTTATCTTTTTCAATGAAATCATCTTCTACCTTTTTTATAGTTGTCATGTTTGTCAATCTACTTTCTTCTTATAAAATGACATTTCTCAATTTGTTTTATAGTTTTTTCTTACTTTTTCATCAAACTTGTGACTTTTGATTTCCTCATTATACCCTTAGAGGAAAATTCATTCTTCAAACTCATAATCTAGCTTCTTTTTTCATGTTTTTTCCATGAATTAAAGCAAATGCAATGCAACCACATTTTTAGGTGAAACCCAATTGGTAGATAACCAATTCACATTTCAGATGGAAACAAGTTATTAACTACTTTACTAAGTTGTCTATTTTGGAAATGCAATTGTGAATAATGTTTCTCCCCAAAAAGACTAGAACAAAATGTGCCCTTTATTCACCATGTGACTAAAATGTTTTGTTTGTGTTAAAATCAACATGCTTAAAACAACTTCTATTATCATTATATTATTTTTCTTTGAAAAATCATTTTGTTGTGGTGTGTATGGAATAAACAATTGTCTTAAGATGTCATATAATTGACAAAATTGAATGAAGTCAATAGACTTGTATTCACTTCCATTGTCATTTCTCAATATATTTGTATTTTTCTTCCCATTTGATTTTTAATCATTGCTTTGTATTTTTGAAACATTTGTGGAAAAGATTTGTGGGGTACATTCACAATAAAAGGAGCCAAGGAAGTTGTTGAAAATGTTTAAAACTACACTTACATTACTTTGGAAAATCACTATTAATTATATTTAATGAATTATTTTATTCATAATTTGTAATTGTGTTTTGGTGCTCATGAAATTGGACTCCTATGACTTTGGAGTCATTTCACTATGTTATTAAAGTCCTTTGTCATACACAAAACACTTGTTGACAAGGTCCTTTTAATGACTTAAAAATTTGAATGTGTTTTTTATTACTCAAACCTTAATCAAATGTTCTCAACTTTATTATAGGTTCTAATGTTCTTCATAAGAAAGGCCACATGTGTTTATATTCTTAAATGCACATGTATTGAATTCTTTTAACGGATGTTGTTGATTTCGATCTTAAACGTTTTTAATGGTAAAAAAGTTCAAAATTTGTCATCATGGTTAAAAACAAAATTATACAGTTGATTATAATCTAGGTCCTCATGTAAAAAAATTTAGTTTTTATTATAATATGAGTCATGTTTGGTCTCAATATTAATATCTAGTCCTAGAAAGTACATTTAAAATATAATTTTGATATTTAATAAACCAATACATGTAGGACACGTGTAAAATGCAATCCTTGGTAAGGACTCTAACCTTGGTCACCATGGTTCCTTTTACTATGTTTTTACCCTATGACATTCTGTAGTCATCAATGTATGTGATGAAGTACTTGAACCTATGTGGGTTCCTAATTGCATTGGACCACAAATGTCAAAACTTAAGAGGTACATTTGTTCTTGTTGTTATTTCTTATGAAATGATTATTTATGTTATTTTCTTGTAACAAAAGATTTGCAAAACTAGAAAGAGTTGATGTTAAGTAAATCTAATATAATTGAAATGTTTTTGTCAATCATTGTGTATAAGTGTCCTTGGCTTATATGCCCTAACCTTCCATGCCACAAATTTTCATTTGCATTTGATCTTATAGCATTGGTTGGGGCCTCATTTGTCACATTTGAAGTTTTTAAGTTACATAAGACATTTTCCAACTTGTAGGTTGCAATCAAATGCCCAAATTTGGAAAGCAAGTAATTCCCTCCTTTTATTGTAAGCTATTATTCAAATTCAACAAATTATTTGAATAATGAAATGTTCTTCTCAAATCTAAAACATGTAGCACACTAATAGTTCTTCTTTTATTTGTCCACTAAGCAACGCAATTGAGACATTCCCTTTAGACACTATTTCATAAAGTGAATTGTCACCAAGATACGCACAAAAAAAATCAACATTTTGCATATGTGACAAAGCATTTGGGATCAAATGCCATGTATTATGTTGCACCAATATTAACCAACCAATCATTGTCACCTTCTACTTTTGAAACAAAAATAACAACATACAACAACTTTGAAGTACTTGCTAAGTTATTTTGTTTTTCTCCTACTATAGCAATTTGCTTGTTGCAATTCATTTGCACATGACCAAGGTTTTTGCAATAAAGCATTGTAGCTTTTCTTTCCATGTGAATGCTACATTTGAATTAGACCCATCAATTTTTTTTTGAATGTTAGAACTTAATTTGTTCTTTTGTTTACTTGTAGGTTTATTTTTTATAAACAATGTAAACATAGAATCAAATGAAGGGCCAAAACTCTTCATGAAAATCTCTTCTTCCAACAAGTATGTTATGAAGGTTTTAAATGTCATATTGGGCTAACTTTAAAGTCACCAAAAAGCTTTTATAGCTTGTACGTATGCTTTTCATTAGAAATATCACATTGTCTTCATCATTGATAAGTGATCCTACAACTAACAATTGTTCCGACAAGGATTGAAATGCCATAATATGCTTTTGTCACGCTTTCATTTTCAATGTTGTTAGTTTTTCATGCAAGTACATCTTCATGCTTACATCTTATGCTTCAAACAACTTGGTCAATTCATCTCAAGCCTCACAAGGGAAATAACACATGCACATCAATCTAATGACAATAATGAACAATAGCACATGCATGAACTTATATTGAAACATACCACATGCATAAAATTACACATCCATATATTAACATTTTTTTAAAAGAAACTTTCCATCATTTGGTGATAAAATAAAACAATTGCAAATCCAGCAAAAGTTTTCTTTGGAAAAAATGGTGCAAAGTTAGCATATTTCAAAGAAAAGAAAATAGAAACTACCATATTTAGACCATAGCTTCTAGCATGTTGCCAAAATATAACACAGTTCCAAATAAATTTCTATGTTCCTTTATGAACTATAACCAAATTTTGTTGAATCCTCGTGTGGATGATCATAAGCCAATACCCTACCTCACAAAATTGAAAAGAAAAAAAGAACCTTGACCCAAATGAAAATCAATTATGAATGAAAGTTAGAATATCAATGAATTTGACAACATGGATGATAAAAGGCATTAAATGGATGGAATTATATTCATGATGAAGATTATCATTATTTATATTTTTCCATTTGCTTATGTGAAAAGAAACATGTTTCCTTTCATTCCATTACAAGATTCCTTTTTTTATCAAAAATGGTTACTTAAATATTTCTTTCCCTTTTAGAAACCTACCTTTTAATTTGAAATTAACCTTTAAAATAATAATTGTAACATGGTGCACACATTATAAGGAGTCAACAAGTCTCCCCTTAAATGAGTTCTTAGAAAGTAATTGGTTAGTTCATCATGTTGATGTGGCAAAACATGTTTGGCTAATTCAAAAATATATTTTTGATTCCATGATATATAAGTCAAAATAATTTATAACTTAATACTTATGATTCAAAAAAATGTTTTATTATATAATTATGTTAACTTTTGTATTAAATATTTCTCAAAATTATGTCAATTTTTTTAATTAAATATTTAAAAAATATTTTAAGCATCATAGATATTGGTTACATTGTTTAAAAAATGTTTTTGAATTTTTGAATTCATTAAATTAATTTAAAACTTGTTCATATGTTTCCATAATATTCTACATGAATGTCATTAATGGGTAGAATTCTCTAAACTAGTTAGTACCATAGTCCTCTTAGTAACCAATAGTTAATAGTGGTATACTTATTGTCCCTTATTCATGGGTTGAAGCTAGTGGGATTAAGTAATTCATGTTAGTGAATGGTTGGGGGCAATCCACCCAATCATGTAGGAGATTTTTAAGGAAGGGATTAGGATAAGGGCCCTATTTTCTAGGGGTCAATGTGGGCCTTGTGTGGTTTGTAAAGAAGGAGGATTAAAGGGAATGTTGGGGGAACTTTTATGGCATTAAAAACTTTTGGTAGTTGGAGAGAAGGAATGGAGAACTCATGGAAAAGTATGTGAATACTGGAATAATGTGTTGTATTTTGTGTGTGATTTTAATGGAAAGATGGCTAAAGGATTCGATGTGTTTGTTATATCTCTATTATATTAAAAAGTGTGGAAGGTAAAGTAGTTTGATATTGCACAAATATATTACTCCCTTGAAATGGTATTTCTACATTTCTTCTAAAATAAAACGTAACGAAGCATACCATTTAGTATCCTCTAAAGAAATAAATTATTGGCTACCACAAAAAAGTAATAGCCAGTATCTAGGGGTAGAGAGTAAAGGGAAAACACTAGCAAATAACTACCTACAAACTGAAAGGTATGCTTCTGGACACTATCATACCACCTATATGGTATGACCTCCTATTATGTCTATCATCACTACTACAAAAAGGTTTGTGCCAAAACGACTTCAACTCCTACAACTCCCAGCACCTCAACTCATGTAGCTCCTCGATTCATCGTCTTAAAGCTTAGTTCCAGAGGTTGGAGTTCGACTCATAACGTTGACACTTTGATGTAGACAACCATGCTCTAGAACTTGGAGCCCTAATGCACACGTCCAAACTCTAGAGTGATGAACTCTAATGCAAGCAACGCCATGCTCCAAACAACACCATCACACTAAAACCCAACATCGTTGCATTATTTTATTTTATTTTTTCAACTCTTTTTGTTCAAAACTCTTTTCATCTTTATGTGTTTACATTTTCAATTGTTCCCCTTGCAAATGAAAGATCATGAGATTCTACTGCCACTACAAATGTTGTTGTGATACTATTGCGGTACAAATGTATGTTATTGCTGCTATTGTTGTAAATGTCTACTACTGTTATTGTTATTGCAAATGTCTATTGCTCTTTGTTGTACTAATGGAAAGACGAAGCATTAATTACAAGTTGTTGTTGTGGGGCTTCATGAAGGCAATTACAATGTCTTCAAGTTTCAACTTCCCTAGTGTTTCTTCCCATTTGAAAGGCACCATTCATGCACTAGGGGAAGCAAAATCATGATCATGGAACAGTGTGGCGAGAGGTGATGAATATCAATTCGTCTCTTGTACCAAAAACTTGGCTACAACTATTGCCATAAGATAATTACAACTGCATGTCTTCTACTCTTGGAAATTTTATTACAACCTTTGATTCCAAAGTTTTTTCCATTGCAAACTGGTTATATGATATCCGTGGTTGCACTCCCCTATTATCGCCTTGATCTAATCAACTTTTGAATTTTTTTTGTTTTTCAATAACACATTAGTTAGGGTTTTCATGTCTTCACTCATTATTGTTACTTCTTAAATCCATACTTGTTTTACAACTATAGATTGAAAGAGCCCACTTGGCCCCCACACCTTGATCTTTGGACAAACTTTTCGCTACCTTCAAGGTTTTGATCTACTCCACAACTAATTCTAGTTGTTTATACAAGTCCCAACTATAATTTATTAGAACTTATCAAAAAATCTTTCTTCCCCGTGATGAACACCTTCACCTCCAACTCCCCATTCCCAAACAATGTTATTGGAACAACTTCCTCCTACTTTGTATTAGACTTGCAACATTGTGTAGTATGCTCTCATAGTTTCTTATAATTACAGTAATTCTCTGCCAACTTCCAATGTTGGCCACCACGAGTAGCTCGTTGTTGCAGACTTAGGCTAAATTCATGTAAAGTAGCAACTACAACTATTATTGTCTTTGTAGACTTGTTGACTACATTCAATACAAGAAATCCCACTTCATCATAACCTATCACCATAATCAAGCTTAAACTTTGCACTTCCTTTGAACAACAACAATTTTGATGTCGAAGATGTTACCATGACAAGGAGGTGAAGACCCTCTTGATTGAAGAACTAGTTGATCTCTAATCTCCTGCATTCAACAAGATTATTCTTATGCACATTCTTCAATGCATTGTAATTCCTATAGTCTTAATCATCATCATCATCTTGTAGTATCTACAACCATTATCGCAAGTTGTTTTATTCTCGAATTGCATGATCATATGTTTATTGATATTCTTCAATTAGTCTTTCATGTTTTCCATGTTATCAAACCTCTTGTTATTTCTTTTTTTTGTTTTGTTTACACATCTCAAGAGGCAGCTCCTCCTCTCCAATAGTAATTGGCAACTCTTCATGATGCAATCCAAATGACCACCTCGAAAAAATCTTCTAGCTTTTGGGAACACTCAATGATGAGGAGCACTTAAAAACTAATGTCAACATGTTTTTGGAAATTCTATTGACAATAACTTCTTCACATTGTGAGCTACAAGAGATGGCTGGAATTCACAATCAATAGTGCGATACAAGGCACTAATGCTTCATCTCAAATCTTGTCACAAGTTGTTACCTTCAAATTCATACTTGATTGTGTAATACAAAGAACGTGAGCTATTGCATTTGCCAACAATTCCTCAACTACTATTAATAAAACACTAAACCTTTTTGTTTAACCCTTGTTCGCCATTATAGTGCACCACAAACCCTAAATCTCTCTTTCTTTCCCTTCTACCATCAAAACCCACCTTAGACCCTTATCTTTCATTGTTGTTGAATGGAAGGTTGTAATTTGGCTAGGACATGTTTAACAAGTTGCATTCTCCTGCTTCTTTGTTCTTTAGCTATTTTTTGTTCTTGAGATGTCACTCCTAAGCCAAATCCTATATACCCCAAAGGATGGGCCTTAAACCTTGCCTTGAAATTGTTGTGAATCATTCACCAATAGCCCTAACTACTATAGTAGACCATGCATTGTTGAACCTAGTTTTATCTTTTTTTTCAACATTCTTTTAAGTTGCTCACTCCGCTAGGGTAAGTGTATGTTCAACTTGTTTTAATCTCTTCTCCTCTCTTTATTTTGCTTTCTGCTCCCTGATTTTATTAACAACTTCTTCTCCAATGCCTTTTGTCTCAACATTGTTAGGTATTGGTTTGATGTGACCACATTTGAACTAAAATAATCCACTAATGGCTTTTTGCCATGTCTTCTCCTTGTTGGCAATCTTGGTAGGGATAATAGGTCACCAAATTATGTAACTCCTTAGTTTTAACTTGGAATAATTAAGTCATCCAATTCAAGGTTGGAATCTTTTAAGTTCACCATTAATTCATCTTGTTGATTCTTTGTTGGGGTTGGAGAACTAATTGGCATTTCCACATAAAAACGAGCAGAGGGTTTAGAGGTGCTTGCTAATGTGGTAAAAACAAGTGCAGAAACTACCTAAAAAGTACCTGCAATGTTCAACAAATTAATGGTAGTTTCAACTTCATTTCCACTATTGTTGGAGTTTTCAATTGCATCTAATTGGTATGTATTTTTTGCTCCTTCCTCTTTTGTTAGAGTGAACACCTCACTCGGACCAAACTTTCCAACCATAGCTATAAGATTTAGTGGCCAAATCTTGTAAACATTGAACCTTGATTTTATTATTTCTTTTTCAAGGACTACAACAATGTCACAACCCTAACGTCGAGTCGCAACTCAGTGTAGAGTGTGGGCCCATGAGGTCAAGAGAGTGTGTTCAAATGTGAAACACACTGTCACAAATGGGGGAGCATGCAAAGGATGGAGCCCAATGACTCCCAAGTACACTCCCACTTTGGGAATTACACTTATGCGAGAGTCTCGAATGTTTAGAACCTTGGCTGAAAAGGAAACAAAACACCAAATTGGGCCCCTAAGATACCATTGGAAAGGTCTTGAAATGTAGATGTTAAAATGTCCTCGCATTGTTCATTTAAACCTAGAATGCGAGTTATGATCAAATGAAGGGTTGGCAGTCAAATTGAGAATTTGACTCCCGACCACAAATCCCCTTAAAATAATGGTCAAATGATCTATGATTAGGGCGTGCAATACACCGTTGAAAAGATCTTTTTGAAGGCTATGAGATGTTTTCCTCAAATGCTCCACAAAGGCTTATTTTGAAGAAGATATGCACATCAAAAGTCTTAGGACAACAAAAGTTTTAATTTTGGGACTTCATTTGGGAATCCCAGGAAAAAAAATGTCATTTGGATGTAGGCTTCATGGAGAGTCATAGAATATATTATAGGGAGGGGAGTAGTACCTCCTCCCAAAGGTTGTGGGCCATGTAAAGCTTATGCTTGAAGTTGTCCCTACTAAATCTACCACACCATTTGCATTTAATTTGCACTAACCACCCTTTTTCCTTGGTTGTGCAGGTTGATTTCATCTTGAACTCTTACTTATGAGTTTGTTTTAGTCCCATCGTAGAGTTCCAACACACCCTCCTACCCTTGAAATGTTACAAACTAAGAAATGTGCCCCTATTTTTATTTTTTCTTCCGTTATTTCACTTTGGGACCCACATTTGGCTCCTCAAGGAATTTGGGGGCACGTCAAACAAGGCCTTCTCCACCCATTCAGCCAATCTAACCTTGCTAGGTTCAAGATAGTTGTTTCTTACCATTGCTGACTTTTTTTTTAAAAAAAAACATTCTTGAAGGGCTTGAAGTAGGTGACATTTAGTGGTTGTAACGCATCTAGTGCATGTGAAGGTAAGGTCACCATGTCCAATCCAAGTTTTGTTGCTTGTTTGAATGCTTGAATAGTGATGTGTGACCCATGCCCATTCCAGGATCAAAAGATGTATGTTTTCTTGAGAAACCTTTATTGGAACATATCTACAAAAAAAAAATACTATTGTTTGAAAAACTAAGTTGTCATCCAAGGTTTTTTTTGCATTGCCATGCATGTTCTTGGTCTACATAATTTTATGTAGTTTTTTCACATCCTTGAACCCTTGAAATTGTAAAAGGCAGGAAGGGTTGCACCTGTTGCATCGATAACACAATTTATAATCAACCACTCCTATGAATTAGGTATGGTGTTGCAAACATCTATGAGCCTTGCCTAGCCAAAACTCTGGCATCAAATTGTCACCATGCTTAAACACTTATCTCACTTGAATTCTAAATGTGATCTAATTGATATCTGTGTTATGTGTACATGTTTTTAAAGTTACAATAAAAGATATGGCATGCATGACTAATTAACCCTCTTGCCTTTAAAACCTCTAGCCCTTCAACAATACGTATGCTAATTTTTAGATGCCTTTTTTTGACCCAGAATCACTAGGTATTTTTTAGAACGTCATTTCGAAATAGGGTTGGTCTGGTGTGGGTGATTTTTGCAACCTTCATTTTTAATTATTGAAGGTTGACAAATAATCCAACCTTTTGCATGTTTAGAACCCAAGTAACCACTGCTTCATCCTCCTGTTTTGTTAACACACCTTGGGAGTTCAACTTTCCTACATCTAATTCTACTATGCAAGTGATCTAAAAATGAAGTCATTGGTATGTTCCAATACTTTGCAACCTTCCTTAGAGATGTGTCTCCCCTTTCCACAACATCCATGGCATCTTTTAGTTGTTAGTTTGTCCATTTGGCCTGCTTTGACGTATCAACTTGTTTATATTTACCTCTACTCTGGCCTTGTATTATTGTTGTGGCAAGATGGCATTATTGCTACATTGCATTAGTGGCTAGTATTGCTTGTTAACCTTGTTGTGTTGTTGTGGTGGCAAGTTGAAGATGTTGATTTTTTTGGTCTTCACAATTGGTACTTGAAACTCCACTACACTACTTCCTTGGCACATTAAACTATGATGGAGTGATGTAGTTTGTTAATGGTGGACCCCTAGTACATTATTGTAGAGACTTTTGTCGCATTGGCAAACTCATCTAAGCTTTGCTCCTCCTAGTCCCAATCTCCAAATACTTGGTGGCATCCATTCAAATCCTATAAGAGGTATAAACCTATCTTTCTTGTGTGAAAACCAAGATTCCAAAAAATATGTTAGATTTGGATAATGTTCAATGGCATAACTTTCCACCTCCTCACAAAAAATAACTAGTTCAAAATGTAGCAAAGTCTTTTTAGTCTAATGTCACATTGGTTGTGGATTTGTAGGTAATGGGAATATATCTCAAGGTGCATCATGCTGGAAGAATAGGAAATCTATGACCAATGGCACCGTTGAAATGAGATGTTAGAATTGATGATTGTTGAACCCAACGAGAATAGATGTAGTTTGAATAGCTATATGTGTATTTTTACACTAGCTTTGGTATGCCATTTAATTATGCCTTTTTTTGCACTACTTCCTCCTTTTCAACCTGTTCTAGTTTGATTGCAAATGTTGGAATCATTGTTTCTACCTCCTTTTTAATTTCAAATGCTAGTTGAACTACTTCTACTTCCTCATCTCTTTTTATTTCTACCTTCTTGATCTTAGATGCAACTAACTCACCATCTAATCCCTTATTAATCCCACTTTGTAATCTCTTTAGAAAACTTTCAAACTTACAACAAACTTCCTACTTCTTGTGACATATTTAGTTTAAAACTATAACCTTTACTCTAGCAATGTAAAGCCATATGAAATATGTTCTTGCCTAGCTGCTTGTTTGTTTTTGGTGGGAATTCATTATATGAGTTGTGGAAGGAAAGTCTTTAATGGACTTACTTGGTTTTTGATGGTGTAATGGTATCCAACATTTGAGTTGTATTAATTGAATTATGTCCTATGTGGGGTCTTTTTGTTGTTGTTTGTTCAACCCAAGATTAATTCTTAAATAGTTCTCAATTTTTTTGGTGCATAAAACCTCCAATTCACAATCACCTCATTGTTTTTTAATGTTACCTTGTATGCCTATTATTGAATACAAAATTGCACATAAGTAAGCATTCATGTGTGTGATCCAAAATGCTCACATTTTAAAGGTGGCATTCCTACCCTTAATTCCCAAACAGTAAATTATCCAAAGGCATTAAAAAAAATTTAAATTTCAAAACAGAAATTTTTTTATCGAACATTCAATCATGGGTGTCCATTGGAACATAAACCAACATAAATCAAAACAAACGTGAACCTTAAAATACATAATAGATGTTCAATCATGTGCACCCAATCGATGATGGGCCGATTTACTCTAGTAAAGGATAATTTGGTTATGTTGAGTAATAAGGTGTTAACCTTGTTCCCTTGGTCTTATCTTCTAAAAATTGGTAATGATCGAAGGTTGCAAATTCACCCGTTAACAAATGTGCTATACAAATAAATCCAAAAATTTCAACACCAACTTAAATTAACATTTTAAAAAACTAAATATTAAATAATGATTGCAACTATTTTGATACATATTAACAAAATTGGACACAAGATCCTCCCATTTTCCACAAATCATTCAATAAATGTCACAAACAATAAAAAAACCTATAGGACCAAAAACTTTTTCAATGTGCATGAATGTTATCACAACCTACATGAGATAAGCCTTGATAGAAGTTCAACCAAATTCAAAAAATGATCTTAAACAAAGACACTAAATATGCAAGGAAATATTGAAATGTAATTTTACTCATAATGTGAAAAAACTTGACATTGAACAATCTGAACAAGATTATGGCACAAGGTCATCAGGTGTTTTGTTTTTCCAAATTTGTGAGGTGGGTAGACTAACAATCATCCACAAAAGGACATACCCAAAGCTGGCCACTGGTCAAAGAGGAGAGTAAAACTTTTTTTTGGAACCTCACTATATTTTTGCAATTTGCTAAAAGCTAGGGTCTAAATATTTTTCCTTCAAATGTGGCAACTTTGCGCCTTTTGTACCAAAACCATCCTTTATAGGATTCACACTATTTTTGGGGGGTCACTAAGTGGTAAAATTTCATCAAAATAAAAAGAAAAAGGATGAAGGTCACACCTTATATTAGTAATGAATTGGATTGGACCATATAGTTTAGGGAATTAATTTAAAGAAGTTTCTAGTAAAGTTTTTCATAAAGCCCATTATAAGAACTAGTGTTGTCCAGTTCTTCCTTTTTGATAGAACCTGACTTGATTCTAAGACAGCCCTTAACCTTTTTGAGGGTTGCTAAGAAGGAGGTAGTACAGAAAACAACTGAGTTGATTGCCATGTTTACCTAGGGAACTTAAAACCAACAGAAAACTGGTTTGACCACTTACCATCCATCCTTCATGGTGCTCTAGTTCACTCTAGTTGGTCAGACCAGAAGGGTAAAAACTAGATACTCACATAACACTGGTATTAACCCCCTCTGAAATCCTTTGAATAACTTCTAACATTGTAAATATATCACCTCATGTGATTGCATTTAACAAATCCCAATTTACATTGTTCAATATTTCATGATTTTATGGGTGGGGATGGGGAATTAACTTGCATGGATGTGGCTGACATTGGTAGAGACTGGCTCACTATTTAGATATTAGATACCAATGTTGTTTGGTTCTTGATTTTAAAAGGCACTTTCAATTTTGGTTTTTAGTTTTCTTTTGTTTGATAAACCTCCCCTGCAATTTTGAAAATGGTTTTTTGGATTCATAAAGCCTTTGATTTTGGAGACTTCTGAAAAAAAATTGGAGCCCAGTCTGGTTTAAGATTGGGTTCACTCCCATCTACATGGAAACCTAACTAACTAAAATTAATAATTTGTAGAAATAGGTATTCAAGCTAATGGAATGAAGTATTAGTGTAAGAGAAAATTAAGGGAGAACACAATTTTTTAAAAAAATCTTAAGAGCCTAATGAAACAAGGTAATAGACAACAAAAAGGCACATTTTAAATTTTTTTTATGAAGAGGAAAGATCTTTTGGTTTGTTCTTTGGTGAAGGAGGGAACTAGCAACATCTTCTTATGTGTGATCACCACTTAGGCTGCATGAAAAAATTCAAAAGAAACTGTTGACTGGTTTAGTAAACGGCAAATTTTTGTACTTCTTCCTATGGTTCCTTGGATAGCCTTGGGTGAACATCCACACTAGTACCATGATAAAAACTAAAAACCATTGTGTTGTTATTAAAATCAGATGCAAATACCCATTGGTTATCAACCTGAGTATATACCCAAGTACTCATTAGGGGTGGGAAAAAAAAAATCAGTTTTGGTATATAACCTTGGTTCTCAAAAGTTTAAATAATCATCTTTCTAACCAATTGGTTCTTTGTTGATTCTTTCATGAAAATTGAAGGTTCTTTTATGTTTTTTGAAATAATCAGGACCAATGGTTATTTGATTCTAATTGTTTTCAACAAACCAGAATCAATAGTTCTTTAATTTTGAAACACTACTACAAAAGGTGGGTGCAGTTCATTGGTCCCCATTCACTAAATCAATGAACTCATTGTTTCTTCAATAATCCCTCTTCATTACAACCAATGAATTCATTCAAAATTCAGCGAAATCACTTAGCGTACAAGGACACCTTTTGTTGTATTGAAAATTTTAAAGAACTAGAACCAATGGTTCTTTGATTTGAAATTTGTAATGAACCAAAGTTATTAAAACCACATAATGTTGATAAAAACATTATGGTTATATCATCTTTAGGCCAAATAAGGGTCTCTGAGTCCAAATTTAATATTTTATGGGTTAAATATTAGTGTAATAGGCCTCATTCAAGAAAGTGAATGTACCAATTTAGGTGTTAGTTCACCCTAGTCCTTTGGGTGACCTAGCACCTACATTGGTACCATGAAACCAGTGTTGGGTGACTCTCACTTTTTGGAACCTAGAATTGATGGGTAAAGGTTGAGCATATGTATTCTCTTGACTAATGGTTGTCAAAATTACAAAAATAATTTTCATCCTTAATCAAGATTTTAATAAAATAAAAAAACTAGGTCAAAGAACTTACCTTATATTGTGGGTTTTTTGTTGATTCCAAAACTTGGAACCATCAAATATTAATAAACTATAATCCAAGGTTTTTAATAGAATCACCCCATATTGGTAAAAACCATGTTGTGCATGTATATGTTCAACTACAAAACATGTAAGTGCAAGTGTACAAGTTGAAATTATGTAAATGTAAATTTATGTAAATCATTTTAGGCCTTATAAAAACAATGTAAGTGTAAAAAAATTTATTCTTACACCACGTAAATACAATGTAAAAAGGGGGAAAACCAAAAAATGAAATAAAGAAGATGTAAAAACATGCAAACTTCAATTTAATTCACTTGAAAGTTTACAAACATTCATATTTAGTGTCTAATCTGATCATGGAAGTGGCATATTTATAAAAATGACAATAAGGCATAGGAGTTCAATCAAAATTTTAAAAATTCCATTTGTAGATTGAACATAACACTACCAAAATGGATACATGTGCCAACTTTGTACACAATCTTTTACATGATCCTCAATTTCATTGGGAAATTCAACATTTATCACATTTAGTATGTTTTCCTAAGCCCCACCAAAACCCATCCACATCTTGAGGTCCTCCCTTAGCTTAAAAAAAAATAGTGGGATTATCAAACCAATTTTTAATTAAAAGAATTGGGAGATCCAAGTTTTTTGCACCAACTCAATAATAATGATAGCTTATGAAAATACTTACCCAAAAAAAAAAACTTATTTTGTTTCAATTTGATTATCATGTATCCCTAAAATTGCTCTAACTAAATATGTAATTATCAAAAATTGTCCTTCATGCTTTGACCACCAAAGAAGAAGGTCTTTTCTTTCTTTCAATGGCACATCAAATGTGCAAAAGTAGAATAATTTTTGTCAAACCTACACTTACACACATAATTCCCAAATAAATTAGCATAAGGTGTGCAAATTACAAATAAAAAAACAATTCATGATGTATTTTGAACAAATTTTATAAAAAAACACTTACTTGTTCAAAACAAATCACATCCTCAAATGCCCTTATTCCAAAAATAGCACTAGTGTTGCACACAACTTTTTGCATAACACTTGTAGAAACATTCAACCATCCATGAAGTTTTTGGTATAAATTTTTAAAGGTTGGGAAAAGGAATTGATTATCATATGCACTAGCAATTTCAAAATTTGAAAAATGGCCAACATAATTTTCCACTAGATTTAAGTCTTTGAATCAGAAATCAAACATGAAAGAAGCAAGTTATGGGCTATAGAAAGCTTGAAAAACATCTATGAAATTAAGGAAGGGTGTAAGAATAATAGTCATTTGCTTTCACATGTTAACACCAAGTTGTTTCACCTTGGTGTGCATATCCATGTTTTCAACAACATAAACTTTTTCTTATAACTACGGTTTGTTAAACACAAAATTAACACATATTTAACATCTTGACTTGGGCCACTCCCCTTTACCCCCTTGGAAATCATCAAAGGGGGGCGTCACAATTTGTTACCCAAATTCCAACCCCTTGTTTTTGCTTTCTACTTTAATTAGTCCTCCAATTATTCCCAAGTCAATCCCTTCCAACAATCATCCTATAACTATAATGTTTTAATGTAGTGAAAACCAAATAGGTGGTGGGGCCATGTTCATTTCACTTAAAATATTTCATTCTCACTACCTTTTACCTAAAATAACATAATAAACACAGTGTAAGATGCTTTAATGAGTCTTGCCTAGCATAATCTTCCCCTTCTAACAACTCCTTCCCTTGTTTTCTTTTGTATTTTTTTCATGTTTGCTTCAAACAATAATCCTACCTCCACCTACCCCTCCTCTTTCCCTCCACTTAACCAACCACAAACCTAAACCAAAAGACACTCATGCAAGCATCATCATATAGGAAATTCAACAAGTCTTTACACAAAACAATTTCAACATCTCCAAAAAAGAGGTTATGATGCATTTTTCAATCCCAAACCTCCCGCCCCTTTCTCTAACTAACTTTTAACATGGTCTATGTATTGGCCTCCTTTGTTATAACCATATATCTTAACTGCTTACACCTTTAAAATTCTTTGCCACACCCCAAAACAATCCTTGATATTTACCTCTACCTAACAACCCCCTAATTCCCTTTCTTTTACTTTCACAAGAAGGCAAACCATCATTTTTTGTTCTTGGGGCCAACAACCTCCCATCCAAGCTCCCCTTCCTTTATTTACCTACATCCTCTACCCAACAGTAGACCTAGGTACATCTACCTGATTCTCCACCATTCACCTTTAATAATAACACTTATGAAGCTCCCCACTTTAGCAACCATCATCAACACCTCTTGATGATCCCACCTCCATACTCCAAAAGTGTTGTTGACTTGACAATATCTTAAGAAACTTGTTCATCCATGATTTTATAACCCCCTTCATCTAATTCGCCTTTTCATGATGTACCAAAATAGATTTCTTTTAATCCTTAAAGATCACACCAACATCATCATTTTCCCCTTTTCACACTCCTTCATGCCCCACTCATCATTTTAGGAAGAAAGAGGAAAGGTCAACAACAACTTTCCTCCCTCTTAGCTTCATGAATCATCCTAACTTAACTTTAATTACTAAAAACTTTTGGGAAACATCCTCCACCCTATCCATACATGTTTATCCAACATGTTTAGTCAATCCAAACCAAGGATAAAACAACCCTACCTTATCCTAATCCAACTAACCTATCACCCCCCCCCTCCCCCTTTACACTAACCAGGTTACCCGCCCTCCAAATCCAAGTGGGATAAAAAAAACACACAAACACCTTAACCTACTCCCCTGGACCCAAGTTTACCGCAAAATTTCTTTAATTGGCTTACATTTTCCTAATCAAAATGGAGTTAGGCTAATTTGGGCCCAACATGGCTATGGAAGTAGGCATGTAGCATTAAGTTGAAGTTGCACATGTAAATTCAAACAACAAACAACCATGGTAAGAAGGAATTCTTTAAACAATGTTTTTTGAAAAGGGACAACTAACTTGGGATCAAGTTTCAAAACCAACTTAACATCCATATATTTTCACAAGTGTTTGAAGGGAAAAGCCTTTTGGTTATGAACAACACCAAGTTTTTTTAAAATAGTTTTTAAACTTCATTTTACTTCTTGTAAAGAGTTTTGTTTCCAAAAAAAGTAGAAATCACACCTAGTGTTGCTTTTTGACATTTCTTGGTAGGTTGCACAAGCTTGTTGTCGTCAATAGTCCTTGATTGTGACCTTATATTGCTTTCTACATCACTAAATCCTACAGCATGTGCATTGATAAGTTCAAGATGTTTAGTTTCAACATGATGTTTCATCAAACCAATCCTAAATGATGTGTTGTATGTAATGATCCCTTTCTTTCCTTTTGTCTTTTTTTCAATTAAATTATGGGGGACAACATGTGGAAAACAAATAGTGCATTTCAATTATTGTATTTGGTCATAATCAAGTTGATCCCAATTGTTCATAAGAAAAAAATGTCCATGGAACAAACTTCCAACTCCAAGTAACCCAAAACTTGGTTTGCTTGTGTAACATCAATAAGGATTCTATTTGATCCCTATCCATCTTAGCAAAAACTTCAATGTTCATTTTGACACAACTAGTAGATGAAAAAGTTCCCCTAAATGGAAGACTAAATGGATTAACTTCAAGCAAAGATAGTTACACATTATTTCATTCATTTGGCAATGGGTTTAATGAAGTCTCCAATCCCACATGATATTTTTCTTGTCTTACCATAATCTAAACACTAAAAAAAAAGGGAATCAAATTTCTAATCAGAATTCTATTTTAAATTGAATCAAAACATGCATCTAAAATGATTTTTTGTTGCAACTTGAATTATTGTGAAAAATTGTTGTTGCTAGAATTTTAATAGTTGTGGAAAGCTACTATTGGTGTTTGGCAAATCTACCTTTGTTGGACTTGTTAATGAAACTTGTTACTACAAAAACTATTAATATTTCCATTATTGTAAGAATTGTTTCTCTTGTAGGAACTATTCTTGTTGTTAGCATTACAAGAGTTTTACACTACCTTGCACACACATCCACCCCTTTTCATAAGAAGGCCAAGAGCTCACCTTAACATACATTTTACACACCAAAAACAAACCATGCAAAGGTGACAAAAATGGCCATAAAATTTGACAACAATGATAAATGGGTACATGATAGACAAAACAACCAAAAAATACAAAAAAAAGATCACTTGAATAACAAACAATATTGGTGATGCAAAAATAAAATAAAATCTCCTTGTTGTTCTATCATGCACACACAAACAAGCACACATAGTTCACATTAACACACACACCAAGAAAAATAGACAAAAAAAAACAAAAACACATGGACATTAAGACAAAAGTGATGAACACAACACACATATTAGAAAAAACCACATTCACTTTAATAGAGAAAATAATGATGGTGCATAAAAACGTTCTTCATTCCTCACTTTGTGCCTAAACACACATAGAAACACACACTCATCAAAACCATGATGAAAGGCACCTAAACACAAACAACAAGACAAACAATAAAAAGTCTAGAAAACCAACATAGGCTAGAAGAAGGTGACATTCACTTGAAAAGAAAAGAAAAGAACATGATGACAATGGCAATGCAAAAGTGCTCCTCATTTTGTTGTTCCATGCTTACACACACAAATAAAACAAACTAAAAAAAGGTCCCAAGAAAAAAATGATGTTCATTTGAAGAAAGAAGAAAAAATTTCAATGATAATAATGACGTAAGAATGCTCCTTGCTTTGTTACTTTGTGCTTGCACACACAAATAAATTAAACCATAAAAGGCCCAAAGGGATGCGCTCGCCTAAGGAGATAAAATAATATGTTGATGGCAATGGTGACACAAGAATGTTCCTTACTTTGCTACCTTTGCTTGCACCCACAAACGTGACAAACAAAAAGGTCTAGAAGAATAAACACAAACCAACCAAGACCAACCAAAAACACATTTAAAACAACTAGGCTTTGTTGTTATGTGCCCTTACACAAAGAATACAAACTAGAATAAAGTCTATTAAAAAAAATGTGACCAAAATTGATCGAACTTTGCTATCCTATGCCTACACACAAACAATATAGACCATAAGAAAGTCCCAAAAAAGAAAATCATGACCAAAAATGACAAAAAAACACATAGACCAATTGAAACCTCCCAAATGGTTTCTATGTGCCTACACACACACACACCCACACACACACACACATCATGTGTTTCTTTTTATGAAAGGACAAAAAAAAAATCCTTTCACTTGGACATGCCAAAGATGCTTGGAGCTCCCCTATAGGCCAAATTTCAACAATGCTTAAAGTTCACCTTGAGCTTCATTATTTGCTAAACGGATGAACTCGTTGAAGAAGATGAGGTCATTGTAAGCCTTAAATTTGCAAAACAATACACAACCATAGAAGGTCATATAAATGTATATATTTATACAAATTTTACATGCCCAAAATTAATTATATGAGGCCATGTAAGTGTTTGTATGTGTAAATGTGTGTAAAGAAAATTATTTACCCATAAATAAAATAAGTGTAAATGGAATAAAATTGGATGTGTAACTATGAATGAATTACATTTACATGAGTTTTACATGTTATATATATGCCTATTGACACTTATATGCACAACATTCATAACATTGATTTATAAGTTTTTAGTGGGTATGTACATAAGTTTTCTATGCATAAAAAATCAAAATCACCTAGTATCACTTTATGAAAAGGGATAGGCTTTGGTTTATTATTTGCTTTTATTGAAATTACCATTGCACTTGTTCATACCAAAGCTTTCTTTTTTGATATAGTTGTATCCATATATTATGGGTGAAGATTTTATTTTTTTGCTTTGGTATGTATATGTCAAGTTTAATAAAGTTCTAAGAAAATTAAGGCTTTGTGTTTTGTGTTTGTTCATGAATGGTAAGAGTTACACAGTGTCATGTACTTTTCAATGAAACAACTTCTTTAGCTTGTTGGTTTAAGATCTTTGTTGAATTATTTTTTCTCATTTTAAATAAAATTTTGAATTTGTGAATATATTTGATACTCATACGCAGATATCATACTAGTTTGTATGAGGGTGCCTATTCATATTCACTAGTGTGGCTTGTGTGTTGGCCAAGTGTGAACCCATTATAAAATAGGGAAACTCAACATGTGAACGTTGTTTTGCAATGTATCGATTTTTTGAATAGCCAAATATGAAAGGAAGTCATATGCTTGAATTTAATGGTAAGCCTTCAAGTGTTACCACGTTCTCAACTGATTTTTCCTCCCAAAACCTGGTTTTTTGAAATTTATTTGAATTTTCAGTAGCAGAAATCACTTTTAAATCGATATCTATCATATTCTAAATCCAAATCTTACCAAATAAATTCCATCAAATCCTGCTCATCAAGATCTTTCCAACAACACCAAAGGCACATTCCAATTCCACCAAAAATTTCAGCTACAATTTAATTTAATTTTCAGTGAAAAAACCATTCAACATTCAAGAACTTCTACAGTGCAAGTCCAAACACCATGAAACCAAAGCTAATGCACCCCTCCTCCTCGAGAGCTTTCCAAAGAGACTAAAGACAGGATTTGAAGCATCCTAGTTCAATGGATCTCATAAATACAAACAAACTACCTTCCTTCATAGATAGATATTCAAGATATTCCAAACATTTAGGTTATTATATAGACCCACTTGATATGTTTGTTTGAAGAACACTTAAATACTCATGTTTTTACTCAATGTGTAAATTGAAATTTTTTGATACCAGTACCCAACTAATATGTTAAAATAAACATACTCACCCAACATTAGGAAAATTGTCAAATTTTGTTGGGTTGCTTCGAAGCATTTTGAGATCTTTCATCCCTAGACTAAATTAGGGTATTTGAGTCCAAATTTGACATTTCCTCCATCTTATATATAAATTCACTTGGTCTTCTCATTTATGACGTGACGTTCTGCTGCATAATCATTTTTTATGTTTCTGCTGCGGAACCGGCCATAAGGAAAAGCATTTTCGTCTGGAATTGGCACCCCCGGGAAACCAGTTTGATTTCTACACAACTGTCCGTCCATCCGTGCTTTTTTTTTTATTTTTTTTTTGGATTTGTTTTTTCGGAAAAATCTAAGGTTACATATTTGTTTTTTTTTATCTTTTTTTTTTGGATTTTTTTTTCGGATTTTTTCCCCCTTCTCTTAAATTAACAAAAATGAAGAAACAAAATAAAAAATAAAAAATAAAAAATGGGCAGAAAAATTTAAGGCTACGTATTTGCTTCTTTTTTTATCTTTTTTTTTTTGGATTTATTTTTTCGAAAAAATCTAAGGCTACATATTTGCTTCTTTTTTTATTTTATTTTTTTGGATGACGTCTAGCTAGCAGCTCCAGGGAGCATTCACAACAACCGTGCAGGAGGAGAGGTTGCTTCCGGTCCGAAGTAATAAAGGGGGGGGGGGGGCA
>Ga0116231_10002361_pt1 | contig 39447 bp, 34 predicted proteins | sample S1TSphgellanicum_2_FD_89695 | JGI IMG/M metagenome (GOLD analysis project Ga0116231, IMG submission 89695) | Host-associated microbial communities from peat moss isolated from Minnesota, USA - S1T2_Fd - Sphagnum magellanicum MG | ecosystem: Host-associated > Plants > Peat moss > Unclassified...
AATATAATATATAATAAAAAAACAGATAAATAAATAAATATTTATTAAAATATAAAAAAAAAAAAATAATAAATTATTAAACACATAATATATATATATATATATATATATATATATATATATATAAACAAAAAAATCATAAGAATTTATCATAAATGGTAAAATTCAATTGTCATATGTTCAATGTAATCTAAAAAAAATTTAAAAACCAATTCTCACACAATAACTTCTTACAAAACATGATGTTCAATCAAATAAAATAGAACATAATGTTAATATAAAGGAAAATACACATAATTTAATATACATTGACATTTATAATAAACAAATCCAAGATGTTCCCATAATTCCATGTCTTAGTTGTGAAAGGTTTTGTTTTTAAAAACAATTTAAATATTTTTCAAATCAATTGTTAACACAACTTTCTATATACATTCAAATTGAAATAGAACTTAATTCAACATTATACATATGTACAAGTTGTTTACATAATATTAGTGAAAATAAATCACCTTTATATTAAATACCAAATAATTTTTTTAAAAACAAAATCAATCCATCAATCCAAAAATTTAAAAAAATGTATTATTTCACCACGTCTTATTTTTGCTTAAATTTATAAACTCCAAGGGTATGGGCAATATATGATGCATGATAATGTTATTTATATTTTTGCAAATGTGGATCAAATTCAATCAGTACTACCATGTTTAGCACATGATCGTGCAACAATAGGTGTGTTTTTTAAACAACGTATTAAATACAAATCACCTTATACAAATATGGTGATGTTCATTTTACAAAATTTAATTAAAGCACCATTATACAAAAATTTGAATGTTACCATTCATCATCAATGGGCAAGTTTGTTTGCTTTACATATGAATTTAGAATCTCAAATTCCTTATAATAATGCATCATTTGATAACTTTGATTCTAACAATGAAAAAAAAACATTGTACACCAACAAATTCAATGATACATAATTTTTTTAGATGTTCCAAAAATAATGGATTATGAAGATACAATATATTCTATTGTCCCAAGTCAAAACCTTCACCTTTTAGGTTTATTTAAAAATAAACATTTAGAAGAATTAATTTTTCCAACATTGTTCTATGGGCAACTTGGACAATTTTTAAAAAGTTTTTCATATCAACAAATAGGTCAATGGGAATTATTTCATAAATCTAGAGATTTTTCAACAAATATTTTTAACCTTTTTTTAAATTGCTAAAGTTTCCATCCAAAAAGTCAAAAAATTTAGTTGGTGCAAATACAAAAAGGAAAATTATGTGGTAGAACTTTAAAAGCTTATCAAGTGCAACATAAATCAAATTTAAATAATATCTTCAAATCATACTTATGTTTTCATGATTTGGAACGTTTGCATAGTTCACCTAATTATTTTGAAAGGATATGAAATTTTTTATTTCCAATGGTTCAATAACTTAATCCTGCAACATTCTTGTCATTTTTACATCTACTAAAAGATTATGGGATCCTTTCATTAAAATTTTACACACATTACATGCTCCAAAATTAAATCTCCCAAATAAAATAAAAGACGTCTAATTTGTTCATATAATAGAATTGATACGAATTAACCCTGTCACATGTGCAAGATATTATGATAAAAAAACATTTTATTTTCACAAACTTATCACAAAAGATCATTATCTTTTTGGGGGGTTTTTTTTGTTTGTTTTTTTTTTTCATTTTTAGATTTTTAAATCGTGGGAACTAACATGACCATGGACTTTTATGGATAAAAAATGCACCTATGTATGGAGTGCACACAAATGAAGAAATTGAACATTTTGTAAACATGTATAGTTTCTATGGTGTATCATTATTATCGAACCCATTAACACACATGTACGTGTAAGAAAATAAACCATGTTATTTGTAAATTTCATTATTTATTGTTTCATATGCGTGAAACAAAATTTTTAAAGCCTTTTCAAATAAATGGATATTATCCTTTTTCACAACAATACTTCCAACCATAAGCAAACCAAATATTTCAATCTTAAAATAATAATAATAATGATATATCATTTTTTCAATATTTAAATTCTTTAAAGTTTTATGAAACTAAATATATATTAAATTTGAGAAGTAAATTAATAAAGCCGCACATTTTTTTTAAATGAACTCCTAAAAACATAAAAATTAATGCATTTAGTATACGTGCTGCTCACTTGTGATTTGCAAATATAAATATTCAATTTATCTTAGACCCATATGTAGCTGCAACATATTGCATATCATATATGACAAAAATAAATAAACCAATAACATCATAACTACATTTTATCATAAAAAATGCATCGTAAATAATGAAAATGTAAACGTAAGAATTCAAAAGTTAGGTTTTTTTTTTTTATTGCCCAATAAATGATTGCTCAACTTGTTACTTACCTTGTGCTTTCTTTACCATTACATCATTCAGTTTGAACATTTCAATTCATAATTTTTACTTTTGAAAAATGTGATTTAAAAAAATTAATTACAAGTTGCATTAAATTAATTAAAACCAAATTAAATTGATATAATGTGTTCATCAATCATAAAAATATATATTAATTTTCCAAGTCAAATTGACAACTATATTTTCAGAAAATATCTTTCCAACTAGTAGAAAAATGGAAACAAACTACTTCAAAACTAAATAGATACCATACCTCAAACTCATATTCGATGTTAATTAATTCATTATTAGAGTAGTCAAAAATTTTGAAATTATTAACAACAATATGTTGAAATTTAATAAAATTAAAACCATTCAATGTTAAAAATCAAGCAAAATGTACAATTTTGGGGCCACCATTTTGGCGATCTTTTTTTCAAGCACTTTTTTGGCTTGATTGTGAAACTGTTTAACTAGTTTTTTTTCAAGCTCCATATGTACATTGTGTGGTTATGTGTTTATTCCATGTGGAATGTTTTGTAGGTCTTGCATCAAAATGATACACTTTGCATAATGACATAAGAAGAACTAGTGAGGTGGAGGAGGAGGAAGTGTTATCGATTAGGGTATTAGTGTATACAAAGAATTTTTTTGGTTAGTTTTGGACGTGAATGGACTCCTGTGGTTATTTATCACAAGTAGGAGGCCTTACCTCCTGAACCTCCTCATGTGAAGTTTGATAACTTCTACATAACATTTTGTTGCTCTTATTCTTCTCCATTGCAATTGGTTTTTTTTCCCTTTTTTGTGGAAGGATTTGTGTGTTTGGTTTGTTTACAACTATTGGTTGCTTTTTGTTATGGCTTTCTTGCAATTAATTGCGGTGTAGCAACGGTGTTAATCCATAGTTGATTTTCCATTGGGAAGGAAAAGGGTTCATGATTGTGTTTGTGTGGCATTTAGAAAAGCAACAAGCGAAGTTGAAGGTTGTGGGTTCTTTGAGGATGAAGTTGCTGATGTTGGAGATGGCCAAGCTCAAAATATGCAATAATCATCAAATTAGAGCTTGCACAATAGCACAAGTCACCAATACTTTATGTTGACCAACAACCTCCAAAGTAGAATTGCATTTCTTCAAGTGATAATGATGGGATTTCCACACCAAACCAAAAACTATTAATATGCTATGGCACTGAGCATTGGAGCAAAACCTTCAAGAGTTGCACAAGGGTTGAAAAGAGCCCATGACAATGATACCTCTTGTGTAGCAACAACACCACCACCATTCCAACAACCTCCAAAAGTCTAAACCCTAGTAGCAACAAAGTAGCAAGGAGGAAAAAACTCTTCTTCCTCGTCTCGAAACCCCAAAACATTAGTTGAAACATGCTGCAACTCTAAATGACATGAAACCTTCGGATGGCTAAGTGTAACAACGGTAGTAGGCAATGGGTGTAGCAGTAGTAGCATGTAGTCCATGTGCAGCAATGGCAATGAACAATGTTGTTGGCAGGTAGTGTTGTTGTTGTCGTTGTTGGAATTTGTGTTTAAAGATTTGAAACATCATCATCATGAAGAACAATTAGACTTGGATGTGTGATTGATGTCGAGGTTGGGGTTGGGGTCTTCGTAGATGATAAAATTAGAAGTTTTGGGTCATGTAACATGGAGACGACAACTGTACTCAAAATCAAGTTTGTGCACATAAGCTCAATAATTCTTGTTACTAAAAGCCCTTACTTTAATAAGGTTTGTAGACCGAGGTTTTAAAGTAAACATGTGAAGGCTATTATTGTAGCCTTTTTAGTGGCTATTGGCATTACTTTCATTCTTGTATCATAAAATGTTTTGTCCCTCAATCATTCCTTGCTTGTTTGTCAAAATATTAATTGGTCCAAACAATTATTGTCAAACTTTTGATTGAGATTGTCAGTTTTATGTGTTGACTATAATGGGTTGAATGTAGTGGATTAAGTTTTTTTCAAACAAGATGCAAGAGTCAGAACAAACGAATGTGACATTGGTAATTATTCCTTCAAGTGGGTTTTTTCTTGTTAAACGGGCCTTTTCATAGTTTAAGCAGGCTTACACCTACCAGTCCTTGTTGGCAGCAAAGTTTGCATTGTTATATTTGGATCTTCTTTCTATTGTTGTCCTTGCAGATGCCGTACAACCCCTAATAGATATAGCTCGATCCTACTTGGCTTCTTGGTACAAAGATATCACAAGGTAAGGTTTTTTATTTACCATGACTACTTTGGTTGGAAGAATGATGTAGGGTTGTCAAGTGTGTCATGGACGTCATAAGACCATATGATTTTAAAGTTGTCGATTAGAGTTGTAGTGAAGTTTAGGGGTTATATGTTGATAGGTACTCTATTGTGATGTGGTGGAGGCAAGTTTAGTGATGATGGAATGGGCCTTCCATTGGCAGGTTTTGAAGTAGTTTTTTCAAGTGATGATTTACAAATATTTCAAACTGCCTCCTTGTGGATGATTCCCCATACAAAACCTTAAAAAATTCTATAAGTACCATATCATTGTTTGTTGTATTTTGTAAGGTTTGAAACATTTAGGCACTTTTGCTTATAATTGATTTTCCTTATAATTAAGGTTTTGTTATTTAACTAACATTCAAATTTCAAAATAAACTATTTTTTTGGGCAAAGTAGATGTTTTCTTGTCATTCTACTGATTTTCAACGTTCATTTATTGACTAGTGTATACATGTACTTATGTAGCCAAGTACAACCACTTTTCTTTAGAAATATACTAGCAATGTTCCATGCTATCAATGTAGCTAGTAAAGGTAATGAGGACACATATAACGACGATGATGAAAACAATTTTTTCAACGATAGTAGAAAGTGCACAACTTGTAGGTCCATCATGATTTCTTTGTCCAACACATGGTCCTATATGTTAATATATGAAGGTCAGATTTTGTCACATGTTAAATTCCATTTCTCATGCTCAAATCTAAGGAGGATGATTTGAAGATCCTATGATCAAATGCCAACAATCTAAACATTCAAACAATTTTGCATGATTTGAAAAGAGGAATCCTTTGGATCTATGGCATCTACTTCCTCTTCATGTTGTTTAAATTTTGAATTAAAAGTAAATAAAAAGAGAGGTGTAATAGCATTGACCTCCATTACTTCAAGTTGAAATTGCATGTTGAAGCTTCTTTAATAGTTTTATTTTCTCCCAACCTTTGCAAATCATTTCATTCATGTTTTTCACATGAATCCATGCATCAAACAACCATGCACATAGGTTTGGTTTCATAATTGACATTCGAAAGTCAACTTTAGGATTTTCACCTTTTTCTAGTTGGCTTTTGATTGTTGAGTAGGTCCAAGAATGAAATTATCTCTTGAACTCATCTTTGAATAGGCATTGTAGGATGACATTTATAGGTTGAAGTACGTTAGTGTAGTTTGCTAGAATGAAAATGACACACACATTTGGAAACTTCAACTTCATCCAATCTAAAAATTATTTATTTTTGTGAATTGACCAACAAATAATCAACCAAACCATATTTTGTTCATCCCGTAAAGCAAATTTCTCCGCTTAAATTTTTCGATAAGGCATGAATGTGTTCAATAAACTTTTGAGTGGTTTCCAAATTAGACCAATGATTGGAGATGTACATAAGATGAAACCCACTTGAGAGACAATTTTTTCTTCCTTCATTCATGGGTGGGAGTGCCCAACTTATTGTGCCTTGGAACACAATTCGCAAAGGTGACATTGGCCCATCTATTACAAATTATACAACTGTTGTAATTTGTTTTTTATTTTCTATCCCTAGAACTTGTATGTGTTTGGTTCATTTTCTTTCCCATGTTCGATCCTTTTTGGTGGGTACAAGGTGAACTCTAGTTTGATCTTTGTTTATAACCAAACATGGAGGTATGTTGTAAATTTTGACAAGGTAAACAACTCAATGTGCCATGGATGTCCTTTCCGCCTCCCATGTTGATGGTAGTTTCCCTATTGTTGTTGTGGTTGTTTGGTAAAACCAACTCAAATGATACTTCATGAAATTTCTTGTCTACTCTAAAGATACTTTAAAGCCTCCTCGTTTTGTAAAGTCCTTTAAGAGTTCATGTGCTCTACTTTCAAAGATCCCTCTAATGATTGGTTTTACAATAGGTGTAGAAAGACCTTGTCCAATAGCACGCATGTTTTTCAACAAGATAGTCAATTCATCTTTCAATTTTGGTCTTGTTTCAAGAATTGAAAAATGTTTTTTTTGCAGTAGTGGAAGTTATCCTTTTTTCTATAACAACTTGCACATGTAGTTTCAACTCCACTATTGGGGTGAACCACTCATATAAATACCCTCTACTCAACTTCTCATATGGACCACTAACTTTTCTTGACTTTTTCTGAAATGTTTTTCGTTGGTGGAACGCACCTAGGAAATCACCATGTTTTTTCGGAGTTGCAAGAATCGAAAGCCAAAGGTGTGGTGCAAACCAATTTGTGTAAACACCTCTTTTCTTTTTCTTGTTGATTTTGAGTTGGTTGCATCATCAATGGTTTCTTTCTTGATTTCCCTTTCCGAAATCAATGTTGTTTGCATTGGTTTTTGTGGCCTTCCAACAAGTCTCTTGGAAGGTGGAAGTGTCGTTTCGTTTTCTTGATTTGCAATTGTATCTCCTTTGAAAGGGCCTAGATTTTGTGTGCTATAATAATACCTTCTCCTTTTTGTCCACTCTACAAAACATAGAATCTATCATTTTTTGTTATTTGCCTGTTGCCATTTCCTTTGCACATTTATGATACCTACCTATCTCAAATCTACATTAGGATGTACCTACATGGTATCTCTAAGATGCAAGTATGATGATTCTTACACTATGAAAACATTTAAAAAAAGTTTGCAAGTTTAGGTATGTGTAAATGAAAAGAAAGGCTATAGCAAATCAAATAAAATGTCATTGTAGGAATCTACTATCAAATTGGAAAATAAAAATCAAATGAAGCTTTCATTTCAAGCATTAAAAATATTTATAAAACTTGAAAGTACCTACCCCTTGCACACAAAGAAAATATTGAAGAACATGCATTTTTCAAGATTAGATGTATTATTAACTAATTCAAGAATTGTGATGTTTCATTCATCTTGCTGAAATAAATTTTAAAATAAAAAATGAAAATGAAAATGAAAAATATTATAGAATCAAGTGTCAAACCTTTTTTTTCGAAAAAAAATATTTTGACAAAAAATGCCGAACATGAGTCTAAGGTACGGTAGTCAAAATGTGGTGCCATTTTATCAAAAAAGAAATCTCAAAATTTTGATTACTGAAAAAAAAATGTACAATAAAATATTCTTGTTAGAAAATTTAACTAGTTTCCAATTTGTGAAACATTTCCAAGAAAACCATTGGTTGTTTAAGTTGTGCTGATTCACAAAATATCTATCTATGAAGGAAGGTAGTTTGTTTGTTTGTTTGTTTTGTTTGTAGCGATGAGATTCACCAAACTCGGATGTCTCAGATCATGTTCTTGGTCTCTTTGGAAAGCTCTCGAGGAGGAGGTGTGCATTGGCTTGGTTTCATGGTGTTTGGACTTGCAGTGCAAAAGTTCTTGAATATTGAATGACTTCTTAACTATAAATTAAATTACATTGTAGCTGAAACTTTTGGAGGAATTGGAATGTGGCTTTGGTGTTGTTGGAAAGATCTTGATGAGCAGGATTAATGGAATTTTTTTGGTAAGATTTGGATTCAGAATGTGGGAGATATTGATTTTTAAGTGATTTCTGCCCTGAAAATTCAAATAAATTCCAAAAAACCAGGTTTTGGAAGGAGAAATCAGTTGAAAACCGTGGTAACACTTGGCCCAACGGCACAGGCCACACTAGTGTCATATGAATTAAAAGAATCTATTGTTTAACATCAGAATATTATTTTTACTCTTTGCATGATCTTAAAAAATATCACTCCTATTTTGAGTTTAAATAGGTTTACAAAACCCTCAAACGAAAACTTATAACAATCATATAGTTTTCTTTATATTTAAAACATGATAATTGTTCATGAATATGTAACCTTAAAAATTTATGTGTTAGATTGTAGGGGAACTACAGGAAACACCCAAGATTAATAATGTGAGTTATTTATAGAATCCTATTGAATTTTGTAATAAAAAGTCAGAGTAAATGGGTTGTTAGGTGTTTTCTACTAAGTTTTATTTTATTTTTTGGGAAAACAAGCTTATATTTATTTTAAAAACTTTGAATTTGGATTCCATTAGGATTAAACATTAAAGCCTTTCCTCATTGGTGGGCTTATATTATCTCTAGCACCACAATAAAAGAAAAAGAAAAGTGTATGTGTGAGGCCCAAGTGAATTTAAACTTTGATCTGAATCTAGCATGATGCCCATTTGAATTTGCTTGGTTTGGTAAATGCAAATTGTGTTTGGAAAATGAGTGGTTGGGTTGAATATGAAACAAGTTTAAACTAAAACTCATTGGGATTTAAAAATAAGGGCTTAAAATGTAATTTCAAGCTATAAATAGATGGTAATAACTAGTGTCTCATTCAATGATGCAACAACAAACTTATGAAAATAACACAAATTTTAATTGGATTAGTGAAATTTGAAGAATTGAAATGATAACCTATTGCAAATACATTTGCATATAAGCAATTTAACACGTTTAGTTGAAGTTCAACATAATCCAAATTTAGAGAAATGAAACCCTAATTTGCAACCCTTTTTAAAATTTGTTTTTGAATCGAGCTCAAAGGTTCTTGAAATTGAAAAAAATTGCCAAAACTAAAATTGCAAGTTTAGAAAAATTTGAATAACCAGGCTCAAACGCACACCAAAGAACCTACCGAAACTTTTTTAAATGTCAAAACCAAGATGAGAAGTTCTTTCAAAAAAGAAAAGAAAAGGAAGAACTGGACAACACTGATTTATTGGTACTTATTTTGATGGGGTATCAACTTTTGAACATATCAACTGGTAATGGTATCAATTTTTAAAAAAAAATTTGTATTTGTAATGAATGGTATTGTATCTTTGTTTAGATTTTCATGGTCTTGGTATTAGGGGTCCAAGGCTGATTTTGGGCTTGTATGTGACATGTAGGTATCCACCTGCTGGTATTGAGACGGATATAGCCTTGGTATTAAACTGGTATTACCTGAAGTCCCCAGTCCCTCGCAGGCAGGTATTGGCAGGAGATTGGAATGTGCATGGGGTGATATCAGTCTGGTCGGATTCTTTGATACCAGGACCCGTATATAAACCAGGGTTGGAGCCTGGTACCCGCCCAACACTGGTGTCTACTGTTAAGTCCTGGCCCGTCGACGCTGAAACCGTGGTACATCCGGGTAATGGAACTACCCTCCCTCCAAGACGCTAGGGACTAGTAGTTCGGGGCGGGAACGAACGAATGAATGCATGAAGTGGGCGGGTACTAAAAGATCCGACACCCGCCGACCAAACGGGGTCCAGATCCCGGGGCTCAACGGTAAAGGATTTTGGGTAGTCTCGTCAAATTCTCAGTTTTAGGTCGTCAGGATTTCCCTCCCTTTTCCTTCGGTTCGAAGAAAACACTTCGACGTTCGCTCTCGCACTCCCTTCGGTTTTGCGTCCTTGTTTTGGTCCCCTGTTTCTCCTTCATACACACACACAAACACCCTTCTTGTCTCTAGTCGTCATTGGCATCCTCCCCATTTCTCGCTCGCTATCGCACTCCCCGCTCTTTTGCGTCTTTTTTTTGGTCCCCTGTTTCTCCTTCACACACGCACACATACAAACGTTCTTCTTGTCTCTCGTCGTCACTAACATCCTCCCCATTTTTTTCTCTTCGTTGCTCTTTTCACAGTTTGGTTTGGTTTGGGGTTTGTTATGTTTTTCCTCCATATATCCAAATCTTTTCTTGAGGCAGAAACCACACTCCGGAGCTTGTGTTGAGTCGCTCTTCTTCTCTCTCAGAGACCTAGTGCTACCGTTGCACCGGCGAGGTTTTTTTGGACTGAGATTTGAAAGAAAAAAGGCTTTCGAGGAAGGTTTTCAGATGTAGAGAGAGAGAGAGAAGCGTCGCCTTGCAGTATTGGATGCAGCGGCTCTCTGTGGAAAGAAGAACAAGAACAAGAAGCAGCGTGCAGTTAGGTTTGGGGATTTGTTGACCATTATTGTTCTTCTCCTCGGAACAAACTACAGAAAAAAGGCGGCGGACGAGGCGAGAAGAGAAGAGGGATATGATAGGAGGGGGTCCAGGACGGGAGCTGTCGTCGCCACCGTCAGATGGCATATCCAACTTGCGCTTCTCCAACCATAGTGATCACCTCCTTGTTTCTTCCTGGGACACTGTAAGGCTATTCTTTTGTTCTCTACATTCTTTGTCCTCGAGTTTTTTTTTCTCTTTTCAGTTCGGAGTTTTGGTCTAGAGCCTCGACCTGCTTGTGTAGCACTACTAGATACTCTCCTTTACTTTGTCCTTTGATTCTGTGATAAGGAAGTTGTGTCTAGTCTTCTTTCTCTGTCTTTTGCCTGTTCTTTACACGTCTATTTCCCATACATTTTTCTTTTTAAGTGGGGGAGAGGTCACAGGCTAAGGGAGGGGTGGATTTTTTTGGCAGAAGGTGAGACTCTATGACGCGAGTGCCAACATATTGAAGGGAGAATTTGCACATAGAAAGCCTGTGCTTGATTGCTGCTTCCATGATGATTCTTCAGGGTTTAGTGCCAGTGCAGACCGCAATGTGTGTAGGTATTGATCAACTTTGTCCTTAGAGTTTCTTTCTCTGCTCTTCTCAGTAGACAAGATGCATTGCACTGTTTTTTCCCCCACTTTTGAGATTTTATCAACCTCATGTCTTTAGGTTGTTTCTGCTTCCATTTGTGTAATGGCACCATCCAGTTCTCTGTGTGACTTTACTTGTCATCGGAAGTATATGCATCACACAATTGCCATCAAGTTTTCTTTTCCACTGTGAGCTTAGACTGTGTCAGATTCATTCAAAACCCTGCTTCCTTCACAAAGACCCACTAGCTATCAGGTCACGTTTTCTATGCCTGAGGTTGTTCTATTTATACTCTATTGACAATCTGATAACTGTGATGGTAGGGCCCCTTTCCTGCACAGATATGGGTTTCCCAAAGAGACTGCAGTGAACAGTATACAACAGCAATCAAAGTCTGATTTGCCTACTAATTCTGTGAGTCCTGCAGATTTGACTTCAACACTGGAAGAGAGGACCTCTTGGGGACACATGAGGCACCCGTGCGGTGTGTAGAATATTCACATGCAACAGGTAAGATTATGAAAAAAACCTATGCCCTCACAATATGCCAAGAAATAGCAAGATTTTCACATATGATTCAGTTCTACCACACTATTACCAATCTGGTTAGTCTAAGTGGTTATACAGATTCCAACTTTGCTCATACCTGTAGTTATAATGAGATCTGTGTTCTGGAGTTGGTTTATGAACTCTCAATCAGCCTGTAGAGGTTTTATGGGCGTTCTCCAAGCCCTAAATTTGAGTTTGTTGAATCATGGAGGTTGTGTTGCATACGGCAATAGTCATAGTATTTGCTATTTACTATGGAGTGTTCTGGTTCTGTTTTGTATCGAGTTGCCATGGATTATAAGCCCATGCAACTGTTATCTAGTGTATGTTGGAATCATTATAACACCAATTGGAACTGGCTGTAGGGCAAGTTGTAAGTGGGAGCTGGGACAAGACGGTGTGTGCTTGGGATGCTCGAGGAGGAACACGGGTTGGCACCTACCCACAGCCAGAGCGAGTTTACAGTATGTCACTAGTTGGACATCGCCTGGTGGTTGCTACTGCAGGCCGTCATATCACTGTTTATGATCTCCGGCACATGCCACATCCAGAACAGCACCGTGAATCATCCCTCAAATATCAGACCCGATGTGTGCGTTGCTACCCCAATGGCACAGGTAGGGTTTTCCATGTTCTGCTAATTCATGTGTTGCAAGTTGTATCTTATTGCAGGTCTGGTAGGCCACAAGAGAGTCAAGGATTAACTTGTTTAGATTGTGAGAGCCAGAGACTGGTGTCTGAAGTGTGGTGTGCATGACAGGCTATGCACTAAGTTCAGTTGAAGGCCGTGTTGCCATGGAATTTTTTGATATGTCAGATGCAGGCCAAGCTAAAAAGTAAGTCTTTACTACATATCTTGTCTGGCTTGGTGTCTTTTCCAAAAGTTCTGTTAAATACTGGTGTGAATGTGCCATCAATCCTTGTACCCTAAATCCTTAAGCGTATCCCTAGTGTTGGAAAGGAGAATGTGGGTGTGCTTCTTGCTTGCCAAGTTTACAGCAGCTGACTCCTACTCCTAGTGCTGAACTTTACACTGAAGATGTACTGTACTTTTTAGTTTGTTATATAGTTATCTACACCCACTGTTGGGAGTTGTGGCAGCTTGCCAATGCTATTTCTGATGAAGGTGATGGTCTGACACTTTTTGAGTGACTCTCTTGAGGTTATGATATACTTATTGTTGCATTACCTTCAAAGTGTTTTTGTGGAGATTTATCTACATTCTCATAGAGAAGCACTCTTTCGTTAACAAATTTGTGTTTGCTACTCGATTTGTTTTCTGACTTAATGTTTTGCTGTATGCAGATATGCATTCAAGTGTCACAGGAAGTCTGAGGCAGGTCGAGATACAGTTTATCCTGTTAATGCGATTGCTTTCCACCCAGTGTGAGTTTCTCTGCCTTTCAAAGTTGTTCTTTTTGTTGAAAGGCTTGGCTGGTGTGTGCCTACACTGTAGGGAGCAGTCTTTGGTCTTTTTCAACCTAATTGGGCACATTATGTCTGTTGTTATTTTTTAGTTTGTGGTTGAGCATAACCATCACTTCAATGTGTTTTCTTTTTCAATTGACTATATACATGTACTCTTCAGAGCATTCTTCAAGAGGCATTTGTTTGAAATGTCACCAGGCAGGTGTGTTAATCTGAGATTTGTGGTGGAGCTGTGCAGTTATGGTACATTTGCGACGGGTGGCTGTGATGGGTTTGTCAATGTCTGGGATGGTAACAATAAGAAGCGCCTATACCAGGTTTGTAAGGATAAATTTGACTTTGAATAGAACTAGTTATAAGTTGAAAAGCTACAAATGGTTGGCAAACAGATGACTGCCATGATGATTTAGCATAAGGTGCAGGTTGTTTTCATTCTTAATGTTATTTGTAATTTGTGAAACATAAGTGTAATGTACCATAGTGAACTTGTTTGTCCAGATGTCAAAAATCCTGATGTTTTTGCTGGATCTGACAGAGCAGTATCTTCAAAGTCTTGTTGTGGTGCTTTATCTGTAATGTGATAAGTATGCTGCCATGTGCTGCAACTGATTGGTTGTAAGTGCATACTGGCACAACGAAGAGCAAATAATTAGTGGATAATTCATTTCACCAAGTATTGGTTTCCACACTATTCTAATAACAGTGCATAATTGTTGGTGGCAGTACTCAAAATACCCAAGTAGCATTGCTGCACTTTCGTTCAGCAGAGATGGTCGCCTGCTGGCTGTTGCATCCAGTTACACATTTGAGGAGGGTCAAAAGCCGTAAGAGATCTAGCCATAAAGCTTATATCTAGGGTTGCATGCACTTGACTTCTGTTGTGTGCTTTGGAGAGAATGGGAATGTTGAAACAACTATTCAGTTGTGTAGCCTGAGGGATGTAATATTTCGTGAGTGAGCGAGGTCAGTCACAGAACATTAATTGAGTGTTGACTGTACTGTTGCAGGCATGAACCGGATGCTATATATGTGCGCAGTGTGAATGAGGCTGAAGTGAAACCCAAGCCAAAGGCATATGCCCCAGCTCCCTAAGTTCATTGTTTTTTCCAACTTGGTTGTAGCTTGGGTTGTTAGCGTCAATTGTTTTTTTCCATTCCTTGATGGATGTGATTAAGAAACTATACTTGAAAGGAGAAAGTTGAGTATGTGTGGGTCAGCTTTCATGGTCAGAACAAGGTAGTAAAGTTTCTTCTCAAACAAGGGCACTACTATGGTTTCTAGGACTGTCAAGTGCAATTGACCCATTCTAGTTGAAGGCCTGAATTTTGTCAGGTGCAATTGTGAATCATCCATGTTGTGTAAGAAGAAGAGTGGTTGATGTATAAGTATAGGCAAAAAGACAAGAGCTTGGAGTACAGAATGTGTGGGAGTATCTCTTCCAACTAGTTCCTAGTAGTTGCCTTCTGCTTCAGTATTAGTGCATGTTTGGTTGAACATTTTTATGTTCATACCTTCAGAAATTAGCTCCTGGTCATTCAATTTTTGGAATAAAATGCTGGTGATTAGGTGCAAAAGGATCATATTGCTTGAATGATAATTGTGAGTGTAGAGAAACATGAAGTGGACTCTCAAATGAATTTGAACTCCATCTTGCAGGTACAAGGTTTTCTCATGGTTCAAAACTTGGGCCTTGCATGGTGTCTGAAATTGGAATTTTTTCTATATGTGGCCCTTGCACCTTCATGTCTTCTGTGGTCAAGTGTCTCTCTTAGCATGTATGGTTTTGTCAGCTTGTTATAGTGGGCTTTGCTCAATATGTATTTCAAAGAACTTGACATTGAAGGGAACTGGTTTAGGGGTCAAAATCGTGTTCAGGATTTTCTATCTGCAGATGTCAATCTACCTGCAATCTTCTGCAGAAGAGGAAGTAGTTAACCAGTTTGCAGATTGCTGTTGCTCTCTGCGTCTCTGTTCAATTTTGACATGAAAAGGGTTTTGGTCTAAATGATTGAAAAGTTTACTAGAAATGCCAATTGATGATCATAGAAGATCTTGTGCGGTTTTGCCCCCCCTTGCAGATGCTGTGAAACTCCTCATCAGATGACCTGAGAACCAAGCTCCTCAAGTGAAGGTTAGTTAACATCTTCTGGAACACCGTCTCATGAGTATGCCCTGGATTCTCTCTCTCAAAGCATTGAGTGATGTTGGAACTGTACTGCTGAAATTCTATGATTGTGCATCTGTATCAAATCCATTACATTGTGGAACTAGTTATTAACTGTCTGCATTGTTGACCAATTCTGCAGTTAGGGCAGGGCAATGTGGTTTTGAAACTTGCCCACAGAACTTTGGAAGCCTTAGTAGGTTCTCACTTCTCACATCTTATGATGATTTGTAGTTCTCCAATTTCAACTGGGTTGCCTAGGGTTATAGTGTGGAATTGAACACAATCATTTTCAAGAGTTCATGAGTACCAATAACCAGTCGGTGTTGGCTTGATGCTTGGAGAAAAGTTTCTTTTTTTTGAGCATGACAAAGTCACGTTTCATGCCTTTTCTTTGCAATGGCCAAGCAGTGTTATCTAGTGGGCATATTTGGGCACACACCGATGTTGTTGGGGGGAATAACCTGCAAATGAACAAAGGAAATAAGTAACTTCTTAGTATATAATGAGAAGCACGGATGTTTTCAGTTTTTACTAAAAGGGCTTTCTCCTAGTTAGAAGGAAGCATGTACCTGAAAGCCACAGTGAACCAGCATACACCAGCACACCATGAAGGATGCATGGTAAGTGGTCAGGAAATAGGTTTCTGTTGGGTTCCAGTTCCCTAGCCAACCATGGTGGTTAGCTGAGTTGCTTTTTTAACTACCTACCTATTAACAACCCACAAGCAGGTTGTTAGTAGGTAGGTAGTTAAAACAGTCCTGACCTATGTATAAACCATCTACTTACCTAGTAGTTCTCTATTTTCCAACCTATCTACCTGCATATGAGACCTATTTATAAACCATCTACTTACTTATTAGTTCTCTATTTTCCAACCTATCTACCTATATATGAGACCTATTTATAAACCATCTACTTACTTATTAGTTCTCTATTTTCCAACCTATCTACCTATATATGAGACCTATTTATAAACCATCTACTTACCTAGTAGTTCTCTATTTTCCAACCTATCTAACTATATATGAGACCTATTTCTTATGGAATTGGATACCAAGGTCAAACCATGTACTAACTCAGTTAAGGTTCATCCAAAACTGAGTAGACAACAGGCATCCAGTGGATGGTGTGTTGGTGGGTGCTGGTTCACTGTGGTTGTGCCTGAGTGACTATTTTAACCAATTTTCTGTAGGACTCCTAGGCCACAGGACTTTTAATTTTGAAAACTTTGGCAATGGTTTACTTGACAGTTATGGTTGTTTGTCCTATGTAATGTGTTAGTGAGATTCATATCCTAATTAATCATGGCTCTGCTCACAACTTTTTTGCTTTTTTTAAAGGAGCCATATTGATTGGGCCATCAGCAATTTTTTTGGGAACATTGGGCATGCGCCCAATGAAAGCACCTCTTTGGACCCCAGTTGCAAAATAGAAACAAATGTGAACCCCTGGATTTCACCTTTTTAGTTTATATTAAGGGGAGTTTAACTTTCGGCAAAACCACCTGGGATAAAACCCAGGTGCTATTGCAAACATCTGGGGGACCATAATTGGGAACACTTTGGGAACATGGGAACCCTTTGGGAGCGTGATGGGAACACTGTGGGAAAGGGAAAAAGTAAAAAATCCCTTTGTCCCCCTTCATGAGTGCATGCTGAGCCTCCTCATTGGCTGCATGAAAGTTCTCTTTTCAAAACTGTTGCTTGCCATTTTTCACCTAGGCTAATGGCAGGGGCAAAATTTTGGGGACATGGTAAGAAAAAACTTATTTGACATAAAATTCATAAGAAATGTTAATCCAGCTTTTTTGCTGGATAAGGCCCTTCCAAATGGGTAGTCTTCAAATTTCAGGGATGCCCTACTTCTCAGGCCTTACCATAGTATGGAATCCATCCGTCTTCATGTCCTATGACAGTACATTTTTTGGGCTTTGTCCTAGATGGGACAAGTGATCTGCTTTTGTTCTGCCAGTTCCATTTGTGATGTCAATTGACAATGGGGAACACTCTTTGTATTGTGATATGAATCAACGGTGAGAAAACCCAATTAGACTGTGTAAAAGGCCCTGCTAAATCCCATTAAACCTGATGAGACAGCATCTTGCAGTACCAGGCTCCATGTGTTCCTTGGTGGAAGGGACCCCTCCCATAGCAGGTCAAAACTTATTGCTGCTTTGGATCTGTTATTTAGGGCAATTTGGGGAGGTAGGGGGAAAAAGAAAATGCGACCTTCTAGTCCCTGAAGAAATTTTGATTTGGAGAAAAACCTTAAACATCCTAGAGAAAACTATATTCTAGGTGAGATGCATATAGCCCACGTAGGATATGCGTCTGATTTTTGACAACACCAAGGTGGTCTTCAAATAATTTGTGCTTGTTTTTGTTATCTTGATGAGGCTTGGCTAATCATTACAAACAAGCATAGTGAATTGCATCCTCAAACGAGTGCTTCTTTCAATCCTGATCTGATGATCACTTTCCCTTGTTGATGAGTTTCAATTTGCACTTGGGAAGAAAGGTTTCAAATCTCCTCTTTCAAAAAGTTCCAATCCTCAGCCAATTTCCTTAGCTGATGAGCTTCAATTATATTTGAAAAAAAAGCTTTCATGTCTCCTCTTTCAACCGCTACCTATCACTTTCCTTAGCTGAATGAGTTTTAATTACACTTCAAAACAAACAATAGTCAGGCATCCTAACTTGAAGAGTACAAAGTGGGGTTGGCTGCATCCTCTTCTACCCCCTTTGTAACCCACCCTGCTCTCACTTCCACTCTTCTTGTTCTGTTACTCACTATTTGATTGTACGATAATCTTTCTGATTGGTAATTGCCATTTGGAACTTAAACAAATTCAAAGTACCTACCTTAGCAGCTTCAACACTAATTTAGATTTCTTGTAAAAATGTTGAAAATTTCAAAACACACAAGATTTTCAAAGAACAAAAAAAATAAAAAATTGTGAAGGAAAATAGCGCATCTTTTAAAATCTTTCTAGAATATAATCATGAAATCTGTTCAAAATCATGGAATCTTTGATTATTAATTAATTAATTATTTGACATACATGAGTTGAAATTGCCCTTGTACTATGGTATCATGTTCCAACCATTTGTGCTCCATTTCCCTTTCTTACCTATGCTTTCTTGTAAGTAAAGATTTTTGGCAAGTTTTAGTTTTAAAATTGAGTAATAAAAAAGGCACTCCTCCTGCCTTGCACAGGCCCCCTTCTTCTAGTAATGCTCTCAACCTCAGGCCTTACCCTACATGAAAACCCAGTAATAGAGGGCAAAAAAATGCCATTTATTGATAAAGAAATCAGGAAATCTTTGTTTTTCTAGCGTACATTAGACGAATTTGGCTAATTTCTTTTGTTAAATTTCACAAAAAATTTCGATACCAAAAAATGAAAAAAACACAAGAAGGTTCAGTAATAGGCAATTATAAAACTTTGTGACATTTTAAATTATGATTAAAAATGTAATTACTTATAGCAACGAAATTGAATTAAGATGAAATTATAGAGTCATCGATCTTGGGACGGGATGTGGATAATTGGGAAGATCGTGGCCGTCCATACAGGGCGAGGATTCCTATCAATGGTATAGTGCTAACGTCATCGTCATCGTCTTCTTCGTCGTTATCTTGTTTTGCGGAGCATGTCACACCAGAATGAGCTTTGTCACTGTAACTCCGCTTGCTCGCCATTGTCGTCGTTGGGCTTCTCCCCCCTGCCCCCAACACAACCGCATTGGGAAGAACTTCTTGTCTGCATTCCGTTCTTTTTTCCTCTTGATTTTCAGTCTCTCTATTTTTCCTTTTCCCTTGAGAGACTGGTTGTAGTTTGCACAATTGCTTTGAGAAACCATCGCTTTTTGTTTGTGTTTTTTTGGGGGATTGATTGTTTTTGGTGACCAGTTTGTAGTTAGTCAGTCATTCAGTCGGGCGGGGGACTTGGCGATGGGGCCGATTACGAATGGAGCAGCAGCTGCTGCTGCTGTCGACGACGACGCCGGAGGAGTCGCGTTGAGCAAGGCAGGAGAGAGAGTAACAGTGCGTGAGATTTCTTCTTACAGTCCTGTGCAAGAGAGTAGGCTGCAACACAAGCCGCCTCTCCCGTCTGTGTTTCATTCTAGCTTCAAGCTCGCACATGGACCGCCATCTTCGGCTGCGGACAACGCCGCTGAGATTAAGAAGCTTTTTCCATGTCTCTTTGGTCAACCTTCAGTGGAGCTTATTCCTAGTGAAAGAGGAGAACTTCACAGGTCTTTGAAAGTTGGTGTGGTGTTATCTGGTGGTCAAGCTCCCGGTGGCCATAACGTCATTGCTGGCATCTTTGATTACCTTGAAGAGCATGCCAAGGGGAGCATCTTGTATGGATTCAGAGGAGGTCCTGCAGGGATTATGAGGAACAAAGTGGTAGTCATCACTGAACAATTTCTGTTTCCTTACAGAAACCAAGGGGGTTTTGACATCATTTGCAGTGGCAGGGATAAGATTGAGACTCCGGAGCAGTTCCTGCAAGCAGAGGAGACGGTGAAGACTCTGGACTTGGATGGGTTGGTTGTCATAGGAGGTGATGATTCCAACACCAATGCTGCTCTCTTGGCAGAGTATTTCAGATCCAAGAATGTCAAGACACATGTCATTGGATGTCCAAAGACCATTGATGGTGATCTGAAAAGCAGTCATGTGCCCATAAGCTTTGGATTCGACACTGCATGTAAGATTTACTCGGAGATGATCGGGAATATTATGGTGGATGCAAGATCAACGGGAAAGTATTACCATTTTGTGCGGCTGATGGGCCGGGCAGCTTCACACATCACTCTTGAATGTGCTCTCCAGACTCATCCCAATGTTGCAATCATTGGTGAGGAGGTCAATGCCCATAAGCAGACATTGAGGCAGGTGACAAATGGGATTGCAGATGTTGTTTGCAAGAGGGCTGAAATTGGGAAGCAATATGGTGTGATTCTTATACCCGAAGGTTTGATCGATTTCATCCCAGAGATTCAACACCTCATTGCAGAGCTCAATGAAATCCTGGCAACAAGTGTGTGCGATGAAGCAGGACACTGGAAGGAGAAACTCACCCCTCCATGTCGAGCGCTTTTTATCTCCCTCCCCCATAGCATTCAGGAGGAGCTTCTGCTTGAGCGAGACCCTCATGGCAATGTGCAGGTGGCAAGAATCGAGACTGAGAAGATGCTTATATCAATGATTGAGACTGAACTTCTTGCAAGAAAGCACGAGGAGACTTACAAGGGCACTTTCAAGGGCCAGTCACATTTCTTTGGGTATGAAGGTCGATGTGGCATGCCCACAAACTTTGATGCCACATACTGCTATGCCCTCGGATTTGCTGCTGGTGCTCTCCTCCACACAGGACAAACAGGTCTGATTGCATCCATCAGTAATTTGGCAGCACCTTCAAAGGATTGGACTGTTGGAGGAACAGCTCTCACTGAGCTCATGGATGTGGAGCGTCGCAAAGGCAAATTCAAGCCTGTGATCAAGAAGGCCATGGTCGAGCTTGATGGTGCTCCATTCAAGAAGTTTGCATCTCAGCGTGATCAATGGGCAGTGGAAGACTCTTACTTGAGCCCTGGTCCCATCCAGTTTTCAGGCCCTACTGCAAATGATATCAGTTACACACTCAAGCTTGAGCTTGGAGCTCTTGATGCCTGAAATCTGGACATTGCTTGTAATGATCTCGTCCTTCTCGGTTTTCATCCATATGCAAGACTTGTCAAATTATGCTGGGTATGACACCTTGGCTCTTTTCCCCGATTTAGGTTTCTAGAGAGTGAGATGTAAGTGAGTGCATAAGCTGTGGTTTATAAAGTTACAATTGAACTCTATTTCTTTCTTGAAGTTTCTGGTCATGATCCTCATGTGCTTGAGGCTTTATGTGTGTGCTGTTGAAGCATTCCAATTGGGTGTGACTTGATGAGCTTCAAATCCAACTGTTGACAGCATTGAGTAACCAGAGATGCATTGAGTCCATCTGATGGTGGAATTCATTGGAAGTAAAATGGCCATGGATTGTTAGTAGCATTTCAGTAGCATGAAAAACAACTTATAAAGCAAGAGTGCAAACAATACAAAAAGTTTTGCATGTCAGTTCAATCAGCTTCCAATTTCTTCAGGTCAGCAATGGCATTGTTTCACACCACCAGATGTTACAATCCTATACAAACTTAGATATTTAGGTGACAATGTAGCGAGTTCCTCAAAATGGCACATAAATGCTGAAGGTTCACATTACATGACCATCTTTGGTAGTCAGGAAGCGAACAATAACATACCCAGTTGTAGTAATGAGTTGCATTAATCTATTTACAGTTACCTATTTGGGGCAGTGCATTTTCCCCCAATTTTGTGATTTAGCTGAGATGGTGATCATCCATAAGGCAATATAGCCAAATTTGGCTTTTAAAAAACATGAAAGGAAAACAAAAATCCTTATACAGTTTTGGCTACCTACTTGAAACATTGATAGAAATTTGGTGATTTCAAAAGATTTATTTTTTTCGAATTTTGGAAATTTTCTTTTAAAAAATCATTGATTTTGTGACAAAAAAATTCAAAAATTTAGCAATATTCCTAAATTTTGCATAGAAAAAGGCTGATTTGGGGACCTGAATCATGAAAATCTCCATGAGAGGATCTTTCAAACTCATAATCCAAGGATCCTTCTAAAGCCAATTTTTCGTATCCATTATAGTGGAAAAAATATGGATAGATGAATTTATTTTATTATAATTGAAAAATGACTAATGGTCTCAAGTGAACTTCATCTATGAACCATGAATTAAGCTACATGAATCACAATATGAAACTTTATATATCTATATAAATGATTCTAACTTGAAAGTATATCTTTTTGAAAATATTAGGTTTTAATTTCTTAACATTGAAAGATATTAGGTTAAGCAATGGAATAAATCTTGTGTTGTGGGATGATGGCACCTTGTGGGTTAGGTTCCACATCTAGGGGTCGGTATGGTTTGCAATGTGCCTCAACCTTTTATCTATGTAATGTTCTTGGCAATGTTTTTGTTTCATTTTTGCAAAGTAGCTAGTGGGGCTGCATTTAAAGTGCATATGGTGTTAATCTGACTAAAGTTATTATGTGTGGAGAGCTCCATTTGGTTTCATTGGAATTTTTTTTTTTTTGAAGATGGTTGCTACTTAAAATGTGAAGGTGAAAAATCTAGATTTTATTCCAAATTTATAGGTGAAAAAGTTTGGCTATACATAGAATTAGGTTAAAATGTTTAGTTACTATTCTTTTGCACTTAGAGTTTTTTTAAGGTGACATGTTAATTAATTAATTATTTTGAAATATTCCAATTATTTTAACAAATTGTACTATTACACATACAATGCAAAGTTTAAATTGCAAGCATAATCAACATAATCAAACAGGAAACACATTAGTAAATAGAAGCACTTATAAAAAAATTGAACCCTTCAAACCAACCATTCTAGCACAAGTGACTTACAAAACCATAAGCTAGTATCCAATTACAACAAATGCAAAGATAAACCATTGGAATTGGACTTTGAAGAGAAGGTAGAAAATGCCTGCATCATGCAAAGAAAGTTGTGTGGCTTTTAAAACAACAATTCAATTTAGTATAAACATAACTACCAACACATTTTTGCCTTTGCAAAACTAACAAAACAATTGCACAAAACATATTACCTAGCCATAATAACAATATCAATGACAAGCTCTTTGCCACTATTCAATGTAATCTACCAATGAATTTTCTTACAAAATATAGAACCATTTTGCAAACATTGCACAACAAATGGCAAGTGAGTAATGAGCCTATTGCAAAGTTTTGACTTCGTAAAAGCCAAAATAAAAAAATATTTTTCATTTTTCATTTTGCCTACTATTTGCATCATGGTTAATTTAACTAATTTGACATATTCGGGATCTTGGACACTAGTGCTCAAGATGTTGTCACAAGGCCCCACATTTTTGTTAAAAGATTCAAGTCAAAGGGGGGCAACACACATGTTATCACATTTGATTTCATTTTGATCTTCAACGTGCCCTATTGCCAATCAAGGACAATAAATGGAACATCTCACCCACTCTCATATCTTGTTCATCCACCTTGTAATTTTTCCATAATAATAATAAAAAAATTAATAACGTAAACATATTTGGCAAATGATCATAACATTCCAACTATAACCAATAAATTGGGGATACATAATTCCAAGAACATCCCTGTCACCATGGGTTAGAAATTAGTTTTTAATTTGTGAATAAATTTTTTTGCAATCCTTTCCAAAACACACAAAATCATGGACCTTTTATTTACATGAACATGAAAAAGAAATGAAAAACAATGACAATGAAAGGCAAAAGAGAAAAATTACATGGCTTATTTTTGCACTAGTTTTTCACTAGGGATTCAAACACAACAAATACATCATCTATCACCATTGAAAACAAGGTCTCAAAATCCTAATGAATTGCCCAAACATGATGACCATTTAGCTCGAATGCCAAATGTGAAACTTTAGAATCTAAATTAAATATCCAATGCATATGGATGTTCTCATGTTTGAACTCCAACAATGATTTGAATGATTTTAAATTTTTAGCAATGAACCTCGAAGTTTGATCATAATACATATTATAAACAACATTGTGACAAACCTTGAAGGGGAAAATGGTGAAGGATCACAAGAGTAGGAAACAACATTCTAATCATGGATTACAAAAAGCTCAACCACAATAGGGTTCCTATTAGAATATAAGTAATTGAATTTGTAAGAGAGTTATACATGCATTCTGAAAGATAGTAAATAAATTCAAACAAATATATTCACAATAAGATATGATAGTAAAAAAATCAAAAACCTCACATGAACACATGAACTTTTGACTATCCAATTTGAAAAAAATCAATTACAATTTATTTTTAATACATGATATGTCAAACATAATAAATGAAAGAAATTACAAAATCATTTTTCACGTCACATAAACACAATTCTAAAAAAGAGCTAGACAAATAATATGTGAGGCAAATATGAACATCCACCAATTCACATGGTGTAGGATCAATGAGTACTAATTGCACAACAAATACCATGTCACAAAAGATTACAAACTGATGGATTATTTTTAGAAATGTGAAAATAGAGAATTAAAAACAAAATGAAAGATAAATGTCACTATAGGGGTTGATTTAGCTTTTTGATTTATATTGTGAAACATATTCTGAATGTAAAACTCATTGTAGATAATAGGTAACAACATATACACAAAATATCATTCCATGGGCATGTAATCAAATTCTAATTATCTTCCAAAATGCACAAAAGAAAAAGAACTATATTGAAATTTTTCTTTTTTGAAATTGCACAATGTTGGAATTGGTTCAATGCATCCCAAACTTACAATGAAAACTTCAATTGTTTGATCATTTGAAAATTTTAAAAAGGACAAAATCTTCTAATCAAAGGGTAGGTACTTCGTTGATGCATTTCATGGAAAATCGATGAAGATCCAAATGGATGCTCTTGAGACTTTGTTGCATCAAAATGCAGTGACACTCCCTAGCAAATCTCGACTACTTTGGTTTGAGCAAATCCATTGCATAATGCACACAATGCTTACAACCTACAACCATTGTCTTCCACATTGCAATGAAACACAAGCATGCCTTGAGATTTCAATATCCACTATTAACAAGAATTAAATGCATCGGACTTGGCAAAGAAGTACTCCCTTTGTTGGTGGAAGAGCTTCAAAGCTCTTCAATGAGCAATGAACTTCCTTCTTTGCTCAACTTAATCATCTTAAAAGTTGTTGGCAACTATAAACGGAATTGCAATGTTGTTTGTGAAGGAAAGGAAACACAAGCTCATTGAGGGACAACAAAATGAAACACAAGCTCAAGGAGTGGAGACAAGATAAAACATAGAGGAGTGAAGCTTTGGCAACCTCCAATAGACACCAAGTGAAAAGGCGGTGAGAAAATATTAAAGTTTGTCACAAACAAGCTATGTGGATGGCCACATTGTGGCTTTTGGGCAAGATCTCCAGTATTCTTCCATGCAAATAAATGACACCCTTTTCGCCCAAAACAGTTCACCCTTGGGTGCTTTCTGGAAACTTTTAATGATTCTCCCCCTTTTTCCCTTTAACTGGTAGTTGGCCCTTAAAGAAAACACTGGTTCATGGACACAAGAGTACCCAAACTTTAAAAAGCCTCACCAAATGCCCATGCAATGACTTTTGGAACCACCCAACCTCACATTTGATATAGAAACATCAATTTACACACACCACATCAGTGATTTTTTTGGGACAATTTTTTTCTTCCCCCTAGTGGAAATTTGACTAATTTTTTGCTAATTTCTTTGAACATTTCACCAAAATTGGAGAAAAAGAAAAAAAAAACCCTGGATCCCGTGGTTACTATGGAGAGGAAGTTCAGCACCAAGCTCAAATAACTAATATTTTAAAAAGAAATACCTCTCTCATAATTAATAATCAGCAGTTTTTGTTGAAATAATTTAATACCAAAAGAAATGAGGTCCAGCAGCCCCAATTTGAATAGGTATCTCAAGTTTCAATGCGGTAGCCCACAATGCCAAGGCCCACTCCACACCCCACTAGTTTACTGATCTTGATTAAACATGAAATTAGTGGACAAAACCTCTCTTATTTGCTACTGCAATACCTGAACAATTTCACCATAAATTAAATTATTTTTCATTTTGTTAAATTTTTTAAATATATATATATATTCATTATTTGTGCCAAAATTTTGATAAAATTAAGAATCAGCAAGAATTCAACTGTTAGGTTTGAACTACAGACCTTATAGGTCTTCTAATCCCATTAAACTATCCCATAAATTTGAAGAGACTATGTTTATTATTTTTTATAATCATTCCTTGTCAAAAATTTCAGAATTAAAAAATCAAGTGCTGAAATTAAAAATTAAAATTTAATTAATTATTTGACAGTTTGCTGTCGAATCCAATTAGTGAATACGCTAGTAGAAAATTGGTTGTTTAGAATTTTAGAGAGAAAGTGAACTCCTATTGTAATGACATTGCCCACCGACCTTCCATTTTGCAAATTGCCCTTTGTGCAAGGCTTGGTGCGGAGCCAGGGTTTATCGCCAGGGCAATATTCCTTTACTTTTCACCAGCAAGTGGCAGTTGTTGGTTCACACAGCTCCTCAGGTGTCCATGCAGAGGGCCACAGTGAACCAGCACCTACCAGCGCACCATGAAGGATGGATGGTAAATGGTGAGGAAACAGTTTTCTGTCGGATTCCAGGTCCCTAGCTAACCATGGTGGTTAGCTCAGTTGCTTTGTTTTACTACCTACCAACTAACAACCCACAAGCAGGTTCAGGTTGTTAGTAGGTAGGTAGTAAAAAAAAGCTCTTACTTATGCATAAACTATAAACCATCTACTTAACCACCTACCTAGTAGTTACCTAGTGGTTACCTATTTTCTAGTTACTTATTTTCCTACCTATCTACCTACATATATGAGTCCTATTTCCTATAGAATTGGTCAGGAAGATGAAACCAACTATTAACTAACTCAGTTGAGGTTCATCCACAACTGAGTAATAATGGGCATCCAGTGGATGGTGCGCTGGTAGTAGGGTGAGGATTGAAGCTTAAGGGTTGAAGCTTGAGAACTGATGCTTGAGATCTGCTGCATGAGAAACAATTGATGTTTTCAGGGTTAGGAGAAAGAAGGCTTGATTAGGAGGAGAATTGATTCCTGCTTGCCAGATTGAAAAGCTTCATTCAAGAGGAATTGAAGTTTTGAGTGTTTTGCAGCAGCTTGAAGCTTGAAGAAGCTTGAGAGATATAAGTATTGCAACACAATAATCATTGACCTAGCCCACGAACAGAAGAATATAAATTCCCAGAAGCGCTGAAAAAGTGGCGCAACTGCGAGCGTCGACAAAGACAGACAGTTGTCGTCGACGCGCATTTTGCCATCGCTGCAAAGAGATATATTCCCGCAGGGACGGGGGAAGAGGGCCGGGGGGGCCGGGGGGACTAAAAATTTCTAGTTAAACCCTGCGGTCGGTCGTTTTGTCCATCGGTCGGTGTCTTCACGTTGAGGTCTGAATCCCAGCGACCAGTGTTTTTTATCCGCATCCATCGGTCCAATATGGAGCTTGTCGTCTTCTGCGAGGGAAAGCTTCAGAGCTGGGGTTCTCTTCCTCTCTCTGCTCTTGTTATCTCTTCTGTGGGCAGCGGCTGCTGCTGCTCCAATCGCGCATTTCCATGTTAGTGCCTGTAAGGCTCTGTATTGAGGTGAAATAGGAAGTGGATACAGCAGCAGCAGCAGCAGCAGCAACAGCAGTGAGCGTGTTTTTTGGGGAGCAAAGCGGAGAAGAACAGAAATGGCGTCTTTATTCGAGTCGGGTTGGCTGGTAAGCAAAAGCTTTTTTCTTTTCTGTTTGTTGATGATGGTGTTTTGGGGGGTACTTGTGGTATGAAAGGTTTTCTTTTTCTTCTGTTCAGGCTTTCTTGGGTCTCGCTCTTCGCATTGGTTTTCTTGGAAATGGGGAAAACGATTTGTGGGTTGTTCTTTCTTCTCGTTGTCTGCCGGAGCTTTCTTCTGTCAATGGCGGTTTTGCGATCATGGGCAGCGTTTGAGAGCCCTTGTGGCTCGTGAATCCCAGCTTGTCTCATTTTGTCCCAGTTTCATTGTCTCTTCATCCCAGAGACATTGAACATATCTGGTTACTGGCTGGATTGGATTTTTTAGGGAGTTCTTTCTTTGGCAAAGCTTGCTGTCTGCAACTCCTAGGCTACTGAGAGTGTCCCTCCCAGTCTTGACTGTGGATCTCTGAACCCACCAACCCTAATGTGGAATTCCATAATGCTATGGTGCAATGCTTCAAATGCTGCAGTTTGTGAAGACCAGTACACATTCTCAAATGTGAGTGGTATTTGGAACTGCAAAGGGTAGAGAGAGAGGGTACCTGCAACAACCAAGCTGACAAGAAGCTTGTACTTCTTCTGTAAGGGAATTGAAATGAAACTGGATCTTGATACCCAAATTCCCAGTAGCTTACCTAGATACAGAGGTATCGTCTCCCTTTAGGCCAAGGTTTAGGACATGTTGTGCCTTCAGAGGTATTGAAGTTCTTGCTACTATCTAGCCGCAGACAGACAGTAAAAATGGCAGGATATTACAATTTTGGATGCTGCCATACATGTATGTCCTCGTATGTTGGTGCTGCTTCTTGCCGAAGAATCGCCTGGAACCTTCATGTCAAAAGGTTAGACTGATGATACTAATACCATTGGCATTGAGAATCAATTTATAAGAAGATCAGAGTGTAATCCACCATGTAATCTAGTTTCAGTCAGGAAGGTTTTAGCTGTGATAAAATGCTGATTGTGCTTATCAATTCTTTTTGGAGACAACTGTTGGTTGGTTGGTTGTCTTTGGAACTAGTAAATGGAGTATTGTTGTTCAGAAGTGATGATGATGTCTCCTACCTAATGCTTGTAGATAACAGAGGTTTCATGCCATTTTTGCCCTTGCAAATGGAGTGTCAGATATAGTTTTTTTCTTGCAGGATGTGATAAAAGATTATAATGATGTTGGGTGCTTGGCTTGGCTGCTGGGGTGCAGTATTTGATAAATAACTTCAGCGATTTTCAGTTGGCTTCATTGGGCAGCTTCATCATTCATGAAGGTGTATTCTTCCTTTCAGGCCTTCCGTACCTCATGATGGAGTGTTGGGGACTTCAGAAGTACAAGATCCAGGTAAAAAAAAAAGCCGTTGCTCCTGATTCTTTTCTTGAAATGCAATGCTTAAGCAGAGTAAATCATGACAGTGATGAGCCCTTCTTCTTCATCAACATGGAAAGTCTACACTGGCAAGCACTTTTAACACAGATGTTTTAGCCCATTGCAACCAATCAGGTAAGGAAATTGTTGTGATCACGAAGTGGGTCAGTGGGATCCCAATGATAGAACTAAGTCCTGAAGACCTAGATTCTGCTTACTTTTGGTTTTTGATTTTGACCTAAACCCTACAACAGCCCCCTCCCTTCAACTGAATGCGCAAGATCCAGAGGTTTGCAAGGAGCACAGTAGGAATGCCTTTGTAGATAGGACCTCTTTCTTTTCAAGAGCCTGTCCTCAATCAAGCCAGCCTTGTAATCTTTCTTGGTCAAATTCGGACCTTTCCCTTTTGACAAAGCAGACTGTTTTGGTTGTGAGATTGTTGCATATGAGTTTAATCTCTCACTTTCTTGATCATCTGCGGCAACAGAGTTCTTGTGAAATATTGTAGACCTTTCCCTTCCATGGTCATCTCTAAAATTGGTTTTTGCTGGAATGTGTAGAGAAAGATGAACACACCTGCCGCACAGGAAAAATGTGTATTATGGCTACTGCTCTATCACAGTTGTGTGAATCTTCCCCTTATGGTTGTGTCCTACCCTGTGTTCAAGTACATGGGATTCACCAGCCAACTGCCCTTGCCATCTTGGTAAGTCTACTATTCTGGTGTGCAGTTTGATACAAGGCTTCCAAGGGAAGCATGAGAAATTATAACACTTTAAAGTCATAGCAAATTATTACAGTGTTTTTGTGAAGACTGATGATGGGGGGAAAAGGACACTTGCAGGAAGGTGATGTCATTTCAGATTTTGTCATACTTCATCTTGGAGGATTTCATCTTCTATTGGGGTCACCGCTTCCTGCACACTAAGTGGCTCTACAAGCATGTTCACAGTGTTCACCATGAGTGTGTACCCTCTTTTCTCATATCTCTTATAAATCAATTGCCTTGTTGAACGTGCTTGTAAATTTCAGTTTTTGCTGGAGGATACCAGTGACTTGAAGACAGTTTACTAGTATGAGCTCTTAGCTGCTACCTGTAGCATACTTTTAGTTGTACCAACGAGGCATATTGTAGATTTCTGCAGTTCAGCAGTGATGACCACAAAAAAGAAAAACCCCTGTGGAGCTTATGTGACCCATGTCTGAGTGACTTCTTGGTTTTGGTGGGATGATGCATGTCAGGTATGCAACACCATTTGGTTTGACCTCAGAGTATGCTCACCCCCTTGAGATTCTGTTTCTGGGATTTGCCACCATCTTTGGACCAGCGATAACTGGTCCTCATTTACTCACCCTCTGGATTTGGATGAGTGTGAGGGTGCTGGAGACTGTTGAAGCTCACTGTGGTTATGACTTCCCATGGAGCCTTTCCAGAGTTCTTCCCATCTATGGAGGGTCTGTCAGCTGCTTCTGACAACCTCTTAATTGTTTTGTTGGGTGGGGGGGGGGTTGTGTACATTGCATTCTTGATTTGAGCAGTTTAAGTATTTGATTTCTCTGAAGCTTTGAAAAGAAGAAAAAGGCTTCTCTAATTGCAAAACTGCATCCTCAGATATTGATAATATCAGCTATTTTCTGTGCAACTTTGCTTTGAAACAGTGCGGATTTTCATGACTATCATCATAGACTGCTTTACACCAAGTCAGGGAACTATTCATCTACTTTCACCTACATGGACTGGTAAGAAGTGTCTCCCCTTCTTGCATCTGGTAGTGCAGAAGGAAAGGTGTTCTCCAATTTTCTGTTCTACATGCCTGTCCTTCTTCACAACTAAATGTCTTGTTTATTTCTGCAAGTTAATCAATATGTTGAGCAACATGTGTTTTTTGCTGCAATTGAAGACTATAATGAGAGAATTCAGTTCGGTGTGTTCTGCAAGCCCTTTTTTGCTCATACCCATTTGTGTCTGGTGCTTCTAAGACCCAGAAAGTTTGCATCTTTACTAAGTTTGCTTCTTTACATTGAATGCAAACTTAGTGTGTAAGCACTGTTGGTTCTTTGCAGATTTGTTACTAGATGTTGACCGTGTGATTGTCTCTTGGTTTATGAACAGGATATTTGGGACAGATAAGGGGTACAGAAAACTCAAGGCTTTGAAGAGCGACTAGTATCACACTGATAGTATTCGACCAGAGGTGGATACTACTCTTGTCAAGGCAGAGTGAAACAAGATTTTCTAAGAGAGTAAATTGATTCTGCGTTTGTCTGAATTTGGTGGTGGAGAAGTGATGAAAATTTGGACGGAAAACTGAAAGGGCTTTCCCTCTCTGCAATTTGCCAGGCAGTCTGTCATGCTTGTGTCTTGTTTTGTACATCAGACGGTTTGAAAAAAGCTTGGAAATGGGGTTTCATCCTTGGCTTTTGTAGCATGCATTTGAATCTCTAGAGGAGTTGGGGGGACCTACTAATTGAGCAAGATTTCTGGAGATGGAAATGCCTGTCGTATCTGTGTAGTTTTAGCTGAGGACTTTTCAGATGAACTGGTTCACACACCAATAAAATTTAACTGTTTGTTGACCTTGTCACATTTTTTGCTTTGGGTTTCTGATTCTTGGGAAAATGCTCATGACATTTCTCATGTCCGCTCTAGCTTCTGGTGCATTCTTTTGTCAGACAACAATCTATGGAAAAACTGGAGCAGCATGAAGATTCCAATTGTCAGTGATTTGTGACAAATTGTCCAGTTCATGGTATGTCCTCTCCTAAAATCAATGGAGTTGGTTCTCCAACGAAAATTGCTCCTCGGTTTTATTTTTTTCCCAATTTTCTTTGTTCTTTTCAAAGATGATATAAAGCCTTTGAGTAACACAGGCTCAATCACTCCACCATATTGACATCAATGCAAGATGTGGTTCATTGCAGGACACATGCATGTTTTTATCAATGGAAACCTTGGGAGTTTGACATCACATTCTATATCTTGTGTAGTTTCTCAAGACCATGAGAGTTGGTTTTGGAAGCAAGTTCCTATCCCTCTCTACTTGCACATATACCTACCTGTCTGAAATTACTGAATTTGTGAACTGTCAACTCAAGAGTGGACCAAAAACACACACCCCAATGCACCGACTTCAAACGACGGTATGACAATATTGTGAGTGTGGTGTGAGACATAAGGTTGCGGTGTGACCATTTGAACAGGGCATTTAGTGTAGGGTACACTAAATGCCTGTGGAGTGAGGCATTCCTGAATTGAGTGCCCGCTTGAGACTGAGGTTTAGGGTTTGCATTACCTGGTGTAAAGACCTATGAGAATTTTTTTTTGGGGACTTTAAAATTAAAAAAACCTGTTGGGTATAACAGGGAAATTGAAAAAAGGATGTGGGCATTTCAAAAAGCTTGCCTTTTGTGGACTGTATGCTTCAGATTGTATCCTCCAAATACACTAAGAAATTTCTTGTAGGTCTTTACAACAATGGTTAATTGCACAATAGCTTTTATAACAATGTCTATAGTCTATTGCATATCTTTGATAGTTATTAGTATCTGAGTGCATGGATTGTTTTCAAACTTATAAAAACATGGTGGCATGTAATTTTTGTGTGGACATGATAGGGAACAACCCATAATTGAAAGGTCTTGTCCAATGTTGGGCGGTTCTCGAATCCTACTCAATTGTTGCTTTGGTTCTTAGACTAATTCTCATAGTGAGAACCAGTCAACATGGTTGATTGTGAAAACTAGATGGAGAACCAACCTCAGGTTTTCACATGAATGAGAGTTGGTTGTGAGAACCAGTTCTTTTTATTTTTTATTTTGGAGAACTAGACAAGTTTTCTCATAGAATTTGCATTCGGTTCTCAGTAGTTTCAAGTTTAGGGTTCCTAAACAGTTGTTGCCACCTAGGGAGGTAGAGGTGTTATTTAGGGTTAGGGATAAAGAAAGTGTATAAAAATGAAGCCTAGGCTTCATTTTTGGTCATAGTAATTATTTTTTTTGGTCTTCAAGTGCTCTTGTTATGTTCATTTCATGCTTGTTTGGTTGGTGTCCTTGGTTTGTGTTGTCATTGCTAGATCTTAATTTTTAGTTTTTAGTTTTTTATTTCAGATTGCTCCTTTTACGTTGCTCTTCTCACGCTATTCTTCACATTGTTGCTCCTGACATTGTTCCTTTCGTGTTGTTCTTTTCATGCCACCATTCTTCACACGTTGTTGCTCTTCTCTCATTGTTATTCTTCTCGCACTACAACTCTCACACTACTCCTCTCATGTTGTAGCTCTCACATCATTCCTTTCACGCTATAACTCCTCTCTTGCCACCATTCCTTTCATGCTACTACTCCTCTCACGTTGCTATTCTTATTCTTTCGTTCTTTTCACATTGTCGTTCCCCTCGCGTTGTTCTTTTCACATGGTTGCACATTTCGGGTGCTTATTAGCCTATCTTCTATTACTCTTATTGTGCTGTTGTTGTTACTCCTTTCACACTACTACTCTATTTTGTTTAGTTAGTATGGTACTTCCCCTGCCCTTGCCATGTGCAGGTTAGAGTTCAAAGCTTCGACACCAATTCAAACACCAAAGGTAAATTCCTTTGCATAATTTCCATTTCTTTTTTCCTTTTATGGTTGTTGATTCATTTTTTGTTATTGTTACTACACTTGCGTTTTTGCTCATCTGTCTTTTTCGCTATTCATCAAAGCAATAATTCTTAATCACAAATCAAAATAATAATGGAACAATCTTTTGAAAACAAAAATACATGTGATGTGTTTATGCATGAAACAAGGATATAAGATGAAAATTTGTTAGAATTTGAAAAAATGGGCAATCTTCAAATAGAAGGACATAAGAATCCATGAATGAATGAAAATAATTTTAAAAAGTTACATGCACAAAGAACATTTTGGAGAAGAAATAACATAAATGCATTGTGTTGGGCATTTTATTGCGTTAATGATGACAAAGAAGTTAATGTAATAACTTCTCAAATTATGTGTTGTATTCTTTGCCACAATAATCCAATATTGAATGTAAATCCAAAAACGCAAGCTAAGAAAGGATTAATCATATATACTAATCATACAACTAATGGCATAATTACATTGAAAAAACATGTCAATTAAGATCATTTTAATATTTTAAAAAAAATTGAAGAAAAATTTAATTGTCTTTGAGGGAAGATGAAGAAAAACCTTTCAAAAATAGATTAAATGTTTCTTCTAATTCCATATCTAATTTTTTTGATGCAAAAAAACCTTTTAAAAAAGGTGATGTGCAACAAAAACAAATTTTGGAAATTTTTTCTTTTAATTGTCAAAAACCATCTTCCTCTATAATTTGTAGAAAATAGTTGGTTAAAAAGATTTAGTATGCATTTGTGTCCCATAATTTTTTTTCCTTTCAAATTTTTTTTTGTTAATGAAATATTACTTAGATTGTTAGAAAAAACTAAACAATTATATGTTTTACTAGTTTTAGTAGAATGTCATTCTACAACTGCAAGCTTTGATCTATGGATGTCAAAAGTTAAACATGATATTTTGCATTGGTGATGAATTTTTTAAGAGATGATTGGTAACCAAAACACATCACCCTTGGTCTTTTTGAGTCAACAAACACTATTGGACAAACTTTGGCTTAAAAGATTATAGAATTGTTGGACAATTATGCATTGAGAAAAAAAAAATATTGCTTATGTCAAGGATGAGGAATCTAATATGAACATTATGACTATAGCCCTAAAATCAATTATAAGTTGTGATATGTTCAGTTTGGAGGAAAGTTTTTAAGGCACTTGTTTTGGGCATGCATTTTCTAAAGTTTACCAATATGCTACAATAGAAGAAAAAGTTTGCAAAGACTTACGATATGTGTCAATCAAATCTATTCAAGGAAATTTGCAAAAATGCATGACTTAACCAAAAAAATCTAAAAAAGGTAGGGAAGAATGGGAAAAGGCATGTGTAAATTTAGGTTTTCCCCTTTGAAAATTGAATACTCCAATGAAAACAAGATAAATTGTTTTTTTAGACTTTTTTATGTGCACATTTTTTGTTAATTTTTACTTTGCATAACATTTTCTTCACTTTTTTCAACTATTATTGTGCATAATCTAACATTTTCTTTTATTGTTGTAGATTTGCTAACAAAGTTTCCTTTTATAGGAAGCTTTGCAATTCAAAGAAACAATTATATTATGTTACAATAGGCATAATTATGTGAGAATGAATGCGACAATATCACCTCCTTTGACATGGCACATTTGTCACATCATTGTTGATTTTCTTAACCCCGTTGTGTCTACTTGTATTTTGAATTAGTCTAAGGGTTATTGGGTGTTAAGGGATGCATTAAATTTTTCCATATTCATGAGTCTAAAACTCATGAATGAAACTGATTATGTAACCTTTGACAACTTAATGGAAGAAGATGGAAATTTTGTTTATGAATTGTCATGTTTGGCCTCCAACATAAAGAGGGAAATTATTCAAGTTCTAGATTCTTTTCTTTCCTTCTTAAAAAAAAATGAGGAAACATAGCCCCATAATATGCTTTCTTTAATGTTGGACCTTAGGTTTTAAATGTTTTGTTTTATGTCTTCACTTATTGGTCATGAACAAGGTAAAATAATTGTTGAAAAATATGACAAAAATTCTTTATTTTTTATGTTTTTAAAATGTTATTATCATTTGCATCCAGTAGTTGAATCTAAAAGGGGTGTTGTTGATCAAAGGGTTTAAAAGGACATGAGTTTGGATATCTTTGAGATGACAACCAACACAAATGAACCAACAATGGAATTTGTCAATAAAAAGTTTTTGATTTTCAGGCGTTATCAAGTGGATGTTAAAGACATCAAATGTCCATTAGTGGAAAACCATGAGAGCATGTTTCTTATAATTGGTTTTTATGCTAAACAAATCTTAGGAATATTTGGATCTCAAATTGAGATAGAAAGAATATTTTCATTAGTTGGAATTCTTATTAGTTTAAAAAAATGTTGTTTATGATTAGAAAATTTGGATAAATTGATTTTTGTGAACAAAAATTGGCCCAATGAATCTAGGATAGGTTGTAAATCCCTTTCTAGTTTGGGAGATTGTATTGAGAGTGATCTTAATTTAGAAAAAGAGATGGAAGAGTTTGAAAGAGCTTTTGAAAGGGTTGAAGTTGTGGTGTTATAAGTTTTGAATATTTTTTTTTTCAAATTTCCATGTATTTTAAAGTAGTTTTAATTTTTTTTAAATTTTTAATAAATAAATTATTATTAAATTAAATATTAATTTCCAAAAAGAGAACCGGGTTGTGAGAACCGGACGAGAGAAACCAATTATTATCATATATTTGAGAACCGGGTGAACTTGGGAAAAATAAAAATCTTGAGAACCTGGTCTGTTCTCACCGGCCCAAATATACATATATTAGAGAACCGATCAGGTTCTCATAACATAATGTAAGAACCGGAACTAGTCAGTTCTCACAAAAAAAAAAGTGAGAACCGCCCAATACTGGTCTTGTCCACTAGGTGGGGTGTTCTTTGCAAGGGGTATTAACCCAGGCCAAAAATTGGCGACAAACTCTTTTGAACTTGTTGCTGTCTGCACATACTTTTCTCAAGGCCTGAGAGATGATAAATCCTTTCCTTTGTTTTTTTTTTATTGGCCCTCCCTGCCTCTTCTCTCAGGCCAGGGAGAAACTATGTGTAGGGTAAAGCTTTAGCTTGAGACTGTGGGTTAGCACACTTGGCCAGTTATTGGTTTTTTTTCATAACTGCTGTATTAGGTGATTTTTTTAATAAAAATAATAGAGTGCTGGTTAGGTTATCAATACTTAGAGTAATAACCATCAGCTATGCACAAGGGTAGGATAATAACCGGTTTAATTTTTTTAAAATTTTGAATTCTGTAGTTCTGTTCTTTATATCATAAACATGCTTCGAATATTAGGATTGATAACTTAGCTGGATGATAAACCGGGTCATCCAGGCAGGTTATTAAAACTTGAAAATTCAATTTATTGAGGTGGTTAGTAACCTAACTGGTGGTTACCAGAGAAATCAACAACTGACTGGTCGGTTATCAATACCCGGGCTGATAACCTGCCAAGACTCGTAAAGCATGTGCTTATATTTTTGTTTTTCCATTTCGCAGGAATGGCCAGTTTCTCTTCCAAATGGCCCAGTTCTCTCTCTCTCTCTCTCTCTCTCTCATTTTAATGAGCCAATTCTCCTGCAAAATCATGTTGTGTTCACATGGACCAGAATAGCCATGTGCTAGGCCAGAGTCATTGGTGGACTAAGCTGCTTTGTTTGCATGGCTGAAATTTGGCAGTTCAGTGTTGGGCTTGACTTATTACTGTTGAATTCGGGGGGGGGAGGGCGTCATGTGGACAAGGATGAATGAGACTAATAGGCTTAGCACATGGGCATTCCTATCTTTGGCACCATAAGAATGTGCCACTTGGGCTATGCCCATTTCATCATGCCCAATTCATGTAATTCTCATTGACCCAACTATAAGAAGGCAAAAAACATTGTGATTGTAAGATGTTGAAAAACTAAGTGTTTTTTTAATAAATAAATAAATAAATAAATAGTTTTTAGGGGGGTCCATCTACATTAAATTTTTATGGTGCCCCCTACACTCATTTTATCCAAACCTCAGCAAAAGAAGAGGGTTTATTTCATTCCACAAGTTTCTTAGACCTGCCCATTCCACCTATGTCCAGATAGAAATGTTTTTTTGGCAATATGCCCCAAAACACATCTGACCAGTTAGGATGGACCTTTAGTTAAAGTACTTTGAAGGCTCCATTTAATTTTGGGCATGGAAGAATTTTTATTTATATTTTTTTCTGCCCAATTCCTTTCTTAAAACAACATTTTTTAAGGAAAAAAGGATCTGTACCCATCAAATGAAAATGAGCCCATTAGAAAAGAAATAGGGATAAGCTTTGCCTGAAATTCAAGTGCAAAGTTGTGTCCATTCAGTTACCATTGTGGTTGTAGTTAAATCATCTCTAATTACCATCCTCACATCTAGTAGGCTACCTTCAAGTGTTCTTTGTGTAAAATGACAATGTGCTCTTATTAATAACCATTAACATAGAAATGAAAATTACATTTGAGGATGGCCATAATGTTTTTTGGGACAAAATTTGTCATTTTCTTGAAAAAATAATGGGGAAAATAGTGGATTTTTTTGTTTTTGTCTAGTGTAAATTGGACTAATTTGGTTGAACTTGTGAAAAAAAAATCACCAAATTTTCAATAACAAAATATTTTTTCAAAAGGAAAACCCTGGATTGCCATCCTCCTTGCATAAATAACGGATGTACTTCCTAATGGCTACAAGGAGGATGGTTGACCTGGTGCATCACGACATGATGTGATCATCCATAGATTCCATCCACAATATGAGTTATTATTATTATTATTTATTATTTTAATGTTGATAGTGTGGGTTTGGATTGGGTGGTGTGTCATCATGACGAAGAAAGTTACGCATCATATGTGTAAAGATACATACAACTTGATACCTAATGCCTCTAGGATCATGGGCGAGCAAGCCAGAGTTCTTTGGTCAAAAAATGTCATGAACATAGTAATGCAAATGCCTTATGTTTATTTTCATTGTTTTCTTTTCTCCACGAGGTACATGCCATATCTCTAACCATGCACAATTTGGTACTATTCTTAATTTTTGGACATCATCCAAATTTTAGGTTGAGAGATTATTAACTTAACCACCTATTGTGATTGAATGATGCATTTTCAGCCCATAGCATTGTTTCCTCGGGTCAAAAGCTGAACACAAATAACCCTCACAAGAATGGCAACCAAGGGTTCGTTTGTTGGTACATATGTATATATGTTTTAATCAAAATGTTTGTGGTTGTTTCTTTGTGTGATTTTTAATCTCTAATGCACAGATATATTCAAATGCCATTTATCACCAAATGTGACCTTCAAAATTTATATTCTCCTCAAACATACGAGGTCCTATATTGTCCTCGCAAGCCATCACAATTTGCTCTTAAACTTGGGGACGGTTAACAAAATTTGAAGATGTTGGGATACCAGGTGGGCATAAAAAATTTCTCCCCAACTAGGGACTTGATAATTTCTTGCAAAACCCAAGTAAGAAGAGTTAGTATACTTAGAAGGATGAAATACTTTTCTCCCCAACTTGGGACTTGATAATTTGTTGCAAAACCCAAGTAAGAAGAGTTAGTAATTAGAAGGATGAAATACTTTTCTCCCCAACTTGGGACTTGATAAT
>Ga0116231_10002363_pt1 | contig 39434 bp, 32 predicted proteins | sample S1TSphgellanicum_2_FD_89695 | JGI IMG/M metagenome (GOLD analysis project Ga0116231, IMG submission 89695) | Host-associated microbial communities from peat moss isolated from Minnesota, USA - S1T2_Fd - Sphagnum magellanicum MG | ecosystem: Host-associated > Plants > Peat moss > Unclassified...
AAAAAAAAAAAATTAAAAATTTTTTAAAAATTTAAAAAAATTAAAAATAAAAAAAAAAAACAAAAGGAAAACAACCCCCCAAAAACCCAAAAAAAAAAAAAGCGACAAAATCTACTTTCAACACGTGGAATTCCTCATACTATTGTAGTACGAGAAAATTTTTAGCAAAAATTAAATTATTTCTTATTTTGCCAAAAATTTTGAAAAAAAATATTTACCACTTGTGCCCAAATTTTTAACAAATTACTATAAACTCAAATTATCAAAATATTTTCGAATGTTAGGTTTGAACTTTAGACCTACCACCACCACTTCTAGAATTGAAGAACACAATAGTCTAAACACACTTCGCAAAATCATGTTTATTATTTTATATCAATATTACTTGCTCAAAATTTTAGAATTAAAAAAATCAATTGTCGAAGTTAAGATTTGAAATTTAATTAATTATTCGATAGTTTGTTGTTGAATTCATTTGGGTACTACGATATTCAAATTTAGGAATTGAAAAAAAAAAATTGCAAAATATGTAAACCATATATGCAAGGCTTTATAACTACTAATTTTTTAAAAATTGTTTGTAAACTAAAGTTTTTCACACACAACACTTGAACAAAAATGTAGTGAAATAAGCAAAAGAATTCTATTTATTGATATTTGCAATTTTGTGCATGTTACACCAAGGAAAAATATTGTAGTACCTTTTCAAGTTCGGCATTAGTAATGTGTTGAATAATTAATATAATTTGAAAATTTTGATTCAACGCTTGAGTTTTTTATTTTGAAATTTTTGGCGTGTCAGGACTATATTCAATATTATTGTTATTGTTTTCATCAATTTCCTCTTGTGTTTTTGGTTAAACTATTGAAAGGCTTCATCATTTCATTGATTTAGTTGTGAATGCAAATGTGGTCGCCTTGATTGAATTTTTGAGATTTTTGACATTCAATGTTGTTGTTTTTTTTTTTTTTTGGGGGAAAAATTCAACAAAAATGAAAATAATATAATTTGTGTCAAACTTGAAAAGGTACTACAATATGAGCTACATCATTTCCATCGTATTTTCCTAGCATACTGAATCCTAAGGTGAAACAAATCATGCATTGAAGGTAAAGGACAAAGATGCATTTGATAACGAACATGAATGCAATTTGATCACAAGAGTATATTTGAAACACATCATTTTCAACAATGATCATTTTTTCGAATATTGCACGATAAACCACTTACATTATTACATAAATGGAATAAGCAATTTTTAATATATGACCATGGTTTTCAAAAAATATGAAGACCAATTCTAATATATAACCATATTTCTCAAAAAAACCTTATATGAAACTATTGGTTCTTTTGGTACTTTATTTCATGAAACCCATTGGCTCTTTAAAACCTTTTGAAAAATTAACATTGAATGTTGCTTAATTCTAAACAACAAAAAAAAGAGATTAAATAACTTTAAAAAATCCAAAAAAAAAACGAAAAAATCGAATAATAGCCCAATATTGGTCAATGCCATGCGCTACTTTATTTTAGTATAACTTATGGCTTCAAGCTTTAGGTATGCACATATATAATTTTGAAGAAAATCAAGATGGATATAAGTTTGCAAAATTTCATCGTAATCAAATTCAATATAATAAAAAAAAGACATGGGAAAATGAAAGGAACATTCATTCAAATGCTATAAAAAAAACCATAGTGATCAAAAGTAAATGAATATGAAATATACTTGGTTTGAAGAAAATGGTTAGATAAGGATTGTGATTTATGTTATGTTATTGTCTTTTCCTTTCAAAAGTTCTAGCATGCAATTTCAAAATGATTTTCATGAAATAATTGGCAAATTTATGAAAGACATTTAACTTGTCTTAGAAGTATTGATTATTACAATTACATATCAAAATTAATTATCATATACTTGAAAATCTCAATTGTATGTCATAATTAATCATTGAATTTTTTTTGAAAATTGAAGTGATATATAAATGTGAATCATCATGAAGAAAAACCTTAAAGTAATCCTATTGTATAACCATAAAAATAAGTACCAAGGGTAGAACCATTTTCAAGTAGTATTTCCCCCCATGGCAATGTTAAACATCTCATATGCCAAACCTTGGGAACATTGATCATAAATTAATATAAAAAATTGCTCACATAACATACATCATAAATTAACAAGAACCATTGTTAAAGATGGGTCAATTTGGCCATCCACATTAAAAAAAAATCACAATGCACAATTACACACATGGTATTTCCATGTTTGATCGTTTTGGCCTTTCAACAACAACATTACAAAAGGCGAAACCTTTTGCATTCGTGAATTGACACATCTTGTACTCAAATGAACATAATCAATGTTGTTTGTTGTAGGTACACATAATCTTTTGGTTTGGATTTATGAATTTGAAATTGATAACCACCTTCCCAATAATGGGATAACATAGTGTATTTTGATGTTGAACAATTGTTAGATATTTTTATAATCATTGGAATTATTTGTTGAAATTAAGTTACTCATTACTTACATGCCTGAAGCCACACATTTCGATCATTCAAATTCATTATTACCATAACATCAAATTCAATTACGGTTGATAGCTCAAATTTACAATCAAATAATAGGAGATATGGTGAAAAGGATGCAAGAAAAATTTATTGTTTAAACCTATATCCCATAGTGAACCATGGTAGTTGTAATTCCCAATATTTAATATGGCCATTTTGGAACCCATACTTTCACAAACTTCATTTCACCATTTACACCATTCATTTACTTAACTTACTTGTTTTAAGATGATTTTATGAAGTGGTATAATGATTAGTGTCATGAAATGTTATAATTTTCACACAACTTTTGAAATTTGCCATGGAATTCATATTTTGGTCAATGGGTCCTTTTGTTGGAGCTTCAAATCTATCAAATACCTTGTGCAAAAATGCATAGGCAACTCTTTCATATTGGGTTTCAACAATGACATCAACTGTAACCACCACTTCGAGAAATATTGAAGCATAACTAAAAACATGTTAATTGCTTCACACTATCAAATTCAATGGGTTGACAAAATCCAAAATTCGAACTCCATTAATAATCATACCCATGATGGGCAATAGTTGTAAAGGAGGTGTAGGTGTGTTGAAAGACACAAATACGTTTGGTCACCCAACATATTGATAAACAAACTATTGAACATATCATTGCATCTTCGTCATTAATATTATGTTTAACACACATTTGAAAATGGCCCAACTTTTCATGAACATGCCACACAATGTCCTCACGTTGTTTTGTTTTGGGCAAGGCACAATTTGCATTCCTTTATTCAACCTTTCAATGAAGGCCCATTTCACCAACTCTCATATGAATCAAACTAATTCCATCATGATTTCAAAGGTTGGTGGATCTGTGCTCAACGTGAATGCACTACCATAAAAACAACATCATATGGAAAAAATCACCCAAACAACAATAAAGCAAATTGAGTACTCTTCTGGTCTGCGACAAACAATTCACAGTTTTGTTTTTTTTTTTTTTTTTTTCACTTATGGTGATCATCACCATCACAGTAGAGCGAGAAAAGCTCACTACACATCTGCTGAGAAAATCTTCATCTGTTTTTTCTACAACTGTTGCACCAACCACCTTTGCCTGTTGTTGTTGCGCACAGCACATCCCTAACAAAACCCTCTTCATCATCCCTACACATACATTAGACTACACTAGGAGGAGCACTCACACATGCTCATGTATGTTTTTGACAAAAGGCAACGGTACAAGGGAAAATAAAACCACAACGCATGGAAACGAAGGGAAGGAGGGCTGGAAGAATGAGAAAAGAAATCCTTGGTGCAGCAATCAATTGCTTGAGACCCAATACTACTACTACTACTCCTCCTCCTCTAACTGCAATTCAAATAAATGCACACAATAATGCATGCACTCAAGAGGGTGACAGGAGATGTGAGGTTGATCAGAAATAAGGATTTGAAAGTTGAAGGAGAAGGGGAGGAGAGAAAAAAATGCACATAAGAGAGCCACACACTACAAAACTCAAAATGATGAGAAAAAGAAGACTCAAAGAATGCAGCAAGAGATTGCATGTTGGTGGATGCTATTGGAAGAGAGTCGATAGAGATAGAGGAGTACATGTGGCAGTCAAGGATCACACAATGGTGAGGCAATAAAATAAATGCTGAAGACTTGAAGAGTGTAGCAAGAGATCACATGATGCTGGTAGATGCTATCAGAAGAGAGGTGACAGACGCAAATGGAGTACTATACCACCCAACATCCCAGGATCCTGCAAGATTGTGGGGGATTTTAAACATGTGTGCAGCAGTAGCAATGAATCTCAGCAGCAATTTTCTAAGAAGAGATTTGTTTGGTTTTTTTCTGGTTTTACTCCATGATCACTGTTCCACCAATTGCCTTCAACTTTTCAATGATCTGCTCGGCTTCCTCCTTGCTCACTCCTTGCTTCAACAAAGTGGGAGCCTTCTCCACCAGATCCTTGGCCTCCTTGAGTCCGAGTGCAGTGAACGCTCGCACCTCTTTGATGATCTTGATCTTTGAAGCTGCTTCGTATTTCTCTAATTTGACATCGAATGAGGTTTTCTCTGGCTTTTTCTCTTCTACAGCTGCTGCTCCCCCTCCAGCAGCCACTGCCATTCCCATTCCAGGCATCATCATTCCTCCTCCCATTGGTGGCATCATCCCCATTCCTGCTGGTAACCCTAATCTTTTCTTCAATAAAGTGGTGAGATCAGACACTTCCAGAAGCGTGAGGGTGGAGATTTCATCCACCAGTCTTTGCACTTTCTCTGACGGTGGCGTCCTGGCTTCTGTGGGATCATTATAATCTGCTTCATCCGGTGCTGCACTACTTCCTAACCACCTGACAACGCACCTTTGCAACAAAATACTGCTACAGCTGCTACTGTCTCCTGGCAGAGTATCTTCATGAGGGGAAGTGGGGATCATCACCTTGTACGGGAGGAAGGATGATCGCCGAAGCAGCAGCAACGAGCGAGCCGCAGAACAACCCCACAATTGACTCATAGCAGAAACAAACTCCTTGTCTCCTCCTCCTCCTCTACAGACTTCTGCCCTTTCTCCAACCCTTTCATGTGAAGCTCTCAACTTCCTATTCTTCTTCTTCTTCTCCCAGCTTCTTCCTCACCACCACCTCATGTTCTTCACCCCAAAACCCAATCCCACTGCACCCCAGTCCTTATTCTACCAACAGTCTCAAACCCCACAAAAACCCTTCACCCAAAAACTCACCCACCAAACTCCTCCGCAAAACATCTCTGTCTTTCTCACACCATCTCCAGCAACCTCGGAGCCAAGCTCACAAAACCCACACCAGCTTCTTTCCTTCCTTCCTTCCTTCCTTGCAACCCAATGCCAATAAACCGCAAAGAGGCAAAGAAGAAGAAGCCAGCCAGTCAGCCAGCGACCGCCCTCTCTCTTCTTCTTCTTCTTCTTCCTCTTCTCTCTGTCCCGACCCGGAAAACCCAACAAACAAATCCAAAGCGCACCGCCGCCAGCAACAAACAAAAAGATCTTTTTTTCGTCGTCGTCGTCGTGGAACGTCTTCGCAGTCTGTGAGGGACGAAAGAGGTCTCACAGAGAGCGAGAGACAGAAGACAGAAGCCATAAGAGAGCGAGAGACATGCCAGGGTTTGTTTCATTAGGGTTTCATCCTCAGCAACAGACTAACTAACCAACCAACCCCACCCAGTGGTTAAACCTCATGCTCAAAACCCAGACTGGTCGTGGGTTCGATTCCCACCAGGAAAACATCACAACCCAACTCATTTCCTCGGCAACCCATTGTGCCCAGGTAGCATAAAACCCTTGAACCCTAATTTGTAGGCCTTAAACCCTAACCCTAGCTTGGTTCCGAAACTGGGGAAGCTCGTTAAACCCTGATTTCTTGCTTTCCGTCGTCGTCGTCGTCGTCGTCGTCGGATTCTTCTTCTGTCTCCGCGCGCGTGATGTCTTTGATTTTCTCATTGTTGTTTCCGTAGCTATTGTTCGTAGTTTTCTTCCTCCTGGGAAGAGAGAGAGAAAGGTGCTGAATTTCATTCTCAGAGAAGGAAGTCCCATGCAGGTCCTCATCAGAGGATGGGAGAACAGCAGCAGCAGCAGCGCCTGCTGCTGCTGCTCCTCCGCTTCCCTCTTCCAGTTTCCGCATGGTGATGGTGACCATGCTTCGAGAAGGAAGTTGAGAAGTGATTTTGCACTTGTTTCCTTGCCGCGGAGGAGGGTGGAGGGACTGCAGAAGAGTGTGTGGAGGATGCGGCGTAGCTGTCGGGTCTTGACAGCAGCTGGAACTTTTCTTTCTTCTTCTTCTTCTTCCTCTTCCTCTGGGCTGCCGTCCGCAGTCGATTCACCACAAGATTCTGAAGAAACTACTACCGAGCTTGCCGTCGAGAGCTTGAACATAGGGATTTTGGACTTTCGGGGTGGTGGTGAGAGTCTGTCTGTAGCAGCAGCAGCAGCAGCAGCTTCTTCTTCTTCTTCACCTCTGCACCAGTGTGAGAATGGAGCTAGTTGTGCTGGGCTACAGCAATCCGAAGAAGACGAAGAAGAGAGAAGAAATCTTATGGTACCCAATGATGGTGTGGAGTCTGAGGAGCTTGCAGCCTTGCTGCCACTGGATGAACCAGAGCCTGGATTCCCAGAAACAGCAGGAGGGTCCAGGGAATTGCTGGAGCAAGAAGAGGTGGAATTGAAGCAGCAAGAACAGGTGGGTATAAGTAGTTTGGCAGATTCTTCTTCTCGCAACCCATTTGGAACCTCTGCTGCCTCAACAGAATCTCATCCCGAAACTCATGAATCAAATCTCAGCGATTCAGAGGTTTCTGCACAGAATGCCACAGAATCCACAGCAATAAAACAGAATCAGAATCTGAATGATGATGATGATGATGCTGTTCCCCAACTCATCAACGGCCATTCCATTGCATTGGAAAAAACTGCAACAGAAGAAAAAGAGGAAAACAACAACACTGGTGATGATGATGATGATGAATTCTATGTCCCTGTAAACAGCCATCGAGTACTTGGGATTGTGGTGTCTGGTGATGAAGAAGGACTACAAATTGACATTGGAGCTGAAAACCTTGGCCACCTGCCTGTCAAGGAGATTCAACCTATTGACAAAACTGATCTCAATAAACTTGTTTGGAGAAGGATTTCAGAGAACAACCATAATGATGACAACAACCATGACAGCAGCAGCAGCAGCAGCAGCAGCAATGAGCAACAACAAGAAGAGGCAGCTGCTGCAACTGAGGATTTCCCAATGCCCAAAGGCTCTTCTCGGATTGTGTATGATGAAGAAGTTCTCAATTCTTCTGATCTTCCAGAACCTCTTTTTGTGGACATTGGTACGGTATTGAATCTCGAGGTGACAGGAACTACACCAAATGGAATTGCTCTTCTTTCAGCTCGCAGAGCAGCTCGCCGAATTGCATGGGAACGAATCCGCCAGGTTCGGCTGTAGTTTTTCTCTTGAGCTGTCTTCATCCTTCTTTGCAATGGTTTTCAAAGCTTTTTTTCCTCAGCAGATGTTGTGCTGATGATGATCTTCTTGTGTTGTGACAGGGTTTAGGGGTTTAATGATCTTCTTTTCCTGGTGTTGTGACAAAATGGTCTTCTTTCATGTTGTTGTGACAGGGTTTAGGGTTCAGGGTTTAGTGATCTTCTTCCTGGTGTTGTGACAGGGTTTAGGGTTGAGGGTTTATGATCATCTTCTTCTTGGTTTTGTGACATTGATCTTGTTTCCCATTGTTGTGACAGGGTTTAGAGTTAATGGTCTTCTTCTTATTGGTCTTGTGACAATGATCTTGGTTAGGGTGTAGGGTTTGTCCCAGTGTGTTGTGACAATGATCTTCTTCAATGGGAGATTGCTTTCTTTCTGGTTGCAACAAACACTAGGTTTTGAATCTTAGCTGGAGGAAATGTTGAGATTTACAATTGGTGTTTTGTTTTTCTCTACAGATCAAACATTGCAATGAGCCATTTGAGATTGTCATCTTAGAATCACTTGCTGCTGGTGTTGTTACCAGAATTGAGGTATGTGTCCGTCTGTCTTGGGGTTCATTTATGTTGTGTTTTCTCTCTTGAGGTTATTATATGACTGCACCACACTCATTCATTGTCATGTTCTACATTCCCCCTAAACTCTGAATCCTAAGTGTTCTCATCATTGTGGAGATTTATCTCTCTCTCCTGCAATCTCTCCACACAAGTAATGTTTGTCTATACAATGCAAGCACTTCTCTTCTCTGATTTCTGAAGAGAATCACAACCAAGCTTAAAATGTTGTGGAGATTTCTCTGCTGCAGTCTCAACATAGAGATGTTTGCGTGTCCAGAAAACACCATCATTCTTTTCAGGTTTCTGTTATAAGAGAATTGCAACCTTCAATCTTCAAAGTGCTGTTGTTTTTGTTGTTGTTGGTGCAGAGATTTCTCTGTTGCAATCTCTCTTCTCGCATAAATTTTTGTTTGTCCATAACAAAACACAAGTGCTCTTTCTCCAATTTCTGAAAGAATTTGCAACTGAATAACTGCCCCCACCAAAACTGTCAGTTCCAAAAACCAAGGTTCTTTGCAAGAGCATGCAAGAACTGAGCAATTTATTAAAAAATGAAAGAGACAAATGGGTGTGGTGTTGTTATTGGTTGTTTTTTTATTTTTCTTACTGGGGGTGCAGGGACTCAGAGCGTTTCTACCTAGAGTTGAGTTTCTCAAACATCCTGCTCCGGAACCCAATGAGGACTTGGTAAACAAATGGATCTGCCAATCACTTCCCTTTATTCTAGGAACAATTGCAATTGCTGCAATCTGGTGTCGTGGTGCATGTTGAAAATGTGGGTGGTTGGTCTTTGGCTGCCTCCTTGAATGTGTTGCTGGATTTTTGTCGTTGACACAGGTGGGAACAAAGGTATGGGTTCTGATCACAGTTGCGGAAGAATCTCGTGGCAACATTATTCTGAGTGAAGTTCGAGCTTGGGTAAGGAATTGTTTCAACTCACCCATAACCAATTCTGCAAAATCTGTACCAAATTCTTCATTGAATGAAATTCCAGTGATCTAATTGTTTGATGCAAATCTTAGAACAGCTGCAAATCTTCAATTGTGGCTGCTGTAAAACCATTTGTGCAGATTGAAAAATCATTTGTTTTTGCAAACAGATGGGTATACTGATTGTTTCAAAGAAACCCACGATTTCCAATTTCCAACAGAATTTCTTTGTCACAGTTTGATAGATTTGTTGTATTGAATGGGTTATCAGGCACAACGGCATCTTTGCATAGGAACAGTTCATGACGGTACTGTTGTCCAGATTTTCAATTTTGGAGCCCGTGTCAAGATCAGTGGAACAGATTTGAGGTAGATGGAATGTATCTGTGAGCCTGGTGGGTAGTTGGTGGTGGATCCTTTTGTTGTTGTTGTTGCAACTTTTGCTGTTGGCAATTCATCCTCTTAGCTTTCCATCTTTTTCAGGGAGATATACCTCATGCACTTCTCTCCTTTATCTCTCCTCTTTCCTTTGCTCCTGGTTTAGGGTTTAGGATTCCTCCTCCTTCCTGTATTTACTTGTGTTCACTGAATGGTGGTTCTTCTCCTCCCCCTATTCATGAAAACTGCAACAGAGAGAAGAGTAGTATACTTTCACTATCTCAAGAAGATGTATCCTAAACTCCAGAAGACTCCATTAGTTGGGTTGTTGGGGACATCATATTTTAAAGGGAGGCTATTCTCCTGCAGGAAATTTCAAAGTGTTTTTTTCTCTCTGTATGGTATGGCAGTGGATTGGTGCACATCAGCAATATAGCACGTGCACGAGTACCCAGTGTCGCTACAGTTTTTGAAGTTGGTGAGCAAGTGAAAGTCATGGCAATCAAGTCTCCTAGCCCCACCAAATATGCTTTCAGGTAGGTTACCCATGAGAATTCTCCGCAGATAGATGCATGTGGCAGTAGCAATTTTGTTTTCATCAACTTTTCTTCAGTGAACTTCTTGCACTTGATTTTCATGACTGCTTGGCTTGATCTCTCACAGACCCATTCTTTCATTCCTTTACTTTTAGCTCTAAATTCCAGAGTGAGGAGTTAGGGCAAGAGCAGAATGGCAATGGAGTGGTTACCTTTGTAATTGAGGGCTTCTGTGAGTCTGTTGCCTGCATTGATCTTTTGGTCAAGAGAAATGGGAAGCTTTTTGAACTCTTTGGTGGTGTTGCAGCACTGCGGACTTGGAGAGTGAGAGTGGACTCATGCTGCGTGACAAGCAGGTCCATATCACTTGTTATGCCTTCGTCCTCTTTTGAAGTTTCTTCTTTAAATCTTTAAATCAGAACATTTCTGCTATTGCATCTCTATGAGGTTTGTGGGTTGCAAGTTCTATGACGGATGATCATCTTGAAAAAACCAATCTCAATGTTAATTAACAAATGAAATTTTTTCTTCTTCATCATCATCTCTTCAGTATGCATTGTTGTTCATCAAATTTTCCTTGGCACTCTTGGTTGTCTCCTCTCCTACAGAGGGTGTTCAGGGAGGCAGAGGAAGTTGCAAAGAAATTCAGGGATTTAAACCCTGCGCATGTTGAGAGTTTATCTCAGGGGAACATGGATGATGCAGCAGTGGCAGCAGCGTCTTCTGTAAAACCAGTGAAACCAATATCAAATTGGGAATGGTTGGATTTTGGTGACACCAGCACAGGAGCAGGAGTGTTGTAGTCTCTGACAAACACCCAACTTCTCCCATCAGAGTTTCACTACCTTTGTAGTGGGTGTGTATTTTTTTTCCCACATTTAGATCCTGTTGTTTCTGTTGGTACTACTATTGTTACTGATCATTGCAATGGATTCATAACAAAGAGGAGATTCTCGTATGAACCTGACCATTGATCGTTTTGCATGGAATAGAAGATGCCAGAGAGAATTCACCATCCTCTACCCAAAGAGGGGATGCAAATTGGGTTTGATTGAGAGGAGGCATATAGATCAATTTGAGGAGGAAGAAGTCAAGGAGGTCTCATTGAATCCCCTGCAGTAGTTTTCTTGGTTGCTCTTCCTCTTTTTTGAAGCTTTTGACTACAAATGGCTAATGATGTACTTGGTTGTTGCTCAAGGTCTGACTTCACTGATGCTTGATGAACTCAGTTGTTGCTCAGGGACAGACTTGCTTCACCAATGAGGGTCCTCAGCTTAGACTGGTGGCCACCAATTCGAAAGGATTAAGTACACATGAATATCCCCTTTGCAAAGGGAGAAAACTGATGTTGTGGAGTTGAGGATGATTCTTCTTCTAAAGCACCGCTCCCTTTTAGGTCAGGTAGAGATATGCTGGTTTTCTTCTTTAGCAAGAAGGACAACAACACAGTGCAGGATTGTTACTTAATCATCTCTTTGTGTTTCTCAGTTTGTGCTTCTATAAAGAAGGATACATTTCTGATCTTGTCACAGAGAAGTGAAGATCTCAGTGGCTCTCTCTCTCTCTCTGGCCGAGCTCACTCGCTCACATGTTGTGGGAGACCCACCTTCAATTTCCATTACATGCTGTTGCTGTCTGGTTTCTCTTGATTCTGTCAGAAGCAGATGATGATCATATTCCATTGGTGTCTGCTAATCCTGAATTTCTTCTTCCCTAGCTGATGATATTCCACTTTGTGTCTAACATAAATTGTGAATTTTTTCTTGTGCTGATCTTCTTGGCAGGGTGCTCTGCTTCAACGTCCTGAGCTGAAAGTCAAAAGGGGGGAAGGAAGATTGATGAAAAGATCAATCAATTTCTGTCAGGACACACAGAAAACATTAGCCAAAGATGCATGATTTGTGCTGGATTCTTCCTCTCTTTTATTCTCACTCTGGATAGATCAATCTCAATCTCTCACTCCACCTCTTCTCCAATTTTGCTACTAAAACCAATGCTTCTCCTGCATGTATGTCTTGAGAAAATGGCAATTGCAAGTGGATTGTTGCAAAACTGAAGAAGAAATATGCACCAAATTTCCAAGCTCCCCTGCACTTCCTCTTGAATTGCTGCTGCCTCAGAACCAATCAGTGATAGTTTTTTTGCAACTCTGAAATCTGATCTTCACAATAGAAAAGCTCCCAACAACAGCTCTGAAAACTATTACATCAAATCATAAAGAAAAAAGCTGGCAAATTGGGAGGGCATCTTGTCACCCGTGTGATGATATTCCCAAATAAAAGCAGCGGCAGCAGCAGCCAGTCATGACAATGAAACCCAGAAAAAATGAGAGAAAAATGTCTCCACTCTTCTTCATGAGGATGATAGCCAACCCAAAAGCTTTGCACAGGGAGAGAAAGATAGAGAGAGAGAGCAGCCTTAGAATTGATTGAGGCACTTGCTGCTGCTGCGATGATGATGGCGATGAAGATGAGCCTTATACTAATGAGTTCTTGGGGACTGTGAAAGAGTTCTGGAGACGAAGTTTCGTCAAGATTCTTGACGCATTCAGTCTCTTCTTGTAGTATTTCAGCCACCCACCACCCATCATCATCTCACGTAAGTAGGAAGAAGACAAAGGAGGATTCTTCGTTCACAAAACACAAGTGGGTGTTTCTTGCATCTGCTGCAAACTGCAAAACCTGCCAAGAAGACAGAGGAAACAGATGCAAACGAAAGAGGAAAAGGAAGAATGATGGATGCTGCACACCTGGTTGTCTCACCATTCCGATTCTACAACACCCACAACCGCAATTGCCTCACCATCGCCAAGATACTCAAGACTTCGACTACTACTACTACTACTTCTTCTTCTTCTTCTGCAGCTGGAGTCATCAGAGCTGCTGGGTTCAAGGAAACAAGGAAGAGAGAAGAAGAAGAAGAAGCTCTGAACAGCAGCAGGAGCAGGAGTATAAGGAGGAGGAGGAGGAGGAGGAGGAGCTCATCATCACTGCTGCTGCAAGGGAGACTTGCTTCTTGGAGAAGATCTTCTGTGGGAATGGCTGCTGCTGCTGCTGCTGCTGCTGCCAATGCATCATCATCATCATCATCATCATCAATCCAAGCTCACAATGAGGTTGAGGAGGAAGACGACAACTGCAAACCCACCACTACTGTTCTCATCAAAATCCATTACCACAGGTTGAATCTGCAAGCACTTGTCCTAGAACTTCTTCTTCTTCTAGCTCTTGTCCAAGAGCTTCTTCTTCTCCCTCCCATAGCAATTTTCTTTGAGGGTTTTTGGATTTTCTTTCAGGTTGCTGCAGATTCATAAACCCCAATACAGAACAATTTTCTTGAACAATTTTCCTACTTGTACAAGGAGGATTGATTCAAAAGAGGGAGAGATTGATTGATTGTCATTCTTTCTGCAATAATGTTTCTGACAGGTCTGACAGGTTTGTTTCTTGAATGAATCATCTATTAGCTTAAATCTTGACAAGAAAAAAAACCCAACCACAAGCAGAGGGACATAGAGGAACTTGCATTCTGCATTTTTCTCTCATGAGAAAATGTCATAAATGAGAGACTTTTGAGTTTTACATGATGGGCTTGCTTACAGTAAGTACTCTTTCTGTGTGTTGACACTGATGTCTCTGCTGGTGCCACCACCATCTGAGACTTTGGATGATTCATGGTGATGTAGGAAGAAGAGTGACTATGAGAATTGGGGTCTGCATGTATGGGGTGATGCTGCAAAAGCTTCAACTCTGTGGGATGCTCCACTTGCTCCTGCTGGATTTGATGCATTTGGAGTTTTCTGGGAAGTGGAGACAATAAACATGCAACAAAATGGAGATCTACATTTCCAAATCCATCAAGGCGATGTCAAGGTCCTTCTGAACCTTTTCCTTTTGCCATGTTATTTTGTTCCTTCTTTTTGTTTTGCAGCAGTTTCTGATCTCTTCCTGTCATTTCCTCTTTTTGTTTACAGAAAATGTGAATCTCTTGCTTCCTGCACATACACATTTCCAATCACTCAGAGTTCTTGCTTACTTCTTATTGTCGTTTGTTGGGGAGAGAAACCAAATTGAAGAAAGGATTAAAGAAAGTGGGTTTTGTGTTTGGAAGCTTCTTGCCACCTCTTTAACATCAAAGAAGATGCTGCTCTCCTTCTCAAGAGTGAAGTTTTCATGAAGAAAGAAAATTACACACGCATGAAAAAAGGAAAAACTGCTATGGCTTTTGCATCTGTTTGTTTCTCTTTTCTGGGTGACAATCAATGGAAATAAGAATTACCCCACATTCTCCTGGAAGGCAGAAAGAATGAATGAAAGAAAGGAGGAATCTTTCCTACATTTGTGGATCAGATCAATCCACGATGATGTTGTTTGTATCTCAGCTACTTGTTGAATGATCAGTGCTGTGTTTCCAGGATGATGATGTTCCAGAGGACTCAAAAAATTTACCCCAAGAAAAAGAAAAAGAAAAAACTGGTTACACCAACTAACACCGAAAAGGAAATTGGTGGCGACACAGGACTGTGCAGGATTGGTGCCAAGTGGTTCAAGTACAGATGTATGGGTAGTCTCAGAAAAACCAACGGTGTTTTTGGAAGAGCCAGACTTGACATCTCTTCCACAGGTAAGGTATATAGAGATTCAACAACACAAAAATCAAAACTGCAGATCCATTTTTTTAATGTATGGATCTATCTTTTTCTTTGTTCCTCACATGGGTTCCAGCTTGGGTGCAATTGATTCTTGTCATTCATTCTTGCTCTGACAAATCAGAAAAGCGCAGATTACATCTGCTACAAATTGCTGCTGGTCAAAAAATCATAGATAACACATGCTTAATCTTTCAAGTTCCATTGTTTCTCTACTGCATATTGCTAATATCAGTTTCTGCTAAATTGTTCCTCTCCTCTTTCCTGCTGTTTCTGGATAGGGTGATCTTGGTTCTGCACGAGCGTACTGGGTTGAGGAAGATTTATTGGCATGGATTTCAGATGTCAAAGATGCTCAGTTTCACCTCCACGCAAGTGCAAATGCCAGCTTGAAAATCACTTCCAAAGGCATAGAAGGTTTGTGTTATAAAATTCCAAGTTACCCAAATTGTAGAGACCAAAAATTAAAAAAACAAAACCGTAAGTAACAGTTGTAGTAGAGCACCCAAAACCAGACTTTCAAATCTATGGTGTTACCACATAAAATTTCATTTATTTTTGCCCTTGTTTCGACACACATGAAATCTGCATGGAAATGTTGTAAGTTGACAGATTTTGGGTTTGGGTGGGCTGAATCTTGGCAGGAGCGGATTTCTCAGTGAAGCTTGAAGAAGATCTGCATGGTCTTCCCCCAAGAGTAATAAAAAAAATTCTGTTTGCGAAACAAAAAACAAAAGAAAAAAAGCTGTCATTTTGCACTGTAGGTTTGTAAATGGGGGCAGACTCTGCGAATTAGGTACCATGATTTTGTCTAAAGTAATAACATACATTCTGTCTTTGATTTACTTACCCTTTTGATGTATCTTCTGGCGCCACACTTCTCTTCATGCCATTGTTCATTTCTTCTAATCTCTGTTTCCCATGAGATTCACGCTCTACAACACTGACTTATTTATTATGAATGGCAGGTGGTGAAGAAATTTCCACATATTCACAAATACAGGGCACTTCGTTTACTGCCTTGTGGTGATGGTGGTGCTGGTGGTTATGATGTGAAGAAATACATCAAGTGCCAATTGGCTTTGTCGTCCACTGACGGTATGTATATCTTACACACACACACACACTCTATCCTCTCTCTTCACAAATGGAGTTCTTTCTCACTTTTAGAATATTGTTCCATAGATGTATTAATACGTTTTCTGATCAAAAAAGACGTCTTTTTTGCAAATTATTTGAATTTCTCTCACTTAACTTTTAATTTGAGCTGATTGACAAATTGGGTCATTTTTGAACAGCAACAACAGGAGCACCTCTGGATGCATCTGGAGTTCAGCTTCCAGGTGTATTGGATGCGCTCTTTGCTTACAATGGTCCACTTGGTGCTCATGTTTCCGATGATGCTGTTACTCTGACATTGTGGGCACCTACCGCTCAGGTCGTTCCTTTAAACTGGCCACTCTTGGAAATTTAGTTCTTTTGATATGTCAATTGTTTCAAACACTACATTACTAGACTTTCCCCGTCTTTTTGCAAAGGAAATGACTGGTGTTGTGCGGGTATTTGATTTTGGTTAATAACCTCATGGAACCCTCCAGCAGTGGTTCTTTCATATTCCTGGCATCAAAAGAACCACCGATGCTGGGTTTTGGAACATTTTCAAAAGAAAGAATCGGCCAACAACTGGGTGGTTTAGGCTATGTTCTTTTTGATTGTTTAGAACCCCAGGTTAAAGGGTCAGAAATCGGTTCTACAAGTCTCAAGGGTCAGAACTGGTCCTTTGGTTTTTTTTGAGAACTGCCAGTCAAGGGTATACATATACCCTAACCTTACCCACCCATTACAGGTTCTGAACAGAGAGAACCTCCCAACACACTGGAAATTACCAGTGTTGGGTGGGACATTGATTTTGTTAATACCCGCCAGTTCTGGTTTTCTTATACATCGAGTTCGGAACCAGAGAACTGCCGGTGGTTCCAGTTGAAAAAGAAATCAGAATCAAAGAACTGCTGCTTCCAGACATTTCAAAAACCCTCAAAGAACTGGCGGTTTTTATGAAAGAACCCGTAAAGAACCAGTGGTTTGATAGACAGGCCATGTAAGCATGTTGTGGTCTATCTTAAGGTCTGATGAAATGTGGGGGGCAGCGGGCTTCTTCTTTTTTCTGGGTTTTGTAGAATGTGCGAGTGTTGCTCTATTCACTGCCAATGGGTGGCAGTGACAAGGCAGAGGATGTGGTTCAATTACATGAAGAGAATGGTGTCTGGATGGTTCAAGGACCCAACACATGGAAGGGGAAATACTATCTATATGAAGTGACTGTTTTCCATCCCTTGACACAACAAATCGAGAAAACGCTCGCATCTGACCCATACTCACGCGGGTTAGTAGTATACACACAAAAGCTCAGATACCCAGAAACCCTAAACCCATAAACTCACATGGCTAATTGGAATGAAAATGTTGGAAAGTTTTGTATATTGATCTATGGGGGCAATACATTTTTGTTCTCTTTGGGGGAAAAAAAAAACAGTCTTGCTGCGAATGGGGAGCGATCACTAGTCATCGATTTGGTGGATACAGCTTTGATGCCAGAAGGCTGGGAAACTCTTGCCCATCAGAAACCAAGACTCAAGGCTTTCACTGACATAGCCATTTATGAACTCCATATAAGAGACTTCAGGTTCTCTCTATCGATCCTCCTCTCACATTTATTGACAAGTCAGAGCTTCTCCACTATACAAACTAATGCAATCTTTTGTTTGGTATTTGTTTCAGTATCTCCGATCCTACTGTTGATCCTGCAGTTCAAGGCGGGTATCTTGCCTTTTCTGAGAAGGTAATAGAAATCAGTTCTGTGTTAGGTAGTGGAAAATTAGCCTGTTCAGACATCTCACTTGAATCATGCACTCAAGATGATGTGGATAATTCGGTTTTGGGCACATCATGGATGGGTTATGTAATCTGGCAGCATATTCATTTTCAATGTTTTTCATGACCAGATCTAGTGCCTCAATGGACCCAAATTCACTAAACCCAAAAAAGAAAGAAAAAAGGAACACAAAAAGGGAAAAAAGCCAGTATATTTGTGGTGAGAATGAAACTGATCGTTGTGCAGAATCATGCATTCTAGTTCAGGCACGATTTGTAAAGCCTTTCACTTTTCTTTATTATGATAAAAAATGGTTGGTTGGCTCTTATGGAAAATGCAGGAATCAGCTGGGGTGATGCACCTTAAGAACTTGGCGGATGCTGGGCTTACACATGTCCATTTGCTTCCATGCTTTGATTTCGCAACTGTCAATGAACAGAAAGAGACATGGAAAACTGTAGGTGAGGAGATTTTTCATTCATATTTCTTATTCTCAATACTAAAATTGCTCATTATTTTGTTATTCTCAACACTAGATTGATGTATTTTAGTATCATTCTGTTTTTCAATTTTTTTTCTTCCTCTCAATCTTATTCAAGAGCAAGCACACATTGCCACTTAAAAGTAGAGAAACAACAGCTATTAACTTGACTCCAAAAGTTTTTTTTTTCTGTTTGTGTATGTGCATTTATTTGTGTGCGTGTGTGCATTTTTTTTTCTCACCAGATACAGCAAAGTTGGCCTCTTATGCACCCGATTCTGAGGAGCAACAAGCGGCAGTTGTGGCGATTCAAGATGAAGATGGCTTCAATTGGGGGTACATAAACCAAGCCTCTTAACATCAAAGTCCTGAAGAGACCCTGCAACAGGATTCCCCAAACACCTTTTTAGACATCCTTTGAAACTAGCTAAAATGACTACTGTCTGTGTGAAGAAGTGTTTTCAACAAGTGTACCCAACTCCCAGAGCATCAACTCTTTGCTTATGGTACACTGAATTTTTGCCCAACATGTGAGAGTGTTTCCAGGTATGATCCAGTCCATTGGGGTGTCCCTGAAGGCAGTTACGCAACTGATCCAAATGGGCCAACCCGTACAACAGAGTTCAGGACTATGGTGCAAGTAAGTAATTTTATCGCCATGCTGATTCCTCCTGCCTTGCAAAGTTGAAGAAAGATGTATGTATATCCAGGTATTTCCAGATTCACAAAACACACAAAACGTTGCAAACCTGTTGTAGGATACGGAACCATCATATAGCACAACAATACCAGCTAGATATGGAGGTTGAGTGTCAAGAGTTCTCTGTTCTCTCTGCAATCAATACTTAGTGTGTTTTTTGGTCTAGATGTTTTTTGGGGATCTTTACATAATTCGTTTGATTGGCCAGGCACTGAACAGAATTGGCTTACGTGTGGTGCTCGATGTGGTGTATAATCATATTCATGGGAGTGGACCTTCAGGCATCCACTCTTGTCTTGATAAGGTAATCACCTTCTCTGGTCACCTTCAAAATTGACACTGTATGCACCACTTTCCCCTAATTTTTCAACTTTGGGAATCTGCTTCTGATTGCTGCTGCATTTGCAGTTTTCTTTAGATGAGATTGGATTCTGAAACTGTCATTCTGCTTCTTGACAAAATGAGCACAAAGTCAGAGCATTTGGCAGACTGATACACAGTATTTATAACTGTAAAATTTTCCCACGATATTTCTGCTATTTCTGCTATGTAGTGTTTTCTGATAGCACCCAATTGGGGGAATTGGATTTTGCAGGTAGTACCAGGCTACTACTTACGCATGGATAAAGATGGTGCTATTGAGAATAGCACTTGCATGAATAACACGGCAAGTGAGCACTACATGGTAGACCGTCTTATTGTTGATGATTTGAAGAGTTGGGCGGTGAATTACAAGGTACTTAGAACCTCACTATATTTCTGCTTGGTTGATGCCATGGTTGTCATAACATGGAATGAACCCAAGTTGCTGTAATCAGTGCTTTCCAGGGTTGAAATCGAACACCATTATAACCTGAATGAGTAATCTCCAGATCTTGTAATGACGGCAGCAGGCTTGTTGTTTAGAAACTCCAGGAGGCAAGACTCAATTTGCTGCTGTTTTGTCTTGAAAGTTGGGTCTCTTACCTTTTGCAGGTTGATGGTTTTCGGTTTGACCTCATGGGACATTTGATGCTGCAAACTATGGTATTGAAGATCTAGTCCCCTTGCCCACTTCTGTATCATGTGAGCACCAATGAATATTGGACCTATGTGTTTGTCTTCTGGGTGTTAGCAGCAGATTTGGGTAAACCATGTACAAAGACAGAAACAGAATTAGTGCCACAGATCTGCATAACTAGTACCACAATTTGCATAACTAAACTCTTAAATCAGGCTCATTTCTGTTAGTGTTTTCTTGAACAGCTTCATGCAAAGGAAGTTCTCAGAAGCTTGACAATTGAAAAAGACGGAGTTGATGGCTCCAAGATTTACCTGTGAGTATCAAGACCTTTTCTTGGATTTTCTCTTGTTCTTCGTCCCCAGATCCTTGTCATGGGGATTTTTCTCTCTCCACCAACACAATCTCCTTTTGAAAGAGAAAAAGCTGGGAGGTTTGAGTTTGCTTCTGCGTTGTCCTCGATTCCATCTCCCGCTCCCTTCCTTGATCCTTACTAGTGTCCAGGAAGCCTCTGTAAGTTACAATATATCATAGTATCCCTGGCTTCCATGATTATGATGTGAGGATTAAAGATGATTATGCAGGTACGGGGAGGGGTGGGATTTTGGAGAAGTATCAAAAAACAGTCGTGGTTTGAATGCATCACAGCATAACCTAGCCGGGACAGGCATTGGCAGGTCCGAATTCCTGTACTCAGGAAATGGGTACCATCTTATGTGAAGCATTGATATGCCTTGAATGCAGTAGAAAAAGCTGCAAGTAAACGGCTGTGCTTTTGATGTAAATAGATAGCACCAAAACAGGCTGCAATTTTCTTGGCATCCATCTGTAGCATCTCTCTTGCATGTGATTTAAACACACACCTGAAGAAAGGAGTTTGTTTCTGCAGCTTCAATGACCGGATTCGGGACACAGCTATTGGAGGCTCCCCATTCGGCGACCCCCTGCAACAAGGCTTCTTAACTGGTTTGTCACTTCAGGTAATTTGTGATTTCTTCTTTCACATCCTAATCAACGATTAAGAAAAAAAAAATCAGTTGAAAACAAAGAGTATAGTAGTAGGGGTGATTAAGAACAAATTGAAGCAGGCTTTGGTCAAAACATTTCAGTCCAGAAACTGGAGATCGTACAAGGGGAGATCTTCCAACATTGTTTTTTGACAACAAACCTGATGAAATCTGTTTTGTCTGAAGTTCTGAATTTGCGTTTTGGGTTGAAGCCAAATGCATTGTTCCAAGGAGGACAAGAGGCAACGCGACATGCTCTGGCTTCCACAACTGACTGGGTCCGGGTAAAAAACAGCAAATCTTTACCACCTAATGATTTTGTCAGAACTAGAGCTCTCATTTTTGAAGAAATGATTTCTTTGGATAAACAGCAAGTTTCTTCTATTGGACTGCCAGAATCTGAAAAATGGAGGGGATGTGCCAAAATGGGGTGTAAACAGCTTGGATTGGCAGCTAATCTAAAAGACTATGTATTCACTTCTCACACAGGCCACGAGGTGAAATTCTTACATTATAATCTGGGTAGTCAGTTGGCACACTGCTGCTTCTTGCTTGAATCATCTCTTAGTCCTTGTATATTCTTCATGGAATATTTTTGCTTTTGTAGAGGCACATACGCATATGCACTTGCTTTGCCTGTTCTCCTGATTATCCATTATTCAAAGACCATGGCTTTCTGGTCAGGCGCTTATAAAAAGAAATTGGTACACCCATTGTTTGTTGAATGAATCTATGCACGTTGTGAAGTAATTGTTGTAATGAATGTATGAAGATAAAAGGTGGTGAAGTGTTGACACATGACAATGCACCAGTTGCGTACGCCTCCAGCCCTGAGGAATTGGTATCGTTTGGCCAACACCCATTGCTCGTGGAATTGCCCCTTGAACTCTCTTTTTGGGTGTTTCAATTCTCTACTCATTTATCACGTGCTCTCAATATGTGCTTCTGATGTGGCTAAACTCGTACTAAATTCCTATGGATTTATTTCATGCTGTTTAACCATGGAGTTCATGTCCTTGAAACATTCGTTGTGCATATGCCTCAAAAGAGGTACCTAAAGAAAGAAAGTCTGGTTCTTGCATGCGGAAAAGAGAAGCTACATACAGCATTTCATTGATTGTGACTGGGTGAAAGAAGCTTATTGGATTGCTTGAGAGTAAGAGAAAGAGCATACAAAATTAACGGAAGCTAAAAAATTTCAAGCTCTTGTGTATGTTTTGCCAGGTGAACTATGTGTCGGCTCATGACAATGAGTCATTGTTTGATATTATCATGCTCAAGGTGCATTTTATTTCTTCCTTCTCAACTTGCTGATAATAGCTTAACCCCAATGGTGAAAGAGATGCTCACTTTTCCTGGCTTGGATCATGAGTTTTGTGTCATTCTTCTTTGACAACCTTATTCCAGCTAATGCATCTGTACAAGGGAAAAAGCAGCAGGAGTTAGTGGAACAATGCAGTAGCAATAAATGCAAGAATATTTACTTCCATCTTTTGATCCACCATGTGATATCTCTGCACAAATCGAGCTTTGAAAACATGCTTCTAAACCAACAACTGCATTTATTTCTCATCAATGACCTCATAATCAGACCGTCTTCCATTCTGATGATTTGCTTCTGTTTGTCAAATTATGCAATTATCTTCTCACCTAACCTGACGTCATTTTTGGGCTTTGGGTGTGTCATGCATTAGTGTGCTCCAGAGGTTTCACTGGAGGAACGATGCCGCATCAACCATGTTGCAACTAGCATTGTTGCTCTTGCCCAGGTGCAGTTGAATTCACATAACCAGTAATTGAACTTCCTATTTTCAGCTACAAAAGAAAGAGAATCGCATTGAATGTTCAGCTGTACCAATGAAACAAACAAAGGAATTTATGTAGCCTTCTAATTTTCTGCAAGGTTATTGGGTTATGTACCAGGGCATCCCATTCTTCCATGCAGGAGATGACATGTTGCGGTCCAAGTCATTAGATCGAGACTCATACAACTCTGGTGATTGGTTCAACAGGTCAAATTGACCATCTGTCTTGTGTGTCTGTTGTTCATCGTTTCATCTGTTTTCATAACCAAATAGATTTGATGATGATGATGATGGAGATCAATGTCAAATTGGGTTGACTCTGTCAGTGGGGACAATATATGCATAGCATGAAATAGCATTTTTCTAATCAGCATTTTTTGATGTATTGGACTATGTGCTTGTTACTCAGGTTGGACTTTTCATATGAGACGAATAATTGGGCTGTTGGTCTGCCACCCAAAAATAAGAATGGCTTCAAGTGGTCCATGTAAGTAAAAACATACCATTCCATTTTTTGTTGGAGGTAGCTAACTTCTCGTTGCAATCTGTAAAGGGTTCTGCAATGAGCAAAGCCAGACTTTTAACTATGGGAAGAAGGATTTTGGATGGTGGGAGGGCAGCATGCGTGAGTTGTTAGGTGATCCTTCATTGAAGCCCACTAAAACACACATTCTTGCTGCTGTGGAGAACTTCAAGGAGCTTTTGCGAATCCGGTTTTCATCACCCTTGTTCCGCTTGACAACAGCCAATGCCATTCAGGTACAAAACACCCTGAACTTCTAGAACCTATATCTGAAGAAACACATGAAACTGTATATATATTATTCTGAAACAAACAGACTATCTGAAAGAAAGATGAGTGATCTCTACCTTAGTTCATCCAATCAACATTGCAAACTACCACCTGTTACTCCTGCAAACCCTCAAGACATCAGTGGTGGACATGGCAGTATTGTGATCATCCAACCATGCAAGAAATCAAAATGCCAAGGAGCGAAAAATCTTGAAGTCAGGATCTATGGTGAAATATTGAGAGTTTTGTAATCTGTTAAGGAAGAAAACACAACAAAAACAAGGATGGAATTTGCAAGAGTCTCTCAGTGCAAACCCAATTTCTCATTGTTTAATTGATTTCCAAGGGTTTGTAACTGGGAGCAGGCAAGGCTGAGATTTCACAACACAGGACCTGGAAGCATTCCTGGAGTCATCATCTATAGCATTGAAGATGGCACTGAAGGAAAGCCTGGCCTCATGCAACTTGATTTCAAGTACAGATTTCACACTCAAACCTTGCCTGTCAATGTCCAGGATTCAAGAAAGTTATTGATTCATGTGCAGAAAACATACACACCTATCTGGGCTCCCATCTCTGGGTTGGAGTCTTCAAATTTATTGTGGTTTAAGATGGAAACTTTCATGCAAAATTCCTGTTGCAATTTGCTACTTTGGGTTGCTAAAATTTGTAGCAAGGAGTTGCTACAAAGAAAGAAAGTTTGTATATCTCTACATGAGAGCAAGAAATCAGCAAATGTGCATGTTTGATCAAGATGAACCACCTGGATGAGCATTCTCTCTGGTATACAAAATGCAGGTTTCGGCAAGTAGTTGTTGTGATAAATGCAAGGCCAACAAAGTTGGTGACAGAGATTGATACATTAAGACATCTATCTCTTACATTGCATTCTATCCAGGTATGTATTTACTTCATTCATGCTCACACTGATGAATAGATGAGACTTCTTTCTGCACCCATAGAACTCGTGGCATTTCTCAGATATTCATTCATGCTTGTTTTGTTGTGGGGAGGAAAAATTTGTGCAGGCAGTATCATATGACAAAAGTGTGCGGAAGTCTTCATTTGATCCAACCACTGCCACTTTTGAAATTCCTCCACGCACCACGTCTGTGTTTGTGGAGCCACGGTGCTGACAACCAGAACTTCACACAGCCTCTCCGACAGAAACATGATCAACATTGTGTACTAAATTATAACATCATCAATCGTTTCACCATTGCCAAAAAATCCAGAGAGAAGAAAAACCCAATAGCACTCAATTACTACTGCCAGGAAATGAGATGTTGATCAAATCAACATCTTTGATTTTCAAAGAATTGCTAGTGTGTGTCCTGCAAGTGTTTTCTGTCAAAGTGACTGACCTTGGTTTTTCCTCTTGATAAATACTCTTGCAATGCAGCAGCACTTGTCACAACTGAGGCGATGTTATGTAGCAGACAGCAAAATTGAAGTAAGTGGCATTTGCAAAATGAAATTCTCCTTCTCCATCTAACAATCAATCATAGCATAATTTGCATTAGGCAAAGATTGACACAAAGAGAAGACCTGTGAGAATTGTCTGTACTCTCCTAGAGGAAGCAAGTGCTTGCTTGGCTTCCCCATGAGACCTCCAACTGGAGTTTGTTTGTAGCACTTAAAGCTGGCGGTTTTCTTCTTACAATAATCTTGCAGAAGGGTAACTCCAATTATTTTTATTATTGTGGCTGCTGCTTCTACAACCTCACATCACACAATCACATGCTTGGACAATCCAAATGCTCAGTTGCATTCTTGATTCATTTCTCCACAAAAGAAGATTTGCATTCCATTCTCACAAGATTTTGACTACTGTATTTCATCACTCGCAGTGAAGAGAAGAATAGAAGAGAAGAGTCTAGATCTTCACTGAAAAGAATGGAGTGATTATACTAAACATTGACCAGCACCTACAAGATTTGCTTTTGGTAGATAACCCAGCTTTGTTACCTATTTTCCGCACACAAAATATACAACATGGGCACTCAAAAGTGCCCACTGGAACTCTATAATTGCATATAGGTGTGCAATATTTTTTTGTTGCAATTCTTACTCAGAACATACCATTCAATAACTCTGATTGTCAATTTTGTTATTGTTATCAACATCATGATAACAGCATTTGTGAAAGTATTATACTCCATTTCCTTGGATAAAAGCATCACCCATTTCCTTGGCATCAACTTCCACTTGCTGGCATGTTGAAGAAACTCTAATCCACAGCATTCCTAAGATAACCCATGAGGCTTGGAAATAGAACACCAGTGACAGACCAGTTTAGTTTTCCTGTGTGTGAGGAGCCCGCATTAAGTAGAAAAACTCTGCACATAAAATGGCATTATGCTCTATTTTGCTTCCTGTCAGCAAGTTAATGAACAGATTCTCACTCCCATGTGCAGTCAAGAATATCATCCACCATTGCCCAGACTCCCACATACTCAACACTTTTGTGAAATAAGAGCATGATGACACAAAGCAACCTTCGGTATAGGATTCAAAATTTTACTTGATGGATGAAAGCTCTAAGCATTTTTGTAAGGAGAACTGGCTCTGAACAATAAATAAGCTGTCTCCCACACCCACCAAGTCACTAGTACCTCCAACCTTTAAGAAAACTACTGAGGAGCTGGGTCCCAGTTGCCAGGAACAGCACCCTCCCAGCCAGGTGCAGCACCTTCCCAACCACCTGGTATGGGCGCTGCTGCCCCCTCCCACCCTGCTGGAGGAACTGCATCCACAATGACCACAACACTATGTTATCAGCTTCACAGACATCTCATGTCTAGAATCCCCTACATTACAACTTGAACACCACCAGCCATTAATTCTTTGTGGACTGCCACAACCTGACCAGTCTATCTGCTTAAATACAGTAAGGAGAATTGTAGAACTCTCTAGTAGACCTGACTGTTTCAGAGAAACCTCCTGGATAGTGAATTAAAAAGACATCGTTTATTGGTTCAAAGAAATGCCCTGAAGTACAAAGAAACAAGGAATGACTGCTTCAATGTTACTTTAACATGTTGAGAACCCCTACAACTCCTTATGGAGAAACATAACTTTATATTACAATGCTGAATCAAAGCTCCTGAAAAGCTTAAAATCACTCTGGGTGCAAGGTGATTCCAGAAAGAAGATTACAAAAATGTACAACCAAGATTGTGGGTTGACAAAACTTAAGTGAGAGAATGGAATAGACCAAACCTTGAGCAGTCCATTCTGGAGCTGCAATCACTGCAGGGACAGCAACAGAAGCCAGATCAGGCTCCCACTGGCCAGCAGCCTCACCCTCCCACTGTGTATCAGCTCCAGGTACAGGAAGAGGTGGTGCAGCATATTCAACTGGAACAAACTCAGCAACGCCTCCCTCCTCCTCCTCACGATCCTTGGTTTCATCAGGCTCCCTGTAGAAGAACAAATCAACCTGCACATGCAAAACTTGAATCTGAATTCCATCCTGACTTCCAAAAAGGAGTAAACCATTTTCACACTGCCACAGGCTCTTTAAACATCATAAGCCTCAGCCAAAGCTCCAGATATGAAATTGAAAACCAATTCAACTTGGTCAGTGCAAAGTTGAACAAAAGCTGCAGCCGGGGCAGATTATTACCATGACATCCCAAGGCTGAGTAGGAGTAATGGTGCCTCGCATTTGAAGCACCATACGACCCAGCAACCAGAATAGGCACCCAATGCTGTGCTTGCCCTTGTTGTTGGCAGGGATAGAGATGTCGACATGGCGCATGGGTGAGTCTGTGTCACAGAATGCAATCACAGGAATATTTCCGAGTGCTGCTTCCCTGATTGGCTGCAAAGAAATATCAATCCAGGATGTTTCAATGCAGATGCCACATCTGCATGATCTTCAATAATAATGTATCTGCAGTAAAGAAAGTCACAAGAACAATTTGCAAATCTGCATTTTCTCACCTGATGATCAGTCCGGGGGTCGGTCAGGATCAACAGCCGAGGCTCGCTAAAAGTATTTTGCAGTTGATTGGTAAAAGTACCAGGTGTATGCCTCCCTGCAATTGCTTGGCAGCCTGTGTACTGGGCAAACTTCAGGACAGCTCGCTGTCCATACGGCCTTGCAGACTGCACAATGATGTCCTGTGGATTCTCAATGGCGACGATCACTCTGGCTGCTAACTGCAGCTTATCCCATGTCTTGCCAACATTAATGATGAAGATACCTGCACGTATGTTTTCAAGCGCCTAAAAAAACCAAAATTCACCTCTACAAAGACAGGATCGACAAAACCTCAAAAAAAAAAAAAGAAAGCAAGAGGGAGAGAGATTTGCAAAAGGAGGGGGAACGCGCGAATGTGTGCACACACATACCGTCAGAGCGGCGCTTCCAGACATATCGCTCCATCTGGAAGTCACAATTCTTGGTGCCGAGATGAACATCAGCAGCCAGCATCATCTGCACATCAGCCTCCTTTTGAGAGAGCACCATCTTGACGCCGCACTGCGTCGCTACTGCGATCTGGGGACAGCCACAGACGCAGAAACTGCAAACCAAATCCTAGAAGGGAAAAAAAAAAACAGACGCAAAAGAAACCGTCCTGTTCAGCCGCTGAGACTTAAACCTAAACCCTAAAAGGAGCGCCAAACCCTAACCGTACCAAGACCCAGGTGTAGTTAATGAACCCCTAAGGTCAGGTTAAGTTCTTCTGCACAATAGTTACCGTTCGATCAGCAAAAGAATTCCAAAGATCTACGCCGTCAGATCTCATTGATTTGGACGGCCAGGAGATATCCAGCGCACAATATTAGATCACTGCTGATTTTTTTTTGTCAATTTTGTAATACAGCAGCAAAAGTGGCAAATGATAAACAGGAAGATTTAGCCAAATTATGGCTATATTAAAAAAAATTGAAAGTGAATTTTTTTCCTAAACTCATCATCCTTCTGTATTTCTGGCTAAATACACTCCAAACACATGTATAGAAATCTGGCGATTTTTCTTAGATTTTGGTCCATTTTCTGGCTAATGAAAATCTGAAAAAAGGCACTTGAAATGAATTTTTTTAGCACAATTAATTTCTAATATATGTACTGTAGTTGTTTCCATCACTTCAGGGAATATACGTATACATGTACGAAAATACGTATGTATGGAGTATAAAAACTTGTATACGAAAACAGCTAGCTAGCTGCAGATGTTTACAGAAAACAGACAGCGAGCGTCCGGATGAATGGATGATTATTAGCCTTTTTCGTCAAGGAAGGTTTTCATCCCTTCTGGGGGGTATATAAACCAGACAGCAGCAGAGTGGCTATATAATCCGCGCATTTCCTCTGTTGTCTTTGCCGCTGTCTTGCGCTCTCGTTTTGTCTCTAAGGGAGAGAGAGAGAGAGAGAGAGAAAAGAGAGATCGGAGACAGCGGCCGCTGAAAGTTTTGATACAAGAGCTTTCAGCTTATATTTCTGATTCTTCGAGAGCATTTTTTTGAAACTTTTTTGCCAGTTTCTCGAGAAAAAAACAGTCGGATCCAACATTTTGTAGGGTTGGTTGGTAAAGAGAAAGAGAGACAGAGAGAGAGAGGTTTGTATGTATGGCAGAGCAGGTGGTGTTGGAGGGCAGTCAGCCGGTGGATCTTGCTAAGCATCCGTCGGGAATTGTTCCTACTCTTCAGTGAGTCTCTCTCTCTCTCTCTCTCTCTCTCTCTCTCTCTCCCTCCTACTGTCTTCTTTTGTTGATTTCTCTCCTGTGGAATGATTGGTTTGGTGCGAGTTAGGGTTTTGTGTGGGATGTGTTTTGGTTAAATTTCCATGTAGATTTTCCTAGGAACTGGGAGAAGTTGGTGTTTGTGATTCGCTTTGGAAGGTTTTCCTTGCTTGCTGGATGTGCAGTGCTGTTGTGCTTTCCCCCCCCCCCCAGCCTTTTGCCCTGGTTGGTCTCCATATTTGGTCTTTTTGGGGGGTTCTGACTCAGGAGTTCTTTCTGGAAACTTTTTTGGGAGAACTGGAATGCAAAGACTTGGCCCTGGGATTTTTGAAGGCTGTGCATGTCTGGCTAGCGATTTTGATGTTTCTAGTGGGGAAATATAGATCTGCCTAATGACAGACCTTTAGATGCTTTGATGGGGATCAGGAAATTTCCAGGATGTCAGGGAAGACTGGTTGTTTAGTGAGCAGAGAATCAATCCTAGAAGGACAAGAAATAAATTTGAAGCTAGCATGATCAGGCAATTTTGCTCAATTGCCATTTTTTCATAACCATGCCCAATCGTGATGGGGTGACTGAATGTTTCATTAGTGGCCTTCCTTTGAGGAATATAGTGTGGATCTTGGTTTTCACTCCTTGAATGGAAGAGGCCAGTTTTGTATTCAAGGAACTGAAGGTAGTAGTCTGGTTGCAGAGATACAAAACCAGCCTCTGCAACCAGACTACTATGTGATTATCCACGAAATTGGATGGATCTGGTGTCCAGTGATGGCTTGCAGATTAGCATGTGCCTTGTTTGTTGTACCTTCATGCAGTAATGAGGTTGAAGGGTTGATACATGCTGATAACTGCTGAAAGGTTTGCTTTGCTGCAGAAGGGAAGGATTCTGATCGGTTGTTATCCATTGGCAGGAATATTGTCTCCACTGTGAATATGGATTGTAGACTGGAGTTGAAGACCATTGCTCTGCATGCCAGGAATGCTGAATACAACCCCAAGGCATATATATTTCTTTCTGACCTTGCGCAGTGATTTTCCAGGATGTTTTGTTTTGTGGTGAATCTTAAGTCTTTAATTCTTGGTTTTTCTTGCTCTTTCCTCTTTCCTTGTTTTCTCTCTATTGCTTTTCCTTTTTCTGAATTGTGCTTCACTTCCTATTCATATCTTCTGTTGTTGCATGTTCTTCATAACTGACACATGCTTTTTGGGTTGGACAGCGTTTTGCAGCTGTGATCATGAGGATAAGGGACCCCAAGACTACTGCTCTTATTTTTGCGTCTGGTAAAATGGTATTGCATCCATCAAGACTATGTGAAATGTCATTTTTTTTGAGTGCCAGAGCTGTGAACAGCTCAATCTTCAGTACAGGTTTCACCCTTCAATGAGGTTCTCCAGCCAGAAGTTGCCTGCAAATTGAGTCTAGGTGTTAGCTGCCATCCTGAGTCTGTCTTGTTCTTGGCTTGATCTTTGTCATCCTCAAGATCACACCCAAGTCTATTCTTCAGACAGTTTACCTTGAAACTGTGAGATGCCGTAAAAGTGAAAGAAAATCTCTCTGACAGGCTCAGCTTTCACATTTGTGACTGAAGCTTACCTTGTAATGATTTGGACTGCTCGATCCTATTTGTCCTGGTTCTGTAATGACAAATTTGAACAATCCCTTGGAAGTCTCTGTACTTTCAATATTGTGTAGCTGATCCCATTTTGTTCTTGATTCCATCTCTGAACAAGGGTTCTGACCTCAATGCATTGACCTTTAGACTAAGTCTCCTGGTTGCTCAACAAGTTCATCGGACAGCAGATAGTCAAGTGGTTTTGTGCGGTATATAGTCAATGGTCTACCAGGTTGTATTCTTATGTGAGAGAGCAACTTAAAGTTCTCAAAAACATTGTTTGCTTGTGAGTTTGGTCCTCTGAATGGTTTTATATGGAGGCTGTGACATGGGTTTTTGTTCTTGATCCCCTTTCCTGAACTCTGTTTGCTGCTAGCACCAGTGTTTGGTGAATTCACAGATCAGAAGCAACAAGAGCATGTTATCAAGAACCATTCCATCATCTTTATAGTAAAACATTTGCTTGTTAGTTGGTAGTTACTACAGGTGACATCTAGCAATGGTAGTTGTGACCCTCACGAAGATGCTTGCCTACAATGCTCTGCAGGTGTGCACAGGGGCTAAGAGTGAGCAGCAGTCAAAGCTGGCAGCAAGAAAGGTGTGAGTGTTGTTTGCTGGTCCTATTTAAAGACAGGGCCATGTCAGACAGAGGCTTTGACTAGCACACCTTTCATTAGTCAATTACTCAGACCTCTGAGTGGTGAACTTTGGAATGGAACCATGTCTCTAATGTCTGCATGCTATGGATGGTGCAGTATGCTCGTATTATTCAGAAGCTAGGGTTTCCTGCCCAATTCAAGGTGAACTCGTTGTTTCTTTTTCCTCAATACTTTTGTTGATGTGGGAGAGAAACTTGTATGTCTATGACATTGTCGATGGTGCATGCAGTGCTTTCTTTGTTTATTGCTGGACACAAGACCAAATTAGTTTGCTACTAGAATTGTGTTTTGTTCCATTTGATCAGCTGTATTCATGTACTCACCAATGTTTCTCTGGATTTGCTAAACCTGGTTTTAGTGGGGATATTAGGGTAAAATTGTTTCAAAAGTGGACTGAATCCAGCTGACTAAGCTGCATTGGCTACAGGACTTCAAGATCCAAAATATTGTGGGATCATGTGATGCAAAGTTTCCCATCAGATTGGAGGGGCTGGCTTATGCCCATGGACACTTTTCTAGTGTAAGAATTGAATGTTTGAATCACTTGGTCACACAACTTAAAATAAACCTGGTGTTTGGGGATGGTGTTTTTGAGTAATGGTAATCTATTTTCCACTGTGTATCTGAAGTTTACTAAGGTGCTGCTTAACCTGGCCTCTAACTCCTTACACAGTTAGCATGTCTGTTCCTGGCTGTGCCTCATGGTCCTGATTCTTTGATATCAGGACTGCACTGGGGTTGTCATAGTATGAGGCATTAGCTATCCAATTCCTTTCCTGTCATGTGGTGCCAATTAAGCATTGCTGGCTCATCCTAACCCAGTTCTTTTGTGCACTTCACTGCCCTGCTCCTGAGGATTTGGGATGTGTGTGGTGTGCAGTATGAACCTGAGTTGTTTCCAGGATTGATTTATAGAATGAAGCAGCCCAAAATTGTATTGCTCATTTTTGTGTCTGGCAAGATTGTTCTCACTGGTGCAAAGGTACATTTCATTCCTCATCACCTGTTGTCTGTTCAAACCCAGTATCCTTAAAATGGATCTGGGGACATGGTTTAGCTGTTCTGTGCCAACCTAAACTGACCTTGTGTGCATTGTTGAGATTGTGTTTGCAAGGCTAACTTCCTTTGTGATGTTCTTGGGCATTTTGGGTTGGATGTTCTGTGTCAGGTGAGGGATGAGATATATGAAGCTTTTGAGAACATTTACCCTGTGTTGACTGAGTTTAGAAAAGTTCAGCAATGGTAAGTGTGATCTTTTCTCTGTTCTGAAACATTTGTCCATGGACTTTAAATGTGGTCAGTATGTGTGCTGTATCCAAGGGCATTGCAAGCTAGGAGCAGCATGTTCTACTTTATTGGGTTCGTCATTAGCCTGTTCTCTGACAGCACTTAGATGTCTTGTTGAATTTGACATAATCTTGATCGAAATAGAGAGAAAATTGGGCATGTTCTGAAGGTGATGTGAATATCTGGAAAGTGTGCTATTTTAGTGAAGTATGCTCCTCTAAAAGTGATGAGAGAATCACTTGTGAGGCTTTGCTGCCACTGACTGTGATTGCTTTCTATAAACACAAGCAGTTGGTCCTGCAGCAGATTTTTTCACAATTGCCATATTGCCAATGTGGTGCATGTCTCATGTATTGGGCTGGGTTCTGGGGTGTGTGGGCACAGATGATCCAATATGCAACAAAGAATATAGCAGTCTCTCAGATGTAAAACCCTACACAGTTAAGGAGGAAAATTGCACATGAAGATGAGCATAGTAACAGATGTGGTTTGCCACCTCTGCCATGCACAAGCAAGCAATGGCAGCTGCAGTGGTCTGGTACGAAGCAGATGGTACAAATGGACAATTCTTTCACAACCTAGGATGTTGGCAGGGTCAAGATTTTGCAGGTGGCTTTTGGCTGACACATAATTGCCTTTTCATGGAATCACCAAGATGGGACAAGGAGAAATGTTGAGGACAGGTTGTTAGTGGCAACAATCAAGAGGGAAGGATATCAGCCAGGGGATGTATAGAACTTGAGTTGATTGACCGTTGCACAGAAAGTGGGGTTTATCATGGTGAGCTGCTGCTACAACCAGAATCTACTCATCTTGCAATCATATTAAACACTCTTTTCAAATTCAACCTGTCATTCTCGAGAGCGCTCGATTTGGTTCATGAATCAGAAAGTGTTGAAATTGTTCAGTACAACATATGGATATTGTTTGTTACTTTTGAAACAAATCCATTGTTATCAATTGGTATCAAGAATTAAGTACTCCTAACTGCATGAGGAGGTCCAAAGTACACAACACCTATTTCTCTTGAAAGCTTGACTTACCTAGTGCTCTTTGATAAGTGGGTGTGGTGGAGAGGTTTTCTGTTCTTAGATGGGGTATAGCAACAATGAATGTTAACATGGAGGTTTGTGGAAATCCCTTTCGGGACACACACAACAGGATAAGGGCAGTTGCAAGAGCAGAAGTTGTGTCTGTTTGTTCTGTGTGTGTGTATTTTATGAGTACTTATTTTGTGGAAGGGAAACATGTGCAAATATCTAGTCATGTGATTGCTTGCAATTTCTTCAATTAGAATGGAGAAAATTTGTACACCACATTCTCCCTAACAGTCCTATCAAATTTCCAAGAATTTATTTTCTCACAATTGAAAATTTTTAAATCAATTTACATGTCAAAACTCTAGAAATGAAACATATTTATTTATCTATACACCACGTATATCTTTTTAAGGGTCTTAAGTTGTTTCAAGGGTTGTTACATAATCTACTCCCTTTAGGACAAACTAAAAAACATTAATTTTAGTTCCAATAATTTGGCAATTGGAGTTGGGTATATGATATATACAAGCGGTCTATATGGTTTAGGGTACTACAAATAATTATTATTGAATTGAATTTGAATATGAAGTAGATTTTGTGAGTGTTAGATATGGCCATAAAAAAAAATGGTTTATTTTATTTGTTTTTCTTCTCAAATTTGGACCTAATTTGAATTTGCTTCAATGAAAAAAAGAAAACCAAACCATGTACGGATTAAAACATGAATTTTGTACCTAAAGAACCCTACACATTTTCCATCCCCAATTATTTAGTGCTTCAAAATGTAATTTCATTACCAACTTGTAAATTCATGGAATATGAATGATACAAAAAAGTTACTTAATACAAGGGAAGGGCTAAAATATCAAACCTTCTTGCATTTGAGGTCATTATAATGAAGTTGATAGGCAAAGTGAAATGGTACCAAAAATTATGGCAAGGTTTATTAAAAAAAACACATACACACACGCACACTTTTCCCTACTTGAAAAGTTGTTAGATTTTTTACCAACATTGTACACCATAGTGGGGACCTTAGTATGCAATATCCTTAATATGAATTAACAAAAATTCAATAGGTTTTGAAGTTATATGTTTTCATAAATAACTTTCGTGTTGTTTGGTGTTGCACAACACATGTGATGGTAATAATAGACATACTATTAACAACCCAACAAAATTGTCATCCAATGTGATTTTTCTTTTGCCTCTTTGACCGTCTTCCCAAGGATGTCCTTCCAAACACATGGAAATGTTGTCTCTGGACATATGGAGCTTGATGACACTGCACCTTGAGGGGGATGAGATCCCCCAAACTTGGTTTCAATGACAATAGGAGATTAAGGTACTACTCATGTTGCAGGGTTCTCCACTTTTGAATGAAGGAACTCGCATGTAAAGGTCACATATATGATATGGCCAATTGACACACAATTCTCAAAAATCAAAGCAGCAGTCTTAACCCATAATTGTGGTTCTCAAAAAACACCAAAGAACTCACTAAAAAACCTATCCTTCAAACCATCAGTTCTTTGACAGTTCTTTGATGAAACCCATGAGTTACCTGAAATTTTCCGAAGACCTTGAAATGGACATTTTTTGATTCTGAAAACCTTCAAACCACACCCCCAACCAGAGGTTCTTTGATCCTGGAAATTTTCAAAAACACATAAGCAGAGGTTATAAACAACCACAAAGAACCACCCAACAATTGCTATTCCATTGCTGTTGTTGATGATGATGATGATGATGATGATGACCAAATTGGTTCCAGTGTCCCACACTGCATTGCCAAAACCTGAAACTCATAAGTGGCCAAGGATGCAGTGCAAGGGATTCAATTATAAGGCCTAATCTTATTGCCAGCATTCCAACAGTGCAAGTACAAAGAGTAGCATACTTAATTTTATGCAAGTTCAATTTGCCCCACAAAGAAACAAACCATGGATAACCAAGTGCAAATGATCAAATGACAGACTTTGTACATGCAAAATCAGTAGTTTTTATGGAGCTGTATTTGCACTAAAAACAACCATTTGCACCTTATTGCATGCTGTAATCTGCTACTGATAATGTGTAGTTTTTATTGAAATGATTGATTATCAAAAGAAATGGAGTCTAGCAGGCTCAATTTCAAACATAGGATCAGATTTCCCACACTGTTCAGAATATTCTGGTCACATCTATGCGAGGATTGACCATGCACATGCAACCCCAACCTTATAATTCAATCCTGACAACAGAAGGTTTAGACTGCAATTCTTAAGATTTTCACTCTGCTAGTACAAAATTCTTTACTTTTCCAACCTGACTTTCTGAGAATTATTATTAAACACTGAACATCAGTGACAGGTATAGTAATTAGGAAGGGAGCACTGAGAATAAAGCTGTGTAAATAATTTCACTAGGCTGGCATGAATAGCAAGCTATACATTCAATACATCAACAAACACCATACCTCAGTTTTGTTATGATCATATTGGAGCCCCAAGAGTCACAGTTGCAATATAATGTGAGCAAAGCCACCAACATCAGGTATGCATTCCTCGATGAATCAATCACCTCTCATCTCATGTGCAATCCTATTTACAGGCAGAACCAACAGTTAGTTACATGCTAACCCAGTCCTTTGCCCTAAAAACCTGATTCAAATCCTAGAGGAAACGAACCTTCAGAAAAATTACAGCTCCAAATTACCTCCCATGGTTGACCTTAGAACTTGACCTCACCCTCAATGTGAAGCCAGCTGATTGTTTGCAGAAGTGGTCGAAGCAGGTGAGACTAGAACAGGCAGTGGCCAAGTCTGGGTTACACAATGTCTAAATGTTGTCACAGACACATTACTGTGAACAACTATCCACAACATGCTATATTATGCAATGTTGCAAGGTATGCAGCATCCTTCCTTGTGAAGTAGAGCAGTGACCATTCCAAAAAAAAATTGTGTCTTGAAAGGATGCAAACTAAGATTGCCAGAAAAGAATTTCAGTTATTATTGTATGAAATAAATGCAAAGTGATGTCTCAAATGCGAGACTGTTTCTTTTGAAGTTCAGTTGACAGAGCTGGATTAGTGCGCCCAAATGGGAAGCGAAAGCTTTTCCCCACCCAGCTAGAGATATGTGAAAGTGTGATTAAGCTGCGAATCACTGAGCGAGCCTGGACTAGTGCCTCACGGGTTTGTTTGGCTACACGTGCCACTAATGGCCTTGCCACCTCCACCTGTGCGCTCGCTTGCTTCTGCCACACTGAACAGCCATTTAACAATATGTGGACTCATTCAATCAAATCTGGAGTGAGCTAGGATACCAAGTCTATACATTTTCTACATCTGTCTACCATATGCACACAGCCATCATTTCACCAAAGAATACCACTGCAACAGTCTGCAAGAACTCAAGAGAGGTTCCCACAAATAACTAACAAACATAACTGACTGACTCTGTCATTCAGTGCTCGTGAACACAGTAATTTTGCACGGAAAATGATCTTCCTCAAAAATCATACATTCAACCTCAAGTTTGTCAAACTCAGAAACATTATTTGAGGAAAAGGAAGACATGACAATCAGTACTGACCAGTGGAAGCTATACTGCCCATTTGGTGAATCCCTGCCTCTGCAGCTGTGAGAGCACGTGATGAGCTTCTGACTCCCTTGGATATCTCCTGACTGTCACCAAAATTCCATAAGTCTTCAGAATTGTATTAGGCAAGAGTGTTAAATCTTGGGGGGGTACTTTATGGCATCTCCTGGGCAGGTTGTGGTGGGCCCAGGTGAGAGAATGGACTGACACAAACAGAGTGGGATGATTTAACAGCTGTGCAAATTATTAACAGGCTTCACTCTGAAGCTCAGAATTAATGATTTCAAGGCTATTGTTTTTGTTTAAGCAGCTCAAAGTTGTCAGAACCACTGACATTGCAAAGAGTACCACTTTTGCACTGTTAATAGAATTCTGTGCAGTACCAGTTCTCTTTAAGGATCATATTATGCACAGAAAAAATCAACTAGAGGATAATGAGAAGAGTTTACACACCCCAAATCACTCAGCTCCATAGTGAGGTCACTGATCTCCATGCCCGACAATCTGACAGCTGCCATGGTACCTGGCAGTTCCTCCCTAGCAGCATTGGCAAGCTTCTCGAATGCTTCAGCTGCTTTCCTCAAGGCCTGACATTGGATATCAATCAGATAGAAACATCAAGTCATTAGTCCATGTAAGATTGACTTTCTCTTTCACACAATATTGTCTTGAGGTTAATCACAATGTGTAGAAAAAAGGATATATCAATCACATGAAGAATCAGAACACAAAAAAAACACACATTTGTTGCAAATGCACCTGCATTAAAGTTCCAGTTCAACAAAACTCCTGGGCAGAACCCTAAATCCAATGAACAAAACCATTAGAGGAGGCAACAAAAGCTATGTGCTTTCATTGAAATCTTACAATCAAGCTTGGGATCGCTGCCAGAAGTAGAGTAGCCAGAAATCCTGTTCCCTGAAACAGAAACAATGCTCAAGGATGTTACAGAAGCAAAAGCAATAGGTAACATACTTGAGCATCAGTTTGAAACACACTGCTGCAGAGGATCAGTTTTCAACAATTGGAACACAGGGGAGAAGAAAAATGTCATACATTGGACAGGAACATAGAGATTGTGATTCATGCTTCAAATCGATCACGACCTTGTCTGAAACTTGTGCTGCAAGAAATGTCAGATCAAAGAAAGTGATCCAGAAAGAGGAGGCAATTGATCCCTCTCAACCCTAAGAAGAAGTAGAGACAAGTACAAAGTGGTGACGGATTGTCTGTCTGGTGGCAAGCGTCGCTGATCATTGTGCCCAGTTCACAGCGAGTGTCTATGCGACTACACGGTGTGCGAGAGAGAGACAGAGACAGAGATCGAAAGAGAAGTCTCACCAAGCATGCTGTGAAGTACATGCCGACCAGCTGCTGATCTGCAGGGCTCAAAGTCCTGGGAGAGGGAAGCGGACTAGGCGTGCCGACGGTCGACAGCAAGGAATCCCCTCCTCCTTTCACTGCTTCCGTCCCAGCCTCCTCAGTCAGCAGCACTCCTCTTCCATTTCCAGCCGTCCCTGTTACCCCTGCCTCACTATACTCTGCAACCAATCTTGGAGTAATGAACCGCCGTCGCCATGCCCTTCTTGAGAAACCACGTCGCACCTCACGCCCAGACTGAGTCGTCGTCGTCGTCGTCGTCGTCGTCGTCTTCAAAAAGATTTGCTCTGCACTAGTAATCGGCTGAGAAAAAAGTGTTGAGACTCCGACGGCGATGGCGGGGTTGCCATTGCAAACACGCCAAGAAGAAGAACAGGACCATCTGTTATTACAAGAATTCACAGGAAGCAAAACGGCAGCAGGAATCTGCAAACATGCACACTGGCATTGCAATGCTCTCATGGTTACACCCCCGTATCCTGTCTTACATCGAACTGAGCACCCGCAACTAAACTTTGAAACCTCTCTCTCGGTCTCTGTGTGTTTGCCTCTCTCTCTGTCTCTCGTTTTCTCCCCGCAGCAAAAAAATTAAGAGGCAGATGGAGGGATATAAGCAAGCAAGCAAGAAGCAGAAGGGAGGCGAAGCGCATTTGCGAGCATCAAAGCGGGTGCAGAGGGAGAGAGAAGCGGAAGTCGTGCGCGCAACGAAGAGAAGCCGTGCGCGCACAGACGGGTAGCGAGGGAAGGGAAAGCTGAAGAAGAAGAAGAAGAAGAAGAAAACAAAAGCGGGCAGAAAAACAACGACCCGACAAAAAAAAAAAAAAAGGAAAAAGGGAAAAATTAAAAACCAAACCCAAAACACAAACAAAGGGGAAAAAAAAAAAAAAACAAAAACAGAAAAGATCACGGT
>Ga0116231_10002365_pt1 | contig 39430 bp, 22 predicted proteins | sample S1TSphgellanicum_2_FD_89695 | JGI IMG/M metagenome (GOLD analysis project Ga0116231, IMG submission 89695) | Host-associated microbial communities from peat moss isolated from Minnesota, USA - S1T2_Fd - Sphagnum magellanicum MG | ecosystem: Host-associated > Plants > Peat moss > Unclassified...
AAATTCTTAACCTCAAAAAAAACCCCACAAAAAAAAAAAAAAAAAAAAAAAAAAAACCAAAAAAAAATATAAAAAAAAAAAAAAAAAAAAAAAAAGAGATCCAAACTCTTCTCAACAATGCACACTGCAAAGCCAAGCAAGCGCGCGCACGCACACACGCACACAAGATGAGCTAATAAAGAGAACACCAAAAACAAAACTCTGCAATGAATGTTTGACAAAGGTGAGCTTGACGAAACAAACTGCCAGCACTACTGCTGACTACTTTCCTTAGCTGTGAATACGCGGGTATAGCACTGACTTTAGCGTAAAAGGAGGAAAACACTCCCAAAACAAACCCCAAAAAAAGGAAGGGAGTTTGAATTGGAGGAGAAAAACAATTAAAAACCCCCCAACCAAAAAAAGTCTTCAAAAACATTTGATCACAATGATATGTAGATCTTGTCTAAAGAAATCATTAAAAAAAGTTTATTCATCTCTTGCTTTTGTTCTTTGGAGCCATTGCGGCCAGAATTTAGCTGAGTTTTCCATGCTGGCTATTGGGGGAGGGGGGCCATTACACTAGTAAATGCATTTCTTTGTATGTACTATTTTGGGGGGTTTGGAAGGGGGGAATTTGAGGTGTGGTTATTGAGGGAAAAGAAAAGAAAAGAAAAGAAAACAGAATGACCAAAGTGGAAATCCAATGATCATATATATAGACACACACAGTAAACTCCTTTTATAAACATGCCCTTGGTTACCACTTCTTCTTCTTTTTTCTTTTTTTTTTGTGTGACATTAACGAACTGTGATTTGAACATGTATAGGCACATTCTATATAAACCCTTACAAGATCGTGACTACAGGCCCCAAAAAAAAGCTATGTTGTCTTTTTCATCCCTGTTGTTTAGATGATTATTAGACCGGACCTTTTTCTTATTTTGTCTGCTTGTCTGTCAATCAAACATTTGGACACTTTCTAACTGCTACAACAGCAAGTCATTTTTTACTTGTATGTGCAAAATAAATAAATTCTAACAGCCGTTTCCAATCTGCAAAATTTGCAAGCAACACCTTGTCCTCTGTCTGATTACACCTTTACATCAGTCCTTAGGTTCTAAGCTTCTAACTCTTGTGATCACATTGTAAGCTTTGGTGATGCACCCAACAAACCAACCTTTTAAGGATGAGAATTCAGTTACTGAAATGTATTTGGGAACAAATCAGCCCTATGAGAACATTGCCAGTGGCATAGCTTGAACCAGTGTTGGCCACTTATTGATTTTTTTCATAAAATCGTTGGGTAGGTTATTTTTAAAGATTTTTTGGGGGCGCTGGTTAGGTTATCAATATTTTATGAATAATAATAATCAATGATGCATAGGGGTAAGTTATCAAATAACTGATTGATAAACATCAGTTATTAACTGATTATAGATTTATTTTTTAAACTTCAAATTTTAATTGGGTTTTTTTAGTTTTTATTAATCATAAAAATGTTTAGTGATTTAGGATTGATAATCTAACTGGATGAAATTGAGGTCATCCGAGTAGATTATAAAATTTTGAAATTTAAATACCAGTTGATTAGGTTATTAATTGATTATCAAAGTATCAGTAGTCAACTTGTAGGTTATTAATAGTCAAATTGATAACCAGGTTGATAATTAGGTCAAAACTCAATAACCGGCCAACACTGGCTTGGACTCTTAAGAATGACCTCCAATCTATCCTGTCTAAATTGTTTTTGTCTCTCCAAAACATAATAGGCTTTAATCCAGTAACTTAGGTTTAGAAGCTTCATGCTTTTAAGTTAAGAGGCTTTCTAAAGTTCAAAGTGGTCAAAGCAAGCCCTGTGCACTGCATAGGCTAATCCCCAAGTTGCTAAGAAGCCCATTTGACACTGATCTTCCATCAAATGCTCATCCATGCCCAGACCTGTTTAGTTTAGTTTTTTAGAGTAAGACATTTTTAGTATCAGAAGTACCATGGTCATATATGTACTCATTACAATACCATAGGCCTTGGCTACTTCAACACATGTCTATCAAAAAATTAATTTATTTTGAAAATAAAATATTGCTGAAGATTCAATATTTTCTTTCACAATTTTTTCTTTCGATTTTTTTTTTTTTGAAAATTTCAACATTTCTTAAAATAATATAATTAGTTATCCAAGTTGTCAAGGTAACTCAATTCCCAGTAATTAGTTGTTTGAAGATTTCCTCTAAGGTCATTTCTTTCAAGGGGGTTTTGCTTACATGTTAGCAATGGGGAGTTGCATGGTGTGTCATTGTACACATATTTTGTCACCTACTCTCACAAAATCCTTTGCAATCAAAGCTATCATTATAACAAGAGTACTGTTGTGTAAATCGTAAGTGGGTTGTGCCACATTATGGTCACTTGATATGGTGGAGTCCCAATGAATGAATGTTAACTTTTATTGGGATCTTTTGGATTGTCATTAAACTCCTCATGACCTATAACTAGGCTTTCATCGCCAGAAATTTTCGCACACTAGTGACAAAAAAAGGGGGTTTGCAACAAGTACAACAGCTATTTTTCAAGGAAAATGGCCCTCTGTAGCCACGTTATGAGGATTTGATTTTGGAAGTCTCCATATTTAGACAAGAGGTTGTACATGAAACACTAAACATTTCCTGTCAGACATGTAGCCAAATTTGGCTAATTCCTCCTTGTGGATGATAGCCAACCCACCACCTAGCTCCCAAAAACACTGGAACTCACTTGCAGTGCAGAGCCCAAGTAATGCTACACAAACATGTTCATGTATATGGTTTGATGTATCATACATGCCAATTTTTAGTCTTGAAATTGAAATTTTGTGTGCAAAATTTCTTTGTGAATTTTTATGTGGAGGGTCACATCTTGCACTAAATCCTTCACTCTGAAGAGCAGAAGGGTTCACAGTAACCCTTCATTGCAGAGCACAACCTTGCCCTTCCAATTTTCAAAGGAATGCTGCTAGGTCTGGGGGAAAATTTTCAAGGAATCAACCCCATTAGATAAGTAACAATGACAGGGCTAGACCTCCTGCATCCCAAACTACCTCCACTATTGTCTTACAAATTCAGTCAGGTGCAAATTAGTTTTTTGAAATGCCCCACAAGTTCTTACACTCTGTAAGCATTCCTCCTCATTCCTCCAAACACACCAAGAATCTGGACTGGGATTATTAAGTTTAAACCAAATTTGTATTAAGGTTCATTGTAGACTCTAGAGTGGGCTTGTTCTCTAATTGCTGCAACCGACATGTGTGATGTGTTCATGTTACACTAATAAATGGTTATATAACCTAAGCATGTTCTGACTAATAAGGCCCCCTTTACACTAGCAGTCAGGGCTGATGTTCAACCCAAATCAGGTATTCCTATTGGTGCAAAAGTTGAAATCAGTCCCAAGGGCTTTACACTACGAGTCAAGGCTGAAATAGAAAAAATCTTTTCAATCTGCCCCAAATTATTAATAAATGCTGAACTTTATGGCTTTGCATTGGTCCCAAGGGTGTAAAAAAAAACCATCGAATGTGGGAACCCAATTTGTAACCATTGGGACCAATGTTCCAGCATTTATTAGTAACTTGGGGCCACATGACAAATCAAAAATGCTCAAGATTGGCCCCAAGTTTTTTCGGCCCTGACTCCTATTGTAAAGGAGGCCTAATTGTGTCATCCTTTGGAAGTGGCCTTGAGTGAGCCCATAAATGCATAAGACTAGCCGTTAGGATCCATATCAGAACAGGGATTGATGGTAGTGGACCGGTTCGTGGGTAGTAGCACCAATGTTGCTTGGTATATAGGCCTGGGCCTCTGGTAAGTGGTACCAAGTATCAACCAGTGTTGGCTGGTTATTGAGAAAACAGTCTCTTGTTAACCTGGTATTGATAACCTACCAGTTGGTTATTAATTTTTTTTAAAAATGATATATAATTACCCACCTCTGTACATAGTGTACTTAGAATTGACAAGACCCTAATGCATTGGGTGTTGAATTTTCAAAATTTAAAAACTTACCTAGATTATTGGAATTTCATGCAAGTAAAGCTACCAATCCTAAAACTCTAGACATCAATCTATGAAGCAAGGTAATTTAATTGTTTTGTTTTGTACTTATGAGATCCATCAAATCAGGATGCTTCAGATCATGTTCTGGGTCTCTCTGGAAAGCTCTCAAGGAGGAGGGGCGCATTGGATTGGTTCCATGACATTTGGACAAGCCACGCAAAAGTTCTTGAATATTGAAAGATTTCTTCACTGAAAGTTATATTAAATTGTATCTAAAAATTTCGGAGGAAGTGGAATGTGCATTTGGTATTGTTGGAAAGATCTTGATGAGCAGGATTTAATGGAATTTATTTGGTAAGATTTGTTCAGAATGTGGGAGATATTGATTTTTAAGTTATTTCTGCCACTGAAAATTCAAATAAATTCCAAAAAACCAGGTTTTGGAAGGAAAAATCAGTTGAGGACGTGGTAACACTTGGGCCAATGACACAGCACTAGTGTTTTCGATAGAGAACAGGGAAAAAATTAAAATTATGAAAATAAATAGGAAAGAAAGAAAACATGTTTATGATGGAAAAATAGAATTTATTTATTTATTTACTTTTTTTTTTTAAAAATTAACCCTATAGCCTACCCTACCTAGACAAGATAACTGGTGGTTTGCAAGGTGAGTATTTGAAAACTGACCGTTATGCATAATTTATTATTTAAAAAATAACCCAAGTAAATTGATAACCAGGGGTATTACTTTGACAATGAAATTATTAACTCATGAGTCTAAATTTTTCAAAAATATTAATATCTTGCGTGATCCAAATTTTTAAATAGTATTATTATTTACTATTTTTTCCCTCAAAATCACTTCTTTTTCAATTTTTTAATTTTTAATTTCACTGTTCTGTGAAATTTTTCCAATAATTAAAAGGGCTGGGGATGACCATTTAGGCTCACCTGGTGTTTAATTGAGAGCCAATTGCACTTGCTGCGGATTTTGTCATTCTGCAAATACATCCCTACTCTTAATGTCAAGAAAGGGGTCCTCTATGGCCGGCCTACAAATTTCTCATGGGGCTTGACTCCTTACTTTTAATGCGAAGGAATAGGTCCTCTATGGCAGATTCTGCCACTTAAGCCCTTGATGCCATTATTTTTACCAGAGAAATTTTGCCGAAAAGTGAAATGAAAAATTAAAAAATTAAAAAATGAAGTGATTTTGGAGGATTTCAAAAGCCAGAAGTGAGGTGAAAAAATAGTAAAAGATTGCCAGATTTCTACATTGGATTTTCAGTGTGTAGCCATGAGTATAGACAGTTGTTTAAAAAATTTGTACTTCATATCTGATTTACAGCCAGATTTGGCTAAATACTCTTAGGGGTGATCACCGTTTTCTCTGCATATTCCGATCGATAATCACCACTTAGGCTACATTAAATTTTTCTTTAAAAACCACTGGCCCTCAGTGGAACCCAAAGATCCCAACTTTTAACTGAGAGATCGATTCTATGAAATAATCCTTCATCAGGCTTGACCCCAATATATATTCTATGGAACTGGCTCTCTATGGCTGATTCTGCCAGGTAATCCTGCACTCAGCAAGCCAACCAGGCCCAAGCCACAGCATGTGCCAAGCGCTGGCTTAGATGGCAGAATCGGACATCAGTGGTTGTGCCAATGATGGGTTCTAATGCAGAATCAGCTGGAAAGGGTGCATTCTGGGGTAGATAGGTATATGCTGAAATGCTAACCAACATGGCTTTTGAGGGTCCTTGAGAGCAAGAACACACTGCTAGAACCTCTTCACCCACTAGTAAGTGGGTCATCCCTGCGATTACCAAAAGATGCTTAACTCCCCTACCCCCAAAAGTTAAGACATGGTTACTCAACAGGTATCAAGCCGGTTATTAATAACATACTAATTGATTTTTTAAATTTTTTATAATTGATTAAATGATAGTCACCTGATATTGAATTTTCAAAATCTAATAACATACCTAGTTGACCTGATAATCATCTAAGTAGGTTATCAATCTTCAAACACTAGTACAGGAAGAAAAAAATTTTAATTAAATTGTAGTAAAATGAAGGTACAATGAAGAATCTGATCTCTTCCACAATACACTTCAACCTACTTAGGCATTTTGAAGAGGTGCAGTGATATTTGACAAGAGGGTTTAAAAGCAATCAAATTCGCTAAGTTGACTAGATTACCTAAGAGCAACTCCACCCCACACCGGCAAACACCCCTTTTCATTAAATCTTGAACCAGGATAGTGCAAATCCTGCTGCTCTCTAGTATTAATGGTCATTTTGCGGTGATCATTTTAACCCCTTTAAAAACTTTTTTTTACTATGGATTTGGACAGCGACTATTACTCATCCAGATGTCAAGACATATATGGTCTTTGCATAGTGAAAAGGAATTTTGTGACATTTGTGGATGGGGACAGTGATCATTAAACGATATTCTGTTCTAAAATATAGGAGTTGTTTACTGTTTTGGGGGTGGAGATGCTCTAAGTTGATTAAAATAGTCAAGTTTATCAGAGTTATTACATTTCTCATATATTTCTCTCAAGTGACTAAAGAATAAATTTAGTAGCTGGTGTTGCATGTCAGTGTGCAATCAGATTCATAGTTCTAAGGCTAATCCATGCTGTTATCCTTCCTAGGTTTTTCAAGGGTGGCTCACCTCCTTCGACTGGACTCTCTTGCAGGTCTTTGGAAGATTTTTGGGCGCAGGCTATTTGGATTGCTCCCAAGCTTTTTTTAATGTGTCGATAGGTCATTCTTTTTATCTCTCATGAGGGGATTGGCTTCATTTTTATAAAGCTCATTGAACCAATGGCGTATCTAGTGAGTTGGGCACTTATTGCAATTATTATTGCTATTAGGTTCCTATTAAATCAATATCATTGTCCATTTTTATTGGAGGCAATAGCTGCTAGTGATTTTGATTCATTCTCCTTTCGAGCCCATTTGAAGTTAACATGAGAATTCTCTCCTTCAAACACAGTGACATGTGTTTTTCCTTTCATTCAATTTGCTAACAAGGGATTAGATCGATTTTTTAAAAACATTTCAAAAAAATTGCATGACCATTTTTTCTCTAACATTATCTTTAACATGGTGCGGAAACCTCCAAGTTTATGATTCACACTATGCATGTTTGAGGCCTTGTGTGGGCTTAAGAGCAAATGCTTGGCTTTTTGCTGGCCCAATCATTCCACCTTTTCGCCTACCCTTTGATATTTTCTCTTGCACTTTGTGCACCAAGTTGGATTCTTGGGGTGACCCATTGCATTTGCGGCTTACCCTTGGATCATTTAGGGACCCACCTTCTTTGTTGTTCCCATGGTGAGGAATGGATTGCATTCCATGATGTGATTTGAGATGCTTTGCTTCCATTACGAAAACACAAGGTTTCATGTTTCAAGTGAGCATACCCATGTCCTTCCACCCCTTTTCTTTTAGTCTTCTCATTAGCAAGTTGACATCATATTATTAGCCAATGACAGTTGCACCTTTGCAAATGTCGTGATCATCGATCCCACCCAAGTAGACTTGATCTTTTGAACTATTTCATTTCACAAGGTGTTCACAACATGCCAACTTAGGCAAAAGAAAAACTACCACAATCAACATTCTACATATCCATTTTTTCCCCTTGCCATAGAGGTTTTTGGGTGCTTACATCAACAAGCAAACAATTTTTTCCATTGATGCACAAGCATGGTATGGTTAGTTAAGGGCATTGATGGCCCTCCATTGGTGGTTCAATGTACTTTCTATAGACAACAAAATATGTCAATAGTTTTGTAAAGAGCGCAAGCTACCACTACAAAACATGTGGTCATTGCAAGTGAAAGTTCTTCTAGACTTACTATGTTTTCAAATTTCCCTTCCCTTTCTTTTTCTAATATGCTGCTTGTAACAAGTGGGGGCTCTCGAACATAATTTGTTCCTTTGCCCCCTTTTGAATCACCCCTTTGGGTTTGTGCACTTTTGGCTTGGACTTCAGCCCTCTCTCTTTGTCCTCCCTTTCCCCCTTTTGTTGGGTGCTTTGTTTAATAAAATTTGCCAAGGTTTCATCATGCTACTTCTGCTTATGACTTTTTAAATTTTAGAGGAGAATTATCTATATATATCTTAAACACATATTACAATGAACATAGCCACGATTTCACCAATTATCAAGGCTATTTTTATATTTTTGCCATAGAGGAAGGAGGTTGGGTTTATTTTGGAAGATATTTATTAGTATTAATTAGTCATGTGATGGCTGGCTTTCAATGGCAGCCAGCTAACCAGATTCCAAATTATGGTAATACCTAAGATTGTGAAACAATATCTATGTCTTTTTGCTAATTTTAGGCCCTTGACTTTTTGGTCTTATTTGGTTGTTTTTGCAGGCGCTGAAAATAGTCTGCATCACACACACACTACACATTACTAATTTTACAGCTTCACTTCACTCCCTCTGTCCACACAGACTGGATATGCTACTGTCACATGGGGCCTATCATTTCCCAACATCTTCAAGATTTTTGGGCATGATAGCTTATTATTTCAACTGGGGGGGGGTTAACTTGTGAGGAAATGCTAAAGTGAAATTGCTAGATTCTTCAGATGTCCTAATTATTAAGAAATTATTTAGCCATATATGTTAGGAAAAACTTTCATATATAGGTGTTAAGTAAGAAGTATCATGCAGTCCAATGTCATTTTTACACAAGCAACTTACTTTGGTTTTTGGATATGTACCAAAAAAATTCACGGGGGCATGGTTGTTTGATTTTTTTTGGTTGTGGGACTTTTTAAAATATAAGGGTCCATGTATGCATTACATTTGACATTTTATCAAATGCATAGTAAAAATTCAAGTTCATGGGGGCATGCTTGTTTGAATTTTTTGAGTTTTGGGACTTTAAGAAATATAAGGGTCCATGTTTGCATAAGATTTGACATTTTATCAATTACATAGCAATTGGGACACAACTAGTTGAAATTTATCATGTTTCTTATTTAGCACTATATGCATTAACAAATTTTTCCTTCTTTTCTTTTGGAGCTAAATGGTCTTTAACTAATTTAACAATTGATTGCTAAACAAAACTTGTTCGTGTTTTGAAAAAATCACATGTGCAAAACATTGTAGTTATTCAATATCTTTCTATGTCTTATAACATTAGATCAAAATAAGCATAATATCTATGGATAACACATGTATGAAAAATAATTCAATTTAAAATGTAAAATAATAATTGAAATATGTTAGAAACAAACCCACCAATTATGCACATATAACTTGACATATGGAAAGCCATTTTCAATGTTTGTTAATGGGTTTATGCAAATATGATTGATGACTCCCTCCTTCTTTTTTATTTCCCTAGCTATTGCTGATGTGGTCTTGAACAGAATGCCCTCCTAAGATTCTTATTGCAAGTATACTTGTGATTAAGAAACTCACATTATTCAAATCCTCTAGCATCATGATGGTATGTACTAATACCTTGTAACTTGTAACTCATGCATCTCACTATTCATGTGCCTCCAACTTATGTGCATCCAATCTCCTTTGCACCTCAACTCTTGTGCTAGTCGTGATTTGGGTAGTCCAATAACCTGCATCTTCAAAAGTTGGTGACAGTTTTGCATCATTTTTAATAGATAATTTGGCAACATGGTGCCAAAATGGCCTTGGAGATATGATATTACATTGGTAGATAATGATTCTTGTCCTTGATGAATGATAAAAATTAATTTGAGTTTTTGCACTTGAGTTTTTGTTGTGTTTGTGAACATGTCCAAATTTTTAATTATCAATTTTGGGATGTGTTCCAACTTTTTTCATTGGTCATTTTGGTCTTTGGGACTATGACATTAAAAGAAAAAGAAGTGCCAAAACAACCCAGCTGTATGCATAGTGGATTTCTTGGAGGCTTGGTTTCCTATGATGTCAGAACCACCCACCTGGGATGCCTAGGTATTAGAGCAAAACAACATATATGTAGGATTGAACCCTCACAGGAGGTTTCCTCCTAATGTAAAGCACATTAAGAAAACTCTAAGTGTATTTGGAAGGTACCTTATATCTGTGAATGTCCCCCCTGAAAAAAAACATTGTATATACTCCTCAAGAGTAGGAGGGAGATTATGCCTACATGTAAGTGTAAAATCGCTCTCACAAATAAAGAGTAGGTGTAAGAACCCTCCCCTCCTACAACTCATGATCTACTTATGTTTTTAAGTTCACAATGACATTTGCCTCATGGTTGACAATGGGTAAACCCAAGGGGATATTCTCAAAATGCTGGGCTGGATCCAGTTTCACATGGTCCTCGGCGCCTTACCTGAGAATGCCCCCACAATAGTAGGGCTTTACTCTACATATAAATGGTTACTTTCTGGGGACTGGTATGCAGCCTAATGATCCAAACCATAGAGGCTATTTTCAAAGCTTTAATTGGGAACTTTTCAATGTTGCATGCAAACTATTAAACAAAATTTAAAGTTTTACTCATCATTCTTTGATATTACTCAGGTTGCTCCTCCTCAGCCCTTTTTTACTGTCAAAAATTGGCCAAAAAGAGAAAGTAAAAAATTTTATTAAAAAAAATGAAGTGATTTGAAAGGTTTCAATTGCCAAAGTGAGGAAGAAAAAAACCTTACTAAAAAATGGCCAAATTACTGTATTTGGTTTTCAGTGTGTAGCCATATATATATAGAAAGAAGGTTGATTAAAATATATGGTTTGTAGCCAGATTTGGTTAAATCTTCCTAGGGATAATTGCAATTTTCTCAACATGCATGAGATGCTTTGACAGCCAGTTAAATGAAATCTGGCCCTTTAATTTACAAGGAAATTAAAACTGTAAAAGAAAAGAAGCCTCCAGTAAAAGAAAAGAAATTTCACTTTAAAGTTGCAAGGGGTTTGGTTACATGTAACACCCTTGTACAAGGGTGGATACGTATAGGGAAAGGCCTACTTCCCAGGGCCTCCTCTAATTTGAGGGTTGTAGCCTTGAGGGCCGTAGTCCTAGGGTGGGGAGGCCCATGAGAGCAGGCCTTCTTCCCCAGAGTAAGGCATGAAAGGTTCTTTATTCAAATGACTGAAGGTTGGGTTCTTCAACTGAGGAACAAATCTTCTATGCGGGGTGTTGCTTTCAAATACAATGAAAAAAAAAACCTTGGAGTGCTTTATGCCCAGCAGCCCTTCCTACGGGATTAACGGTGTAATGCCCTCTAACTGAATGTGACACCATATTCCTCCCTTTACATACATTGCGGGAAACTCCTCACATTTTTGCATTCTATAATTCCTTCCATACCCTTTACTGCAGGCTATTGGATGAATGGGGATTAGACTCTACATTCTAGACTTGAACTTTAGCATCTGGACTTTGTTTTGTGGTATCCACCACTACTATTCACCAAGAATAGTTAGAAGGAGTAAAGAGCATATTCTGTGGTGGAACAGTCTGGAGATTTCCATTTCCAGGGCATGACGTGAAGTAGGTTCTAAAGTTGCAATGCTTGCATTTGAATTTTGACTTTTGATTGGAGACAAGAGCTTCAAGGTCCTGAGTCCTGACAGCACCCCCACACAACCCTCAAAGCCAAATAGCGTTCAGGATATACAACAAGACCTATCTCTTATAAACTCCAACTTTTCATCCTGAGCAGCTGTAATTTGCAATCTGGACATGTATAATATAGGCATGAAGGTTGTCTCGAGCTTTCCTAAAGGTTTCAAATATTTTTAAATATTCCAGCGCTTCTTCCATGTTCTGCTCTCTTCAAACTCTTCTTTGGCGTAAAAAGCTCATTGCAAATGTGGAACAAAATCTGGATCATGAGCTTGATGTTCCTTCTCCCCCAAAGAAAAACCAAGATTGAAACTTGGCAACCCAAATGGGACATAAACTACTTGATATGTAGCCATTGATTTTACTTTCCATGTCTACCAAAAACATATAACCTAAACATTATTCCATGAAAAAAAGGTCAATGAGTCAAGTGTAGAGTAACCCCCAAAGAGCAGAAGGACGCTTACTTCCCCCTCTGAGGGCATTACTGAGCACACAAATAAAAAAACATCTAGATTTTTTTTAATGTTTTTCCATGATACCTGACAGGTATCCAACAAGTACCCATTGGGTATCACAGGAAAAAAATTAAAAGACAACGCAGAGCATTTTGGAAAATGGTGTGAATGTTTTGTTTTCAGAAATGCCTCTCAATATTTTACACTCTGTAAGCTTACCTCCAAATGCACTAAGCAAAATCTTGGAGATTTTTATGATTGGGTTAATTTTAGGGCTCTCATCTCTTCAAACTCCTTTTGAGGGAAAACCGTTTAAAATGTGGAATGAAGCTGAAGTAGGAGCTTGCCATTTGACTCAGCTCCCCCCCTAAAACCCATCCACTTTGGAGATTAAAACTTGGTACCCAGATGGGTGATATTAAGCTACTTGACTGGAGTCATTAGTCCAGACACCAACACAAAGCAAGCTTGCTTACTACTCAATGTCAGTCATAAGTCAGAAAGGAAAGTCATAAGTTGGGTGAGATGGTGGAGGTTGCTTTTGAGCTGGGGGATTCTTTTCCACCAACCCACCATGACCACCACCAGACTGTCTACAAAGTCAGTTGTAATGGGTTACATCTGTGGGCCATCATAATACACTTTCTGACTTACAAGAAGTCTGTTTTTCCCCCTTCTTCTCTTCTCAAACTTGTTCACAAAGTCCCCCCAAAACCCCAAGTGCTGCAATTCCCTGACTTATCCATTAACTGACATATCGGATAACGGAAAGCTGCCCATAAACTAATTGAAACTTGGTCTGCCTCTTTGAGCCTTTGGTTGTAAGGTAAAGCACAAAGACAAGAGCATTATCTAAGGAAGGGCCCCAATGAGACAACAGTTGAGCCCTGCCCAATGTTTGTAATGCCCTCACCCACATGCTTTGAAAATGTAAAGAGTAACAGAGGCTTGGTGGAAGCAAACTCACTTATGATATTTAATATACCAAATGCATGGTAGTTATCCAAAGTCGGTGTGACTTGAGATCCTTTTTTCAAAGTTTGCTTTTTTAAGTTCAAAATTAATAATTAATCATTTCAAAGTTGAAAAATTGAAGAGAAACTGTAATTTAAAGACCATCAGATGATGGAACAATAGATATTAATAATATTTTGTTTCACAAAAGGATCCAACAAATAGATGTTAACAATGTTTTGTGTTAAATTCAATCAGAAAATTGATCTCAACCACTGTGTTAGAAAAAGTTCAAAATTAACATTTTAGTTCAGAATCAATTAAATACCTTTGGGATCAATGAAATTGCTTACCCCTGTTAAATTGCCCAAAGCTAAGCTTGTACTGGAGGTTGGACTAATTCTTTAGAATAGTGCAAGAATGACAGTTGATTAATTCTGTTAGTTGTGATTAAAATTAGTGCTCACCCAGGTTAAGATGCCCAAAATTAATCTAATTGTGGGAGGAGGTTCAATTACCCAATCCGTGCATTTTTTTGTGCTTTGCAACTTTGGCCAAGGACAAATTATGCTGATGGATGGCAAATGCATTTGCAGTTTGTCTCCATTGACATTCATGCAAATATTCCTCAAGCTCAAATATTTGAGGACCGCTGAGCAAGTGTCAAATCAAAAACATACATTTTGTGTGAACTCCTCCTCTAGTGAGCTGATGGACCAACATAAAAAGCTCATAGACTGTGGTCTCCAAAGAATCCTCTTCATGTTGCAACCCATTTAATAATAAAAAAGTGGTAAACAATTTTGCAAACCAGCCACCTTGCACATTCTCTTGAGCTCTGAAGTCATGACTGGAGTATTTTACAAAACTAGTTTACTTAGTGAAAAGTGCTGAAGGTTGGTAAGATTTCAGTGTCAGCTGGCACTGTATTCCATGATACAAAGGTGAGGGAGTTTTTCTTTCTTTCTTTCTTTCCCTTCCTTCATAGAGAGAGCACAAGGTTTCAAGCTAGAAGGGTATGAATCAGCTCCAGTACAGGGAGGACTTGGTCCTCTTTGCTTTTCCCAGACGAGGAGGTGGAGGATGATGCTGAAGAAACTGGTACTGAAAACGCCCACTGAAAGTTCTGCCTGTGGGTTCTGTCAGCTGGCATTGCTGCTGTTGCATGCTTGTTAGCTCAAGAAACTGACAAACCATGTCAGTGTCCAGCACCCTGGACAGTCCTGTATGCCAAACACCCAATTGGACTCACAACTAAGAACCTTAACTTAAAAACATGAATGGGTTTGTTTCCTTTTCTTTTTTCAGATGTTGTATGGTGGTCTTTTACAGATGGTAATGTCAAAAAACCAATTTTTTATGTACCTCAGAAAATAACATGAAGGAAATCCTGAACTGAATGCAGTTTAGGGTTGCCCTGCATGAGAGCTGGTTGAGCTGTGACATCACTCTACAGGTGGAATGGGGTCCATTGCTGCTGTTTATTCCTCTTGTGATCTTCACCAATTTACTGTTATTTCAACAGTGCAATTTAGTGAGAAATGTGAAATGCAATGCAGCAAAAACTGCATACCAAATCTAATTTACAAACCACATATGAAGTCTACATAAGGGGGCTGAGGCAGTGTTGTGTGGTTTGCGTGCATGTGTAGTGATGATGGTCAGAAAAGGAAGATAGTTGATCCATGTGGATTGGCCTTCAGCATATAATTTTCCCCACCCTGCCAACTATTTGGTGCAGTGACATCCACTTGGCACACACCAACCCTGTTGCAGAAAATGTCCGTTGAATTCAGGCACATTCTTGCACATGCAAAATCACACGTAGAGGACATAGACACACCTTAAAAGATACATATGTGCATCAGTTGAGGTTTAAGCAAAATGTTGTATTACAAAATTCCAACATCATGATCTTTACCTAGAAACCATTGAACACTAATCTTCACACTAGATGTTTCTAAGCACCTTCCCCTCATGAGATGTGAAATGGGTTGTATTGCCTTTCAAATGCACAGACCGGAACAAGCAAAGCTTGTTACACAACATAAACTATATTCTTGAAAATTGCAAAAGAGATAGAGCAAACTGTACATTCAAATGCAGAGACACATTTTCACTGTACATATGAGATACCATTACATCCCCATCTATACAGATACCATAATTCATAAATCTGACATATGAATTTTGCACAACATATACATGTCAATGTTAGAATATCATCAAAGCTGGTTCTTCTTCTATGCTTGCCTCCCTTCAATTCTGATTCTGATTGTGCGAACTTATTAGAGTATGGCATGAAGTTACAAACCAAGAATGATTGACTAAATGTCTATCTTGTACTACAAGAGAATGCGGTTTTTCTCACACAAAAAGTCGCAGCTCATGACACATTTGTGAGGTAAAGTTTGTGGTTTCATCAATTACAATATACAATATGTGGTGTTTATTGTGACATGTATTACATTAGAATGACAACTTGACATTAATTAATAGTACACATGTTGCAAAAGTAATGTGCCATCACCTAATGTCGAATTCCCATTTTAATGTAATATGCGTTGTAGTAAACATCACATATTGTATATTGTAATGGATGAAACCACAATGTTTATTTCACACGTGTCACAAATCACAAGTTTTTGTGTGAGAAAAATCACATTCTCTTGTAGTGTTGGTATGTAAAGGTATGGTTGATGCCCTTTCATGCCCTTCTCTAGGCTGTTTATCTTAGCCTTGAGATAAGTGCAAAAGCACAGAGCACAAGATCCAAAAAATAGGTTCCATGTTTGCAATGTCTCACAATCAAAGACTTAACCTTTGAGGACTAGTTAACAAATGGGTTTGAGGAAGGCTTCTTGAAATTGGTACTCCAGTTTGAAAGGGGATTTGCTCTTCAAATTCCACTGCAGAGTAGTGTAGTCTGTCTTGTTGTATAAAACCAATAAATTTCCTACATCCTAATTCCAGCATGGTTTCAAAAAAATCATGAATTTGTGTTTCCAAAGGCCACCCATTAGAATGATAAAATTTCACTCTTGTTGAACGTGATGGCTATCAACATTCATGCACCATGGTTTGTTCACTCACACAGTGTTGTTCACACTAACCATCTACCTCCACCCAAGGGTTTATCTATTCTTCTTTTTGTCCATGTGTTTGTCACTAGTTTAGCCAAATTCAAGATGTTCCGAAATTGTTTGTATCAACCCAAAAAAGTTGGAATGAAGTTCTCACAAATTTTACATCATAAAATGGGGATTTGACCAAACATCTGCCAAGGCATTTGGCCCAGTCAGGATGTAAAGAGGTCGGCTTATAATATGCAAACTAATAACAGCATAGCAAAAGTTCTTGTACAACAAGAGAAACTACCTACCAGTAATAGAGAAACTTGAGAGCAAGATGATGAATAGTTGCAAAACTGAGGCAAGAGAAGATTTGAGAAGCAGTGCATTAACACAAAGAGAAAAACATTTAACATCAAGAGAATAAGTTGCACACAATATGTATGTGCTACAGAGCCAATGTACAATACCCTGACCCTAGCCATGGAGCTGTCTAGGAGCTTTAGAACAAGCAATTCTACTCCAACAATAATTTACCCTAAAATTCATCTATTTGCAGGATTGACAAACAATTCCAACACAATAATGTAGCATGCCTGTCTCAACAAGTACAATACTGATATGCAATGGATGGATGGCCAGTTTAATGCAATTCAGAGTTATGCAGATAAATTCCACAAATGGCGGCTCTCAATATTTTCTCAAACTGTGCTTGCAACTGCCTGGTGTCCATTGAAACCACAGCAGATACATAATCACTATTCAGTATAGAAAGATATACAATTTTTTTTGAATTAATTTTTTGTTTGTAGACAGATGCTTCTTGGCAAAGACTTTCTCACCCTGAATGCACTCTGGAACATGCCTGTGGTGATTGCTTGGATGCCTGATTGGGCCTTCTTTTCAGCATCTGCACAATTGGCACCCCACAAACTGACAAAAAAATTAAGATTCCAAGATCTGCAGCCCATGAACCATTATTGAATCATCGTTCTCCTTGAAAACATACATAGCATTCTCCAGAGAAATGCAGAGAATGTGCAGACATCATCTGAGAGAAGGAAAAGTTAGCAGAATACACAGTAACCTTTCTGACATTTGGTATAACCAGCTGTGTTTGCACTATTGAGAACAAGGGCAACAATGACAATCAACATGTAGTCAAGATTGAACTTGATGAGTGCCACAATACCAAGTGCAATCCATACACCAGCCTGTAGTACCCAACTGCAAAGCCCTCATCAGATTCCCGGATTTCTTTCTCCCACTACACTCACTTACAATCATCTTCCAACTGTTAGAAAAGCCTTTAGTCTCTGCTTCATGTAGCAATTCAAAAAAAATTGTATGACAAGCACAGGTTGTCAATGAGTTGCAGGGTTGTGGATTGTGCTATATCATGGATGTAGAAACAGTGCTCAAACCTTACATTTATATATAGGGACCACCAGAAAAGCCATGCTTCATTCTTGTTTAACTTCTGGAGTGACTGCAAGCACCCCCTCCCTCACAGCCCAAGAGTCAAAGATTTCCCAGTTCATGTGGTATCTCTTACAGAGCTGAAGTTGGGTTTTTACTTGATTTTACATGGGTTTGCAGGTCCTGGTTTTACATGGTTTGCAAGGTCATGGTTTTTACCTGCTGATCAAGAGACTCAAACCTCCAGATGCTACCACCTCTCTCGTTTATCTCATTCCACCATCTGAGCCCCACCAGTATTCTGCCACTCACGTTCTTTACAATCCAGAAGTCAATTCCGAGCAACATGATTGTCACTACAAAGTTGATGACATAACTGGCTGAGAAAAACCCACCAATGAGGTATGCTGCAACAGCGGCCACCTGGATCATTTCATAGACAACAAGCTTATCACCTTTCGAGAGGACACTCATTCATGCAACATGCTTGGATCCTTCACATTATTAGGGTTCAAGCTGATTCTCTCAGGAAAACTCCCAACAGCATCTTGGAGATAGTAGTAGTGGTAGTGGATGTGCACTTGCAGCTCCTACTGAAATTTTTAAGAAACCTGAAAATCAGTATGGAGATCTGTGGGTGCATACACAATTTTACCTTGAAACATGTGTGGAAAAAAACAGTTATTGGATTGGCATATTTGTCTTCAGCCTGTCAAAAGAAGCAAGAGCAAGTTCCCTTAGACCCACCCAAATAGGTACTCATCAATGGCAAAGGCTTTATGGGCTTTCTCTCATCCCTTTAGTAGACCAGAGTGTCTTAGTGCATTGGAAAGATCTTTGCAACAATGTACATGTCAAAGATGCACAACTGAGAAGATGCACTGAAATCAATGACTTTTTCTACACAACATCATTTTACTATAATTAATTGTGTCATTGAATTTTCTGTTTTGAACCATTCAAAGCAATTTAATTGCTTTAGGTTTCATACATGAAATAGGTAGAATTATGTGCTCAAAAGCATGCATACAAATTTTGGCAAGACTTTCTCACCATTTTTAACACTTTCCCAAGAATCTCTTCTACATCATCTGGGTTGTAAGCAATGCAACTGCCATTCCTTGGCCCTCCCCCCTTCACAACTACAAAATTTATGTGTGCCCATCCATGACCCTATATCTGTACTCAACTCATTTTACATGTTTTGGTCCATTATATTTCCTTTGTGTTGGCCCTGCCTATCAAGGCAGGGATTTTGTGTCAAGAATCATTATAGAGTATGAATGCTTCAAGCACTTTGGCCCCTATATAGTAGTAGGGTGTCCTTTTTTTCAATCTCATGAATCAAACTTTGACAAAAGTAAGATGAGATTTTGCACTCATAATTTAAATGAAAACACATTATTCATTTTAAATGTCATATCAGTATGCACTTGGGAACTTGGACTTCATGCTATTGCACAATACAATGAATTGATGAAAAAGATGAGTTGATTTTGTAAAAATCCATTTAAATTATTTGATATTGAATGAATTTGCATAATGCAACTTGAATTGAATGCAACTCAACTAAATTTAACTTGAATTCAAATTCATTGAATGAAATTTATATTGAAATTCAATTCAATTCAATTTTCTAAATTGAAGTGAATCTCCTTTAAATTCAACATGGTGAATGCTCTCATTGAAATTTGAATTGAATTGAATTTGGTTGAATTGAATCAAATTCAATTCAATTCAATTCAATTTGGTTGAATTAAAATCAAATTCAATTCCAAATCGCTTCAATTGAATTATTTTCATAATTTTGTTAAATTAAATTCAACCACATTATGAAATTCAATTATAAAAATGCACATGTTAATTTGCCTTTTCATATCTATGTAGTTGGGTTGGTGAAAGGAGTGAAAGTAGTTAAGTAGATCTGGAATTTTTTATAGTTCACATGGAGTTGGTAAAAATAGTGAATTGGTTAGGTAATTATGAAATGTTTTCATAATTGTCAAGTGGACAACATTGAGAATTGTCATGGTGATGTCCAATAATGGACCCTATACATGTTTCACCTAAACCAATTTTGATTATCATGGTCACTAAAATTACTTGATGTGCTAGAATTTCAACATTTTAAAGTGCTTCATATTTCTACATGTCTCTGACACCTTAGCATGTAAGTGGGTTGGAACTTGATAGGACTTTATTTTATCAATCCATAAGACAACTTACTATGAGAATCTTGAGCATGCAAAAGCCAAGAAATCAACATTGCTATTGAAAATCCTTCTTTAGTCACAAAGGTACAATTTTTGTAGACAAGACATTTGCGAAATATTTTGTGGGAGCAACCCTTCCAAGTCTACAATTGTAAAGTTTTTGTACACAACCTTCCTCTAATGGTATGTCAAAGAGTGCAAGTGATATTATATTGTTTCTTTCCATTTTTGACATGTCCTTGGAGGCCTTGCCACCTTTTTAATAGATTGGATATGCAAGATGCTACCAATCACCTCCACAATTAATGATTCCATCCTTTGCAAATGTCTATCGTATATCTTTCCTCATTCGATTCTTGTCCCCATTCTCTTTTGGTTTCCGTATTGTTTGACTCTTCCAAGAACAAAGGCATAGTTGTTCACACTTGTCTTTAGCATACAATGTAGTCCATCCATTGCCTTCAAGGGACAACACTCTTAACTTGCATGTCTCCTTCTCTCTCAACTATTTTGCTTAATTTACACAAAACATGTCATCAAATGTATTCAAATCGACCATTTTGAACCATTCACCACCACCACCTCTTCATACAAAGATCATTTAACAACACTTGAAAAGTTGAATACACCAACCATATGCATGTGCAAAAGAAAGATAACAATGTCCAAATAATTTTTGAGAAGCAACATAAGTTCCAATTTTTTGGAATTTGTTTATGATGGGCTTTATGATGTGGATGGATGGCAAAGTTTGGGTGCTTTGTATCTTGTATTCCCAAAAAAATTTGATTTTGAGGTGTTCATCCTATTGGATTATCATTTGCAGATCTTTCGGGTTTAGGATTGGTCTCATGGTGAAGCAATTGTAGAAGAGGTAGAAGATGGAAAAGGATAACAAACAAAATTTTGCAAGAAAACCAACTTGAAGACCTAATGGTGAATGGAACAAATATGGATTTCTTGGATTTATTGCCAAGAAAAGAATTGAGGAATGGTCGTGGCACTAGAGGAAATGAACACAGCCCTTGTAACAACAATCCTTTCACTGACAATGACAAGCTAATTGCTATGGCACTAATTACCTCACACATGATAACTAAAGATTCAAGTCCCATATCTATTTTACAATATGCAACAATTGTTACAATTTTTGAAAATGATAGTGAATATGTAAGGTTTCAAACTTCTTTTGAATTGCTACCAACAATAAAAGGCAATAATTTTAATGTTTTCACAAGGAGTGGAAACATCAAAGTGTCCCATGAAATCAAAACCCAAGAATTTGACAACATGTTAAATTTATTGGTGGAGTCAACCAAAAAAAACCAAAGCACATAGGATGGTTAATTAATGGAATACCATTTGAAGCATACATGGAAAATCCAAATGAGGTTTTGGAACATGTTGAGCTTCAATTGCAAATATATTTGGAGGATAGGAAATAATAAGATTTGATTCCAAAAATGGTTGGGTAGAATCGATGGGGAAGTTGTGCGAACTTGTTTGAATTATACAATCCATGTAAATAAACCAATCTATATAACTTTCATCACAATTTGTTCTTTCAATTTTCCTTTGTGTCAAAAAATGTACAATCTATCCATAAGTTTTATAGAGAATGTTGTTGCAAGATGAACTAAGATTGATGATCTTCCCTTGCATTAAAATAATTGTGTATTGCTTTGATGTGTGTGGTCAATCGCTATATCATTCAAATCTATTTTGTCATCCCATATACACTTTCACAAACTGATTGACCATGTAAGACTTTGTGAGCACAATTGCTTTGTGGAAGTGTATACATGGGATATTCTAGTGTGCTAATGTGATGACTTTGATGTTATTTTTGAAAATCAATTTAATTTAGCAATTTACTTTTTTTTTCAAATTCAAGGTGCCTATTTTCCAAGGATAAACTCTTGCATAAAATTTGGAATATCCTAATGAATTATAATGATGGCTACTAATGCCATAAAAATGAATAATATTTATTTATTTTCTCAAATCACCTTATGTTGTCAAGATGAATCATACATTACAAATTCCCATCCCCAAGGTTTGATAATGGAAATTGTGAGAAATTTGTTTTTTCATGAGTTCATGTTTTTTGGACATGAATGTTGGGCATCTACAACATATATGATACACATATAAATAGGATGAAATGTTCTCAACCATTTGAAAACATTTCATCCTAATAATATGTGTATCATACATGTTTTAAATGAACAACATCCATGAGCAAAAAATTAAAATCCATGAAAAAACAGATTTGGTGTGAATTTTGAACAAACTTATGAAGCCAATAAGTTTGTGATGTATAGATGTGCGATTGAACTTTGATCTTCTTCAACTTGTAGGAAGCTAACCAAATCATTATTAGGTTTTTTACATGTTCCATCATCATTAATTCCCCAACTCTTCATGTGCATGGAAGAGCTTTCAACTGGAGGAAGAAAACATTTCTAGTCTCTTTGGTTGTGGCATGGAATTAAGTACGTCTTATTCAAGCATTGAAAAGGGAAAGATAACCTATTTCTTCAAAGGGTTTAAAAGTTTGAACATTATGTTTAAAAAAAACAAATATCAACGTCAATCACACAAATTATTTTATTTTATTCTTACCCAAATATGTCATTTTTCCATGCAATGACCATTGATAAAAACTATGAACATGGTAGAGCCATCACATGAAACACACCTTGTTTACTTGGATTTGTTTGACAATCAATTTTTTTTTGAAAAATATGTGTTTTAAAATGTAAATTTGACTTATTTTTCTATTTATTGGAAAAAAATTGCCAATTTTTCAATAGCACAAAATTGAAAGAAAAAAATCCATCACCATATATATGTATTTAGCTTATTTAACATGTAAATTTGAATAATTTTGTAAATATATTGGAAATTTTCAATATCACACATTTGAAAAATAAACCTTCACCATGTATCTATATTCAATTCCTTTTACATGTAAAATTGATAAATTTTGCTAATTCCTTAGGAAAATTTACCAAATTGTCAATATCACAATTTAAATTATTATAAAAAAAACATCACATTTTATTTATACGCAATTCATTCTACATGTAAATTCAACTAATTCTATTAATTTCTTTGGAAAATTTTACCAAATTTTCAATTTCACAAAATTGAACAAAAACCTTCACCTTATATGTGTACTCAATTCGTTTTACATGTTATTGGTCCATTATCAACTTTGACATTCCTATGCACAACCAATGACAATCAACATTTTTTTCCTTATGTTTCTGTTTGGTTTTCAATAATTCATCATTATTTATGTCAATGTCAAATTTAATTTGAATTAATATAAATGTCATGGAAAAAGTTGATGTTAATTTGTCTTTTCATATCCATGTTGGTGGGGGGAAAAGAGTGTTGTAGTTATTAGGAAGAAATGAGGTAGTTAAGCTTGGAAATCAAATAGGTGTGAATTGTCTTTAAAATCATCTTTAAAGTTTTAAAAAAATTCTAGGGACAACCATCTGAAAGATTGTGCAAAATCAATTGTCTAAGGACGATCATATGGAAAATTATCCAAAACCTCCCATATACCAATTCCTCATAATTTTTTCATCACTAGAATTCCTTTTTGTTTACTTGGTTGTGTTTCAACCATTTTTTTTAATTGAAAAAATATGTTTTTTCTATAGTAAATTCGACTAATTTTTTTAATTTCTTGGAAAAAGTCACCAAATTTTCAATATCTTAAAATTGAAAGAAAAAAATAAAAAGAAAATTTTCAAAAAAAATTTTAAAAATTTATATTAAAATAAATTTTTAAAAAAAAAACTCACCCTATATATGTACTCAACTCATTTTACCTGTTAATTGGTCCATTGTTTATTCATGTTTGTTTACTTTGTTTGTACACATAATTTGCCAAGCCCTACTTAGTCCATAGCATTAAGGGTGAATTTCACAAGGTAATTTTGTACAGCGACCAGTTCTACCATATAGTAGGGTCAATTAACCAGCAAAAAATGGCCATTGAGGTTCTTTACACAAAATGAAATGCTACCAAAATCTAGTGTTTTCTATATACTGTGTGAAAACAAATCTTTATTTCTTTGTTTAGATTTAATAATGTCCTAACCCATGAAAGGTAAATGAAGTGCTCTTAGGGAGTCCAACTAGACATCACCTAAGCTAATCTTTAAAGGACTAAAGCATTGTACATAAGCATATTAACCAAAGTTTTAAGCTGACTTGTTTCTTCTCAATGTTGTTTTATTCTACTGGTGTATAAGGATGCAAATGAAATTATAACTAACCTGATGATTTAGAGTTGAAAGTAGCAATCAAATATTACTTGTGAATAACTTCACTATTTTATGTTTATTGAAAGAGTATGTGAAAAGATTACAATTTTTTGCAAATATTTAAACAATCTATGTGTTATTTGTGAATTTAAAATGCTACAAACGAGTGGGTTGTAAAAGTGTATTTATACAAGAAGTTACTATGAGTTGAGGAATGAGTTGTGGATATGAAAGTAATTTCTAGTGTAGTGTGATTATTAGAATCTATTATAGATACTTGTCGGTTATCAACCTAGGTATATATGGTGTGAATGCAGTGGTATATCTTTCTTTCACACCAGTTTTGTGGTGCTTCAGGGTGCAGTCAATATGTGCATCCTTATCTATTGGAGTAGGTTGCATTGCTAGTTTTTTATTTTCCCTGTGCTTGATTGATCGTTATAACAAGTGAGAGACTTTTTACTTTTGTTCATACTGCTTGTGTTTTTTGTTTCCTTGTTCTAGTTTGTCCCTTCTGTGTTTGTTCCTTCTTCCTGGTTCTGTAAGTACTTATCTGGAAGTCTTTCTTTTAATTTTAAGGAAAAGATTTGGCCTTGTTCTTGCTTTCTTAATCATGAGTATGAAGATTTCTTGATTCTCATGAGAGTTATTGTTGTTGTATTGTTTGTTTGTCACAGCTTCTTGGATGCCATGGGCGACTGTCAAACCGAACACCAGGGAGAGCTTTTGTAGATGCTGCTGTGTCCTCAGCCTAGGGTAGTGTCAGTAGGCTACTGGAACATTTAATTTTGAGCAATGGTATTGGATTCATTGCATGCACCAGATGCATGGAAATTCACTGTTGTGGTTAGTTGAGGATGGAATCAAGTTCTCACATAATCAAAACTTTTTGTGTCCATCCGCAGGTCAGGTCATGAATGGGGGTGAATGTTGAATTGGAAAATCAAAGAACAAGCACACAATAGGCATGCACTATGCATGTTACAGGAACATAATCCATCTGAATTGGGGTTTTAGAGAAAGCTTTTCAAACAGGATGCTCAAATCCAAGTTGTCTGAGTAGAGTTCAAGCACTTTTGTGACATGTGGTTGTCACAATAGCACACTTTCAGTACAATGACTTACATCATCAGATCATATTGTCAAGTTATGGTAATGAGCTGCCTTTGTTGAGTGCTAGCCAGAATAGTGACTGCATCTTCTTGTTGCACCTGGAAACATAATAGACAATCAGGACATGAATGTTTGTTTGTTGGTCTGTGATCAACTATAGACCTATCTACATTCAGCGCTGGGATCTGATGAAGTTGATAGTGAGTCATGGTAGCTAATACTGCTATTCAGGATGAAGGTGATGGTGTGACATTTTCTAGGTGACATAAGCTTATTTCCGTGCTTGTTCTTGGCCTGTTACCTTTGAAATCTTGTCCTGGTTTTTTCTCTGCTACCTCATTGATAAATGTAGAAAGGTAATGAAGCTGTGACCTTTTATTAAATGATCCTCTTAGAAATTTGGTGACAAGTTCTGTCCAATTTCAGCAATTGGACATTTTGCAGAGTGTCGACAAGGTAGTACTCTGAACAATCAACATCCACAGCTGCTAGAAATTGGTGTTATTTTGTTGATGTCAAAGAGGTGACTCCATTTTTAAGTCCTTCCTTTCATGTGTTTCACCAGGTTCTTCACTTCAGACTAAGAAAAACATGTCCAGAACACCCACAAGGTGATCATGAATCTCGTTTCAGTATCTGTGACAACCCATCAGAGGTGAAAAAAATTAAAAAGCTGATTTTTTATATAGAAATTTGGTTATCATTTTTTTTTAAATTCAAAAAACTGCCTTCCTCACCATTGGTTCTTTCATGAGAACTGTTGGTTCTTTGATGTTTTTGAAATCATAAGAGCGAATGGTACTCTAATTCTGATTTTTTTATCAAAAAATTGGAACTGGTGGTTCTTTCATTCTAAAATTTTTAAAGAACCAAAACCCTTGATTATTTAAAATATCAGATAACCACCCAACATTAGTAACTTCATGAGCATCCAAACATGAAGGGCACATTGATTCTTTATTACTCCTTTGATTTGTCTATCCATGTGGATGGGATGTGAAGTATTTTCTTAGTCTTCAAATAGGTTGTTGATGGTTGTTTTGTTTTCCCTCCTAACAAACCCAAACCAAATATGCAACTCCCAAAGCATACAATGGCATGTATATCAAATACCATGAAATAATGTCAATTTTCTCAAGTAGGTAGACTAAAAAGGAAGAAATAGGAATTGCACAAGCTAGGTTGTGTAATCCATGTTTTTATAGCCACATGCACAAACTAGACATGTGAATAGGGTTGTCATATTTGTTTGGGTGTATCCTTTTTTATATAAATTTTACGAAAGTTAGCCTTTGCAACCCCATGTATAAAGTTACAATACTAGAAAAATGAATAATAATAATAATCTTGTTAAATATAGAATATTTCCCTATAATACATCAAAGTTTTTAAAAGGGGCCAACCCCGAACAGCTTATCACTATCAAAAAAGACTAACTAGACCCTAAATGGTTGGCCCCTTTTAGGGTTGTGATGATCAATTGTGACAAGCTGTTAGGGTTTAGGGTGTAGTCAACCTCGAACCCTAACAGCTGATCACAAAGACTAGACTTTCTATAGGACTCTTGGGGATAGAGGCCTTCTCTGCTGGGTGATGTAAGGAATTAAATAATTTTGATTCAACACCAGCAGTGAAGGACCGCGTAGCGCAGTGGATTAGCGCGCCTGACTTCGGATCAGGAGGCCGTGGGTTCGAATCCCACCGTGGTCGGCCCGTCTAGGGTTCTTGCAAACATCTGTATAAATAATAGTTGAACCTATTTTGTGGTTTCGTATGTGTATAGCTCTGCACATTTATTTGGATTGTTTTTTACCCAAGGCCTCTAAAAAGAGGATTAATCTTGTAATACCCACACACGCGCGTACTGATGAGTATTCTCCCCTACTGCTAGGTCGTCTCTATTAGCTGTCATTGTCCAATAGCTAATAGAGTTATCCATAAAGTCATGCCCTGTTGGGCCTGAGTTGCACCCTTCATTTGGTGCTTCATCCCCTCCTGGCTGTTGTCCGCAAAGTCATGAAATTTTATTAAATAAGGGTATGAAATACGGAGACTCAGTATTGAATGCACCAGGCTCGAGAACATTTATACCTACAGGGCCATAGTGAGCCACACCCACCAGTGCACCAACGTGGATGGATGGTGCACTGATAGGATTCTCCTCTCTATCCCTGTGCCATCCCAGCTTGACATTTTTGTTTGCCCTTCCTTAGCCCTGATCAGCCCTGATGTCAGCTTTTTTTTTGCAACTTTATTTTCTCCCCGCCCCTCACCGACCTACTCACCTATATATTTAAATTAAAAGTAGACTCTTCCCCATCTACCTACTCACCTATAAATTAAAAATGTCCTACTCTCATCCGCACCCACCTACCCGCCCTTCCACCATCCTACCTACCTACCAACACTTTAAGTAGGTGCCTACCAAACCCCACCTACATGGTTACACCTACCTACATGGTTGCCACTCCAATAAGCCCCCAATGGTCAACAATGATGAGGAAAGAACAAAATGAAGGTGTTGCGTGGAGCCTTGCTCTTGTTCACTTAAACAAATGAATAAAGGGACAATTAAAGTATTTGACACCCCCTATATAAGGGTATTGCAAGTTCTGTTCAAATAATGTTTTCCATTGAAATATTACAAACCAAGTGGATAATCAAAATAATACGAAGCTCTAGTTCAATTTAAACACATTTAATGCATGTTGTACTCAGGTTCATAAAGTAAAATATTCAAAGAACATGCAATACCCCATTCTAGGTATCCCAAAAATAGTTTGGGCTCCATATCATATCTTTTGACAATTGGAAGGGTATTTACATAGCCTTACCAAAATCTAGAAGGAATGCAATACCCTCATTGGGTTACATTATAAACACCATGGGCTGAATTATTTTAGTCTAGGCTACTAGAGGGGTATTGATCATGCCAAAAAAATTCAATGAACATGTAATACCCTTCTTAGGGTATCCCAAAAATACATTGGGCTCTATAACATGTCTTTTGACACGTGGAGGGGTATTGCATAGCCTTACCAAAACCTACAAGAAAACCAATACCCCCATTAGGGTATTATGTAATTAAACACCAAGGGTCTACACTTTTGGAGGGGTATTGCTCATGCCCAAAACTATTCAATACACTTACATTACCCCTTGCAAGGTATCCCATAAATACATTGGGCTCCATAACATATATTTTGAAACTTAGAAGAGTATTACATAGCCCTACCAAAACTTTTTCAAAATGCAATACCCTCATTACGTTACAATGTAAACACCATGGGCTAAATTATTTTGGTCTAGGCTATTAGAAGGATAATGTTCATGCCTAGAAGGACTCAATGAACGTGCATTACCTTTCTCATGGTATCCCATAAATACATTGGGTTCCATAACATATCTTTTGATATGTGAGGCGATATTGCGTAGCCTTACCAAAACCAACAAGCAATACCCTCATTAATGTATTTTATAATTAAACACCAAGGGGCCTACGCTTTTGGAGGGGTATTATTCATGCCCAAAACTACTTAATGCACTTGTATTACCCTTTGCAAGGCATCCCCAAAATACATTAGGCTCCATAACTTGAAACATGGAAGGGTATTGCATAGCCTTACCAAAACCTACAAACAAAACAATACCATGCTTGGGGTATTCAATAAACACATGGGCTAAATTATTTTGGTCTAGACTATCAAAGGGGTATTGTTTATGGCAAGGAATACTCAATGCACATGCATTACCTTTTATAGGGTATCCTAAAAATACACTAGGTTCCATAACATATCTTTTGAAACTTGCAAAAGTATTGCATAATCATACCGAAACCTACAAGGAAATTAATACCATGATTAGGGTATTAAATAATTAAACACCATGGGTTTATATTGGAGGGGTATTACTCATGCTCAAAACTACACAACACACCTACAATACCCTTCATAGGTTTTCCCATAAATACATTGGGTTCCATAACATATCTTTTCAAACTTGGAGGGGTAATGCATAGCCCTACCAACATGGGCTAAATTATTTTGGTTTAGACTATCAAAGGGGTATTGCTCATGCATAAGAATATTCAAGGCACATGCATTATCCCTTTCAGGGTATCCCATAAATCATTTGGGTTCTATGACATATCTTTTGAAGCTTATAAGGGTATTGCATAGCCATACCAAAACCTAGAAGGAAAACAATACTTGCATCATATTGTAATAATATCTTTAACAATGGAACAAAAGGATATTTTTAAAAACATTTATTCCATGTTTCAATGTATCATGCCCTACATATTGATTCAAGTAAATGAAGATATTGTGAATTTCTTCACATTGATGGTAGAAGGTCACTTGAACAAAGTTATGGAGTTTAAAAGCAATACTTACATCATCATGGGATATTTGCATTCACCATGAAACATAAGAATATTTTTTAAATACTTGATTCCCCACCAGTATATCATGAAATTCATGTTTTCAAAATTATTTATTCACCTTATAATATGATTTAACATATATAAAAATGAATGTAATTCAAAATTGGTCAAATTGATGGTACAAGGGTTTAGGGTTTAATGTAATTACTACTTAATGTTAGAATTTACAATTTGTCAAAATCAAAAAATCAAAAATTTATGTTTAACATTTTTTCAATGATGTACATATCTATGTTTTTCCCTCTTAAAATTGTAAACTCATTTCAAAAAATAAAAACATAAAGTTGCTAATTTAATAATATTTTAATGCATGTTTTAAAAAATTAATTAAAGCACATGATTTTCTAACTTTTTTAATGGTTCACATAATAATACAAATAGTTTCTCCCATATGTTAATCCTATGTATGATTGAAATTTTATTAACTTTTTTTGGACATATAATAAATAATTTCTAGACTAAAATACTTATATAGTAGGTTGGTAATATTTTATATTTTATAAAGATGTCCTGATGTAAATATATTGTTGATTCATTTTAATACATATAAATGTCTTTATATTTATTTTAAATAGGATAATAATTGATTATATATATAATTTAAATTATATATATTAACCCTTGGTTACGTATAGTGCAATTTTTTTTGTAAATTTTATTTTTAATTAAATTTTCAAATTTTCAAAAGATAAGTTATTAATGTTGTATATTTTATTAATGCATGTAATTGAATATTATTTTTGTGTTAATTAAAATATTCTGATTGAAGTTTGAAATATAAATTACTAATATTATGTAAATTTAGTCCTTGTAAATTAATTCTATGTACATTTTAGTTTACAATGTATTAAATGATGATTTTTTAATTTATTAATGTGTGAAATTATATTTTTTTGCATTCCTAGATATATAATATTTGCATAATTATTTTAACTTGGTAGAAATTTTAATTAAACATTTTGGAAGAGGAAGGTGAGGTGAAGGTGGGGTATTTTTCAAAAGTGCATTCTTCAAATGAGGCTTTTAAAACCTTGAAATTTCTTCCAATTGTGGTTGTTTAGAATTTGTGCTCCAATTGCTCTAAAAGTAGCAATTAAACTTGTCAGTTGGGCTATGGTATGTAATCATTGTGTAATGGATGTAGCTTGATTTTACCCAAGATCCATTATTTAAGTCCTTACATTTATGATGATTATAAACCAAGATATTATCAACTTATAGAATGTTAAACCCAAAACAATTTCCTAGTCATAGTTTTGTCTCCATTTTCATACATCCCCTACATCAAAGGTGGTTGTTACATTACATGATTTTTTTCTAGAAATCATCAACCCATTGAAGGCATTGGCAATGCCATGGTGAATGTGTGTAACGTTGAATGTACAATACCAATTTAAAGAATTTCTGAGAACCCAAATTTGGGTCAAATTTTGTAATCTTATTTGATTATTTTTGTTGTGGTTTTCCTTGAGTACCTATTGAATTATGCTATGACCTCATGAAAATTAGAAATTTAAACATGTAGAATGAAACAATAGGCAAGTCTTAAAACCTTTCAAAATCATTTGCCTAATCAATTGACTCAAAATCAGGACATTATCACACCATATCCCTTGCAAATTTTACAACAACAAAATTAAGGTAATAACCTCATCAATGGCCGTAATTAATGGGTTGTAGTCCAAATGAATTGTGAATCAAATTCTTCAAGTAAAATTGCAAAATTTCAAATTTTCAAAATGAAAATAGTGCACCATGAAACCAACATATAAATTATATAAGTTGTTACTTCTAATATGAGGCTTTGGAATTTTGTGACAAAATACTAGCAATGAAGATTTATAATTTATACTAGATGTAACCTCTAGCTCCTCCACATTAAGTAATGTCCCACATTAGCTACACAATAAACACATAATTGTCATGCTTCTTCTAATTAGCAAACAAATAAGAAAAAGGAAATTACCTACTCTCTAGTTTGCTAGAGATTTTCTACCCATCAAACTAACAATATATTCAAAAAAGGATTTTTTTAAAACTAGATGATGATGAAATCCAACAACAATGTTGTAAACAGATGCCTGATTTGGTGACAACAATATAAACAGCTTCAGATAATCCTTACATGCACCCATATGCAAACACTTGGATAAGCATTTACACATTGAACAAGCCTAAATTCTCTTTGTAGTGGAAAACCGGAGTGTGCTTTTAAAAAACATGGGAATGCTTTTGTAAATCATAGGGCGGAGGAGGTATGCTCTCCATGTCCCACCACACCACTATCATTGTAATAACAAAGAGAAACAACAATAATATAACTAACTTCCATAATGTTCTAAAAATGATAATTGATTGCAAGGAATTAGTGTTTGAATTGTTGTTTGTTCACAGAGGAGGGTTTTCTTTTGGAAGCCTTTGAAAAACCTTCAAATCTCATTTTGGGTATGATTTGGATTAAAAAATAGTCAGGTATGATAATGTTCATAATTTCTTGGAAGCCATGCCAAAGGTTGTGTGGATTCAAAAACTTTGTGAGGGCCAAGTTGTTATGCAATGTTCTTGACACCTTGAGAAATTGAACATGATTTGACCATGCAATTCTTTGTGCATATTGAATCCTCCAAAAAGTTAGACAACACTACAAATATTGGCATTAAATTACTACTACATCAGGCATGATGATGTTGAATTCTCCAACTCTCGTTGAACACAACAATGATTATGTTATGAATGGAACTAGTTTAAGATGTTCACCACCTAGATCATCAAATTGACGCTTTGATAAAAAATGGAATAGATTCTATCGGGCATCAAGTAGATAGTCAAATGGTTGGTAGAAATCATGTCCTTCATGCATATGATATGTATGTTACCTCATGTGATTAGACTTGTCTATGATGATCAAAGACTAGTACTAGGATCATTTTGGACATTGGGTGAATGTGCCCAAGCTCCATTTTCATGCATCCCAACTCCAAGCAGTTTTTGTTTCTCAAATACCCCTTATTTAATGATGTCATCATCCTACCTTAATTGAATATAATCAAGTTATTGCCTCAGTCTCTGGCTTGATAAACCTCTAAGGATTACTTTTTCAAAACTAAATTCATTAAAAATATGAACAACAAAGCAATCATTTTAACAAGATAAACATTAAATGTTCCCCCTTCTTTAGGCAATGGTCCATTGCAAATGCTTTGTAATGATCATATAATATGGTATTACATAAGCTCACTTGCCAACTACATCTATTGTCTCCTCCTTGTAGAGTTAGGACCTCCTGCATTATTGAACTATGCTACCTCCAAAGTGTAGCTAGAATCTTTTGCAACACAAAAATGCATTATATCACTAATCAATATTACCAAGCAAGCCATAGGCATCTCTCATCAACCTTAGCATCAACAAAATCATCCTCCTTGTTGTTTTCTTTTTTTTTTTAACATAAAAAAAATCTTTCAATAAAAACCATGACTTCCTTCAATCAAGGTTTAGGGTTTAAGGTTTGAGAATGAAGGTTTTAATTGAACATTGAAATATAAGTACCTAATATTGTGTACATTTAGTTAATGTATTTTCTTATCTCTATGTAAATTTATTTTAGAATATATCAAATGATGATATACTTAATTAATTAATGTGTGGATTTATTATTATTTTTTCTTTCTTATATATATAATATCTCAATGATTATTTTATGTTAAAAAATTTAATTAAATATTAAATATAGTTGAAAGACATTTTCAAATTCATAAATGGTAAGAATCATTTAATGGAACAATGCAGAATTGTTGGTATATGTAAATGAAGGTATTGCAATATTTGCCACATTGATGGTATAAGGTTTATTTCAACAAAGTTTTGAAGTGCAACTTCAATACCCCCATTTTTGTGATATTTTCATTATTTTTTACCATCAATGTGACCAACTTGACAATACCTTCATTTGTATCATGGTTTAAAATATTGTCACAATATGGTGTAGGTACTGTATTCCTTTTAAGTTTTGGTAGGGCTATGCAATACCCCTCCAAGTTTCATGGTGAATGCAAATATCCCAAGATGATACATGTACTACATTTAAATTCCATAACTTTGTTCAAGTGACATTCTACCATCAATGTGAAAAACTTTGCAATACTTTCATTTATTTGAATCAATATGTTTGGCATGATATAGTGAGCATGGAATAAATAACTTTTAAAAAATTCTTTTGTTTCATGGTTTACGATATTATCGCAAAATGATGTGAGTATTATTTTCCTTTTAAGTTTTGCTAAGGCTATGCAATACCCTTCCAAATTCCAAAAGATATGTTATGGAACCCAAAGGTTTTATGGGATACTCAAAGAGGGGTAGTGCATGTGAATTGAATAGTTCTAGGCATGAGCAATATCCTTCCAATAACCTAAACTAAAATAATTAAGCCCATGGTGTTCGTAGATTACCCCAAAAAGGGTATTACTTTCCTTGCAAGCTTTGGTATGGCTTTGTAATACCTTTTAGGTTTCAATAGATATGTGATGGAGCCCAGAAGATTTTTGATATACCCTAACAAAGGTATTACACATGCATCAAGTAATTATGGGCACAAGCAATACCCCTCCAATAGCCTGGACCAAAATAATTTAATCCATAATGTTTATAAAATATCTTCATGAGGGTATTGCATTCCTTCTAGAGGTTTTGTTTAGGCTATGCAATACCCCTCTAGGATTTTTTAAATATGTTATGGAGCCCAAAGGATTTCTAATATACCCTAATAGGGGTATTGCATGTGCATTGAGTAATTATAGGCATAAGCAATACCCCTCTAGTAACTTGGACCAAAATAATTCAATCCATGGTGTTTATAGAATACCTTCATAAGGGTATTACTTTCCTTTTAGGTTTGAACTTTAAATTTTTGGGGGAAAATAAAAAAAATTTGGTTTGAGTGTAAGACTATAATCATTTTTTTGATCATTTTATCAAGCATACATATAAAAATATGTGAGAATGTAATTATAAATATTAACACAAAATGGTGTAAAATGAAAGAAAAAATTCCTTAAATAAAAAAACATGGGTGACATGTGTTAGAAAAATGTCCAAAAATGCCCAAGTCTAAAACAACCCCAACCTACAATGGGGAGCATGTCATAATGGTAAATATGTGGTTGATTCAAAAATAAATTACTACCTTAAATCTTGAAAACCAAATAACACATTAATCAAAAGTGGGATAAACTATGGGATAAACTAATTTATTCACTACTGGAGGCGGATGGGATCCCATTAGCCCTCTTATACTGCATTAATGCAACCTCTGCACCATGGGCGTTCCGTTGTGGAAATACCCCACGATTAGCCAATGTTGCATCCACAACATCAACCACAAACACCTCCCTGTGGTGCCTCAAACCCTACATCAAACAACACAATCTCCTTATGACAGATCATATTATTTAATCCAAACTTCCAATCGTGTTCAATTCAAGAGTCTTTGAATGGCTTTGCATACTTGGTTTGAATCACTCAAATCACAAGTGCAAGGTCCTCATTGTGCTCCAATTTGGCTTGCACATTGAGGGGGATGGCCCCCACACCTCATGCAGTCATGCTAAGAAGTTAAAAAATGTGGCTAGAGGTTAGTTTAACAAGTGTGGGTTTAAGAACCTCATGTGTGTATTACAAATCAACATGGAACCTATCCCATTCTAGGTTTGCCTACCTCTTATCCCTAATAATTGCCTTATGTTCATTATGCTAGAATTGGGCCAAAAGGTTGCTCAAGACCCACACATTCATGGCTACGTGAAATTGATGATTAGGGCGTTTTTCCCGAGTAGATGGGCGTTTAGGCTTGCTTAATTCCATGGTCACATTGTGGCACGCCCACAAATGTCATACCAAGTTGTACTTAGTTATATAAGATGCATTACACCCATCAACCCTACAAGCAAATTTGGGCTCATCCTTTGCCCAATGGACATGGCAACCGAGGGAGGGGCAACCACATCTAAAATAAAAAACCTAATGTGAAACTTAATATTTTAGATGAAGGTTATCCCTAAACAATGATGGCATTGCATAGATAGATAGAAGTTTATAATACATGATGAAGGTATTGCACAAAAAGATAAAAAAACAAAAACACAAAATGAAGGTATTGCTAAACTCCAATATTGAAATTTGCATAAAATGAAGCAAAACCTAAAAATAACAATATCACCTACAAAACCTAAGGGTATAACAAATGCCCCACCCACCTTTTCACATGGAGAAGGAAGGTGGGGTAGGCAAATGTTTAAGGACCATACTTAAGGAAGGTATTAAAATAAAAAAATTGACAAAAAAAAACCCCCACTCGTTCTTTCCACTTGAAAGGATGGATGGGGTAATAAATATAATAAGTGAAGTTCAATGGCTATGTCACCTCCATCAATATGCGCATGAGATTCAATATCTTCATTTGCATTCTCTTGCTCCGATAATGGAACAACAGGAACTACATTCTCTTGGTCCTCTATCATCAAAATAGTTCTTTCCAAATACATATCAATTTGATTAACATCTCCCTTAAATGTTTCCCTAATGACTTCACCTACTTCCATTTGCTCCTCTTCAAGAATTTCACTTGGAACCAATGGAACCACATTCTCAACATTCACTTGTCCCATCACCCTAGCCTCGAAATGACTTTCATTCCTGACACCTCCCATGCCATTTGTAGTCATTGTTGAAACTTGTTGATCTACTCTAGCATTTTTCGCTTTCTTTCGAATTTGCATCTAACAAAAACATAAACAACATATTATTATTTTAATTCCTAGTTCATTTTCCACTCTCTCATTTGTAGTAAACAATAAAAAGAGGATTACCATCAACTATAGCAAAAAAACAAGAAGAATACAACCACCAGCTATGAAGTGGATGCAAAGCAAAAGACCAGTAGGAATGTAGCCACTATTCGCTGGTAACAAATGAAAAAAAAAAGATGACAATGCACATTGTTGTGTTCATCATCATCGCTCGTGGTCGTTGTCCCTAGAGGCAACACCTTAGAAAAAAAATGAACGAAGATTATGAGTGCAATGATCATGCATGTTTTCTTGCATGGGAAATAATTAAAACGACAACGACACTGCTCATCGTTGTTATCAGGCGCCTATTTTCGAACTTGAAAAAAACAGTGAATTATGCTCGTTGTCCTCTTTCACAATTGCAATAAAAAAGGATGATGATGAGTAACATTATTGTTCGTCATTATTACTTGGTTTTTTTTGTTCTTGCAAAACCATGCTATTTTTGCTTGTTGTTGTGAAAAGCAAAAGAATGACGAACATTATCTCCACAACTTAATGATGATGCATCTACTTGTCATCATTTTCTCACACCTACAAAGTAACATAAGAAGACGACAATATCACCATCATCTTCTTCTTCACAACAAGACCACAACACAATGACAACGAGCAATGTAGCTACTTGTCGTCATTTTTTCGTGCTTGCAAAGTAATAGAAAAAGATGACGATAGTGTCGTCATAGTTTTTTTTGCAACAAAAAAAAAGAAAAAAAAAAAGATGACAACGACACCATCATCTTCTTCTTTGCAGCAGGACCACAACATTATGATGATAAGCAATTGCACTACTCGTTGTCATTTTTGCACGTTTGCAAAGCAATAGAAGCAACAACAACACGACGATGGTGCTATGGTCGTCTTCTTTGCAACAAAAAGGAAAAAAGAAAAAAGAAAAAAAAGACCATGATGGCACCAAGACACAACATAATGACGACAAGCAATATAGCTGCTCATCATCATTTTTTCGCACCTACAAAGAAACAGAAGAGGACAATGACGGCACCATTGTCATCGCAACAAAAAAGAAAAAAAAGAAATAGAAAAAGATGATGACAACATCATCATCGTCTTCTTCACAACAAGACCATAAAACAATGACAATGAGCAACACAACTACTCATTGTCATTTTCTTGTGCTTGCAAAGCAATAGAAAAGGATGACGACGGTGCTATCGTCATCTTCTTCACAACAAAAAAAAAAAGGGAGGAGAAGGGAACTTACAAGAAGAAAAGACAAAAAAATGCAAAAAATAAGAAAGGAGGAGAAGAAGGGAGCTTCCTGTCAAGTTCCCACTTCTGCCACCACCTTGAAGCTCCTCTTGTTTTCACGCTCTTGCTGCCACAACATTGAAGCTCCTCTTGTTGGGGCACTCCTGAAGCTCCGAGCCCTTGAAGCTCTTGTGGATATCACGCTCCTGAAGCTCTGAGCTACTCAAGCTCTCTCTAGGTCAGAAGCTTTGGCGATGGAAGTGAGCACAAAAGGAGGTGGCTGGGGAGGTGGTCAGCAGGATGAGGGAGGTGGGTGGGTGGGTTGGGAGGAAGAAGGCCGGTAGGTGGGTTGGGGTAGGTAGGAGCTTCCCAAAACGAAACTTGGGGTCAGGGGTGGGCCAAAAAAAAAGTGATAAAAAAACTATTCCAGGAGGAAAAAAAAACTGAGCTAGGGAAAAAATCTAGCTGGGAAAAAAATGAGCAGAAGAAAAATAAAAATACTGACCAAGTAAACTGACCCCCGTGGTACAGTTTCATCCCATCCATGAAATCCCAGAATGGGATTGTTTGGATGGTGCACTCAAGCCTAGCTACGGTACACGTAGTAGTAGCGGTGATCGGTTGAAAGCGTTCAGAAAAAGAAAGGTGTTCAGTTTAGCACCAAATTTGCCGCTAAACTGAGTTTGGTGCCGTACTGAAGCCCAGTGTACCTTTTTTTCCCCGTTTTTTGAAGTCTTGTCACGTATGTGACGAAACAGGGGGTTTCGGTGCCGTCTTTGCCTGACTTTACGGATAACTTTAATAGATAAAAGGAATCCCTGCCCACTTTTCTTTTTCTTTTGCTTTCTCAGCCAGGGCCAATCTAAAGATAGTGAAATTCTGGGTCCCAGACACTCGCAGTGATTGGGGGCAGTACCAAAGAGATTAGGACTCTGGCTCTACTTTCTGCGAGAGGTTGGCGATGGAAGATGCTAAATACCCCTAATACGCACTGTCCGGGCATCAGTGCAGCACCCACATGCGTACCATGGTCAAAAAACTAAAAACCCCCAATTTCCATCTAAATTGCTTCCAAATCTTATGAATATCCCATTGCTTTCGACTAAATGGGGCTCTCTGTGTCCAAAGCGAACATTTCTTGGTGTTTAATTTGGCCATGTAATGACCTCGCAGAGATTTCCAAGTGTATTGGCAGGGCACCTTAAACCTGTAAGATTACATCCAGGGAGGTTATCCTAAGCTTTTGGGTGGGCTCTTACACATTTCATAGAAGCCCACGGTTTTTTCCTTCATGCACATGACAGGTCATTATGCACAGTAAGGCCCTTGGCTAGGGGCATTATTAGAATTCAGGGCCTTGGGTAACACCCCTATCCGCAGGTCTTAACTACGACCAAGAGGCCTCACTCGAGAGAAGAGGGTGAAGGTACCAACATGGGTTCACCCTGGCCCAGTTTGAGCAGGGTTTGAGTAATGTTCTGCAAAACATTAAAAACATACAAGCTGGATCTTGGTAAGTGTTTTTCAATCCAAATTTGTGAGGTAGGGGAGGTTGGGGATCATCCACAAGAGGACTTAGCCAAATTTGGCTACATGTCAGAGGGAGGATAGTAGAAATGTTTAGGTTTGATGCGATAGTTTGACAATATGATAAAACCTATTGTCTAAATATGGCGACTTCAAAAAAAAATTCTTCATAATGTGGCGATAAAGAGCCCTTTTTCCTCCCCTCCTCCCCCCCCCCCCACCACCAACACACCCTCACTTCCCTCCCACCCCCCCCTCTCAACATCATTACACAACACAATAACAC